>JGI1221J13441_10001469_pt1 | contig 9934 bp, 4 predicted proteins | sample LakVidmifraction_4_FD_13441 | JGI IMG/M metagenome (IMG submission 13441) | reverse complement strand
TAGTGCTTGTAGAGATGGCCTTAGGTCATACTACTAAAGATCCTAATGGAGCGGCTTACGGGCGATTTGATTACGTTGATGATCGTGCGGAGATGATGCAAAAGTGGGCTAACTATTTAGATGCGCTGCGTGAGGGTAAAGATACGGCAGAGTTTAGAGCAGATGCTCAAACACAAGTTGATCCTACTACCCAGCTGCAAGCATTGATCGCTCAGCTGGGAGAGGATAAAGTACTTGAGATGCTTAAGAATCATGCCTAGCATTCTTGTTCTTAAAAATATTGAGTAATATACTATTTACTAAAAAGCTATATTTGATTTTCTGAAGATAATGGGGACCTAAGTATTATCTTCAAAACAACAAAGCTTAGCTTCTCTTAAACTAAATTATCATACAACTAAAAAGCTGACCCATGAAACTTATAGACAACTTAAACCACAGATTTGGCGATGATATAAAAGAAAACCTGCATGCTGGCTCTAAGCTACAGATAGCCGCCTCCTTTTTCTCTATTTATGCTTATGCTGCATTGAAGCAAGAGCTTAAGAATATCGATGGCATGCAATTTTTATTCACCTCACCTACTTTTGTACCTAACGATGTCACAGATAAGTTCAAAAAAGAAAAGCGTGAGTTTGTCATTCCTAAGTTTAATAGAGAGGACAGTCTTTATGGCACTGAGTTTGAGATTCATCTTAGAAATAAATTGACCCAAAAAGCTATTGCTAAAGAATGTGCCGAATGGATACGTAAAAAAGCTGTCTTTAAGTCAAATACTACCAACTCACCCATGCAAGAGTTTGTATGCGTTAAAGACAATGCGACATTATTTACTTACATGCCTATCCAAGGCTTTACCCCTGTTGGGCTTGGCTATGAAAAAGGAGACGCTGTTTCAAACATGGTCAATCGATTTGATTCAGACTACGCGCTACCCTACCTGAATCTATTTAATCAAATATGGCAAGATCAGCAAAAGGTTACTGATATTACTGACGAGATTATTCGCCATATTGAGTCGGTCTATCAAGAGAACGATCCTGAACGTATTTACTTTTTAATACTCTACAATGTTTTTAAAGAGTTTCTTGAAGATTTGAATGAAGATGTCATGCCTAATGATTTGACAGGCTATCATGACACGCTTATTTGGCAAAAGCTTTACAACTTTCAAACGGATGCAGCAGTCGGTATTATTAACAAGCTTGAGACCTATAACGGTTGTATCTTGGCTGATAGCGTGGGTTTAGGTAAAACCTTTACCGCGCTTGCCGTAGTCAAATATTATGAGCTGCGCAACAAAAGCGTCTTAGTACTTTGCCCCAAAAAGCTTGGAGCCAACTGGACCAACTATAATGCCAACTTGACCACCAATATCTTTGCTAAAGACCGTTTTAATTACGATGTGCTGTTTCATACCGACTTATCTAGAAATAGCGGTGAAACCTTGGGTATAGACTTAGCAAAAATAAACTGGGGCAATTATGATTTAGTGGTTATCGATGAATCGCACAACTTTCGTAACCGCGATAACTTCAAAGATAAAAAGACTCGCTATGATCGATTGATGGAGCAAGTCATACAACAAGGTGTGAAAACCAAAGTGCTGATGCTTTCAGCTACCCCTGTCAATAACCGCTTTAATGATTTAAAAAATCAGCTTGCATTAGCATACGAAGGAAACAGTAAGAATCTAGACGATAAGCTCGATACTAAGCGAGACATTGACACTATATTCAGAAATGCTCAGGCCAGTTTTAATAACTGGTCAAAACTGCCAGTAGAGAATCGAACCACTAAAGCCATATTAGATATGCTCGATTTTGACTTTTTCAAATTATTAGATAGCGTCACTATTGCACGTTCACGTAAGCATATTCAGCGCTTCTACGATACCAAAGAAGTTGGGCAGTTCCCCACTCGCTTAAAACCGCTATCATATCGTTGTGCAATTACTGAAGATGAAAGCATTGCCTTCAATCAGATTTACAAAGAGCTGGCCTCAATTAGAATGGTTGTATATGCACCACTTACGTACATATTTCCCAGTGCATTAGAAAAATACGAAGATTTGTATGATACTGAAGTCGAAGGCAATATACGGTTTAAACAACAAGATCGAGAGAAAAGTCTACAAGCTTTGATGACAGTCAACTTACTCAAACGTTTAGAGAGCTCTATTCATGCTTTTCGTTTGACGTTGCACAATTTAAAAAATCGTTTAGAGCAGGCTTTATCTAGCATAGCTGAGTATCAAGCTCGTAAAAAGAACGATCTATTATCTATTGATATTGGTACAGGATACGATGATGATGCCTATGATGAAGGGCTTGATGAGCCAGTTAACCCCAGTGATTGGGTTGGCGGCAAGTTAAAAGTTCATCTTGATGACATGGATATTTTAAAGTGGCACATAGATTTAGAGGCAGACTACGCTGTCGTTAGACGATTAATAAGTACTATTAGTACGGTTACGCCAGAACGTGATCATAAGCTTCAACATCTCAAAAAACACCTTATCGATAAGATTAATAACCCTATAAACCCTGGTAACCAAAAAGTACTTATCTTTACGGCTTTTGCCGATACTGCTAATTACTTATACGAGCATATAGCACCAGAGCTATTACACGACTTCAGCTTACATACCGCTAAGATTACGGGCAGTGAAAATCATACTACAATAAAGAGTATGGTTAGCAGTCGCAAAGGCTACGACATGCAGGGGCTATTGACGCTCTTCTCGCCACAGTCTAAACAAAAGGATGATATATTTCCTGACGAAACTAGAGAGATAGATATATTAATAGCGACTGACTGTATTTCAGAAGGGCAAAACTTACAAGACTGCGACTATCTTATCAACTATGATATTCACTGGAATCCTGTACGTATCATCCAGCGTTTTGGGCGAATAGACCGTATCGGCTCTACCAATGATCAAATTCAACTGGTGAACTACTGGCCAGATATCAATCTAGACGAATATATTAATTTACGAGAGCGAGTTGAAAATCGCATGATCATCGTAGATATGGCTAGCACAGGCGATGATAACGTACTGAGTGCCAAAGCTAATGATATTGCTTATCGCCATGAACAGCTAAAACGTATGCAGACTGAAGTACTAGACTTAGAAGACGCCAATACTGGTGTGTCTATTACTGACTTAGGCCTTAATGACTTTCGCATGGATTTACTGAGCTACATAGAAGAAAACCCTAGCTTAAAGCGACTGCCTAATGGACTACATGCTGTTGTTCCTGCAAATGCAAGAGCGGGCTTGCCGGCAGGTGTGATTTTTGCCCTAAAAGCACGTCAGCTAGCTCAAGTTAATGGACGCATAAATCATAAAACCGATGGTGAAAAAACCAATCAGCTTTACCCTTATTACCTGATGTATATCGATAACGACGGCACTATCATAGCGGACTATACGCAGGCGAAGCATTTACTGAGCTTGGCTAGACAAGCCTGCCGTGGACAGCCTGAACCCATATTAGAAGTGTGTAAGTCATTTAACAAACGAACCGCTGACGGTCAAGATATGAGCCATTATAGTTTACTACTAGATTTAGCCATAGATGCGATTAAGGAAGTCAAAGCTGATAAAGACATTGACAGTCTATTCAGTGGACTGACGACCACTGCTCTAAAAAACGACCTAAAAGAGCTTAATGACTTTGAGCTTATTGGGTTTGTTGTGGTCGAAGAGTTGACTTCAGGCAGTAGCCGACCTATAGACAGTGCTAGCGACTTATGATTTTATACCAATATCCTCAATCAGCTATCGTCGGTACACCTATACCCAAAAACAAGCTCTATGGACAAGGGTCTGCCAATAGTAAGCTTAAACAACGATTTGTTGATGAAGTCGCGCAAATCACTTGGGCATATAAGCTCTCTGCTGGGTCGCTAAATATTCAAACGGATACTCTGTTTCAGGAAGTGCAGGTATTTAGAATTGTCGCTCGCACTGCTGATATAGACCTAAGTATCATCAAGTACATTGATAAGCTTATACCGACTCCCGTTATCTTTGAGATTGTTCATAATGATCGGATCAAGGTCATTGCCGCTTACAAGCGTGTGAGTCAAGCAGACAAGTCAAAGATCGTGCTGAATAAATACTACGCCTCAGAATGGCTCGCCAGCGACCAGCGTGAGCCGTTGCCTTTGATACTTACTCTGACTGATTTATATACCCATCTGATTGAGCAATTGCTGCCTAGCATTACTAATGATACCGTGACTGACCCGCCTACTGACAAGCCAAAGCCGCCTAGTCAACACATTAAGCCAAAAGCCATTGAGAGTAACGCGCCTTCTACCGCAGTGAGTATCGTTGCAAAAGCAGAGCTAAACCCAACAGCTACCGTCTCTATCAGCACCGCGATGGGTATAGAGGATAAGCTTAAGCACGTGCAGCAAGTAGAGAGCATGACCAAGCAGGTCGAACAACTTCAAAAAAAGGTTAAAAAAGAGCCTCAGTTCAACCGTAAAGTTGAGCTTAATATGCGCCTGCACAAGCTTAAAGAGCAGCTTGATCAGCTCATTAATAAAACTTACTAATAAATAACCGCTATAAATAATTGTCGTACTTCATTCATATTCACCAGATTTAGGAAGACCTAGATGACCAACGCCGTCCAAGCAAACAAACATGATAGCGATACTCTCGACATGCACAGCCCTAACCTAGTCGATGATAATGTCCAAAAAATCATGGTGCTGTTTCCCAACTGTATTACCGAATCAGAGGATGAACACGGTAATCTAAAAAAGGCGGTAGATTTTGATTTGCTACGTCAAGAGCTGTCACAGTCATTGGTTGAGGGCGGGCAAGAGCGCTACCGCTTAGACTGGCCGGGTAAGCGTAAAGCGATACTAGAAGCCAACTCACCTATTGCTAAGACTCTACGTCCTGCGCGCGATGAGAGTGTGAACTTTGATACGACAGAAAATTTATTTATAGAAGGCGATAACTTAGAGGCGTTAAAGCTATTGCAAGAGAGCTATTTAGGTCAGGTCAAAATGATTTACATAGACCCACCATACAATACGGGGAATGATTTTATTTATGAGGATGACTTTTCTGAAAATACAGCAGACTTCTTAGAGCGCTCAGAGCAAGTTGATGAAGAAGGCAATCGCTTAATAACTAATCTTGAAAGTAATGGTCGCTTTCATTCTGACTGGCTAACGATGATGTACAGCCGTCTTAAGTTGGCTAGAAATCTTTTAAGAGAAGACGGTATTATTTTAATTAGTATTGACGATAGAGAGCAAGCAAATACAAAATCATTACTTAATCAAATATTTGGTTCAGCTAATACAGTTGGTACATTTGTAGTAGTGCGTTCAGAAGGAGGAGGTTTAGCAAAGAACCTAATCAAAGGACATGACTTATTATTTGCATATGCCAAGGATATAACAAAGTTCGCCCCCTTATTGAGACCGAAAGATATTAGAGGTAAAAAAGAAATCATTGACGGCGAAGAGTACTGGATAGAAGAAGATTGGCTAAGAGAAGAGTTTGGGAGATATGGTACATGTGACTATAACGATATTATTAAGTTCTTTGATGAAAAAAAGAAACAAGAGATTGATGCGGGTATAGAAAGTGGCAAATACATACTAATTGAAAAGGAAAATAAGACAATTGTCGGTAGGTATCGTAAAATAAGCGAAGACGGTTCAAAGTTTTATTCTGTAATAAAGCACCTTAATAAAAATGGTGCTAATGATTTGAAAAAACTAGGTTTAGATAAAGAGTTCTCTTACCCTAAGCCTGTTAGTCTACTAAAAGATATGATACTAGGGACTACATTTTTCAAACAAGATAAAAACGCGCTAATTTTAGATCTATTCTCAGGATCTGGCACTACAGCAGATGCTGTAATGCAACTGAATGCCGAAGATGGGGGCAATCGTAAGTTCATTATGATACAAATCGAAGAGCCTATAGATTTAGACAAACAAAAAGACGCTTATAAATTTTGTTTAGACAATGATTTTGAACCTAATATCGCTGAAATATCCAAAGAACGTATCCGCCGAGCCGGTCAAAAAATCTTAGCTGATAATCAGAATAAAGACGGTATCGAAAATCCAGACATTGGCTTTCGAGTACTAAAAATCGACAGCACCAATATGAAAGAAGTCTATTACACGCCTGATGAATACTCACAAGCAGAGCTTGACAACTTAGAGTCACATATCAAAGAAGATCGCACTGGTGAAGACTTGCTATTCCAAGTCATGCTCGATTGGGGCGTTCCTTTATCCTTACCTATTAAAGTCAAACAGATTCAAGGCAGCTCAGTCTATTACGTGGGTATAGATAGCTTAGTCGCTTGTTTTGATACGCTAACGACGGACTTAATAGATGAGATATCAAAGGATAAACCGCTTAAATTTGTTTCAAGCGAGCTGGCGATAGCGCACGATCAAGACAAGACTAATATCAAAGCACGCTTTGCGCAGTTATCACCTGATACGCAAGTGAAATTCATCTAAGGAGCTCAGTCATGAAAATTGAATTTAAAGAGCTTCAATACCAACTTGACTCTATTAATGCAGTTGCAGATTGCTTTATCGGACAACCCAAAGAGATTGCGCAGCGATATACCATTGACCAAGGTAAGCAAAACCTACTGCCTGAACCAAAAGGCGAAAACTTATCCTTATTCACCACTGATGAATTGGCTATCACTGGGCAATCCTCATTATTCGATGAGCTACATATCGGCTATGCCAATGCGCCTATTGACGACCCCTCAAAAGTCTTAGAAAACATCAAAGGTGTGCAGGCAAGCCAAGGCTTGCCACAGTCATCTGAGTTAATCACGGATGACACCTCTACTAAAGGCGGTAAAGGACAGAACCTAACCACTAGCCCTATCAACCTAAACATTGAGATGGAAACGGGTACGGGTAAAACCTATTGCTATATCCGCTCTATGATGGAGCTGAATAAGCGTTATGGTTGGTCAAAATTTATTATCGTCGTACCGAGCATTGCTATCCGTGAAGGCGTGGCAAAAACCTTTCAGATGACGGCTAACCACTTCCAAGAAAAGTTTGGCAAAAAGCCCAGATCGTTTATTTACAACTCCGATCAACTGCATGAGCTTGAAACTTTTAGCTCAAGCTCAGATGTTTGGGCAATGATTATTAACGTTCAAGCTTTTAACACCATCAAGCAAGGCGCTAACAATAAAGCCGCCCGTAAGATTTATGCTGAAATGGATGACTTTGGCTCACGTCGTCCTATCGATGTGATACGTCGCAACCGCCCTATTCTTATTCTGGATGAACCTCAAAAAATGCAGTCTAAGAACACATTAGAAAGCCTGAGTTATTTCAACCCTTTATTCATCATGCGTTATTCAGCGACCCATAAGCGTGACTACAATCTGGTTTATCGCTTAGACGCGCTAGATGCCTACAATCAAAAATTAGTCAAAAAGATTACTGTTAAAGGCGTTGAAGTCAAAGGATTGTCTGGCGCTCATAGCTACTTGTATTTACAAGACATAGAAGTATCTTCATCTGACCCTACGGCTAGGCTTGATATAGAAGAAAAAACTAAAACTGGCGTAAAACGTCGTATTCGCCGTGTCAAAAAAGGCGATGACCTCTACACACTATCCAAGCAAGCTGCACAGTACAAAGACCGTTACGTCGTCGCTGAAATAGACGCTCGTGATCAATCTTTGACTTTTACCAATGGTATAAAAATTCATGTCGGTGAGGCACTGGGTCAAATCGATGAACAGCTGATGCGGACTATTCAGATACGAGAGACCATACGTGCTCACTTAGATAAAGAACGCCTGCTCTTTAATCAAGGGCTGAAAGTACTGAGCTTATTCTTTATCGATGAAGTGGCTAAATACCGTCAATACGATGAACAAGGCAATCGTGTTGACGGAGAATATGCGCAGATATTCGCTGATCAATATCAACAATTGGTTGACGACATGATAGGTCTAAATGTAGAAAACGATGCTTATCTTAACTATCTAAGTGAGATTGACGTTGACCGTACTCATAATGGCTACTTCTCAGTCGATAAAAATAAGCATATGGTTGATCCTACAACCAAAAACTTTGTAGATGAAGAGCTGGGCGGTAAAGTCAGTCTGACCGATGATATCGACGCTTATGACCTTATTTTAAAAGATAAAGAAAGCTTACTGTCCTTTCCTGAGCCAAACGACTCAGAAGAGACACGCCACAAAAAAAACGTTCGCTTTATCTTCTCACATTCTGCCCTAAGAGAAGGTTGGGATAATCCTAACGTATTTGTTATCTGTACCCTAAAGCACTCTGAAAATATTATATCACGTCGACAAGAAGTAGGACGTGGCTTACGTTTGGCGGTACGTAAAGACGGTATGCGCATGGATGCAAATCACTTGTCTAAAGGTGATATTCACCTTATAAATAACCTTACGGTTGTCACTAATGAAAGCTACACCGACTTTGTGACTAACTTGCAAAAAGAGTTGGCAGCAGCATTGTCTAGTAGACCAACTAAAGCAACGAAAGACTACTTTAATAATAAGATGCTGACGTTAGATGACGGTAGCAAGCATGAGGTGAGCGAACCTGAAGCAACAATGATCATGCACTATTTAATCAAAAATGATTATATTGGCACTGATGAGCACATTACTGATAGCTATCATGAAGCCGTTAATAATGACAGCTTAGCACCGCTACCAGAGGCGCTTGTACCTCTGACTGATCAAATCGTAAAATTAATCGGCGGTATCTTTAACCCCAAAGACCTTGAAGGTATGACCGAGGATGATAACAAGACAACACCTAATCCCATCAATGAGAATAATCTTAAGAGAAAAGAATTCTTAGAGTTATGGAATCGCATTAATCATAAGGCTGTATTTGAGATTCAGATTGATAGTGAAAAACTCATAGCGGAGAGTATTGAATCTATTGAAGCAGCGGCAAGACAAAGAAATAATAACTTTGTAGAATCGCTCAGCTATAAGCTTGCTCAGTCCACTCAGCGCGATACTATCTCTCATGAGGAATTGACCGCTAGACAGTCATTTGATAATCCTACGACGTCAACTGAATCAACGAATATTTCTGTACGTTCGCAAGTGAAATACGACTTGATAGGCTCACTCAGCGAACAGACGGATTTGACCCGTCGTAGTATCGTGGCTATTTTAAAAGGCATTAATAACGCTATTTTTGCGCAGTTCAAAAATAATCCTGAAGCCTTTATCCGTGAAGTCGCTCGCCTTATCAACGAAGCGCGTATAAAAATGGTTATTCAAGGTCTAACCTACTACACGACCGACCAGACCTACCCTCTTAATGAGATTTTTGTGTCGAATCAAAAAATCCCTAGTGACTCGCTAAAAGTTAGCAGACATGTCTTTGATTATGTCGTTACGGACTCTGGAAAAGAGAGAGATTTTGCTCTTGAACTAGAAGGTGCTATTGACGATGTGGCGGTATATGCCAAGCTGCCTGATAGATTCAAAATACCAACCCCTGTAGGCGACTACAATCCCGACTGGGCCATTGCATTTAACGAAGGTAAAGTGCGTCATATCTACTTTGTGGCCGAAACTAAAGGCTCAATGGTAGACGCGGATTTACGTGAAAAAGAAAAGTATAGGATAGAGAGTGCTAAACGCTTCTTTGATGCATTAAACCTAAAGGCTGGCAAGGATAATGGCCTTGCAGATCAGGCTGTGAAATATGGCGTGATTGACAGCTTTGATGAGCTATTAAAGCTGGTTGGATAAAGTATCCATGACCTAGTAAAAAATAAGCCACCTTGCGAAATGGAGACCATCCCGAATTCTGTGTAACTGCCATTTAGATTAAATGCTTACTAATACGGTCATCAAACATAATCATAAAGCGATTGAGTGCAGACGTCCANTTA
>JGI1221J13441_10001468_pt1 | contig 9935 bp, 4 predicted proteins | sample LakVidmifraction_4_FD_13441 | JGI IMG/M metagenome (IMG submission 13441) | reverse complement strand
TGTGTTCATTAGTCAGCTCATTTCGCTTGTTTCCTAAACTCTTTCGGTTAGATCTGGCAAAAACATGATTGGTCTGGTCTTTTCCAGACCCAGATGTTTTTATAATTTCTGTCGCGTTTCCGTTGATCAACTGTACAGTGCCTCTACGGTGGGCTTCTTTTTTATTAGTTAAAAACCATAGATAAGTATTAATACCGGTGTTGTAAAACATATCTTTTGGCAAAGCCACTATACATTCCAATAAATCCTGTTCAATAATCCATCTACGTATATCACTTTCTCCAGAACCAGCATCTCCAGTAAATAAAGGAGACCCATTGGTAACTACTCCTACTCTACTTCCTTCACGCTCCATTTTGGAGATCATGTGTTGTAAAAACAACAACTGCCCATCTGAAGATCGTGGAGTTCCTGCATAAAATCTACCGGCAGGATTCAGTGCTTCATTTTTAATGAATTTAGCATCCTTTTTCCAGGTTACACCGTACGGAGGATTCGCCATGATGTAATGAAAATGTTTCCCTTGGAAATGATCGTTGGTAAAAGAATTCCCGTGTTTAATGTTATTGGCATCTTCCCCGGTAATCAATGCTTCAGACTTCGCAATTGCATAAGACTGCTCATTCAATTCCTGTCCGTAAGTATTAATACTTGGTTTATTAGGATTGTCTTTACAAACCTTATTCAATATGTATTTTTTACCAAGATTTACCATTCCACCGGTACCACAGGCAGGATCATAAATGGTTCTGATAATTCCGGGAGAACAAAGATTATCCTTCTCCGTGGCGAAAATGAACGTATTCATCAACTCGATAACATCCCTTGGCGTAAAGTGCTCTCCGGCTGTTTCATTAGATTGTTCATTCGAAATCCTGATAAGTTCCTCAAATACATAACCCATTCCATGATTATCTAAAGCGTCGGTATGCAAATCTATTTTACAAATTGCATCGATCATTTCATAAAGCAAGCGGTTTTTTACCAATCTTGCCATGATCTTATCAAACTGAAAACTTTCCAATATTTCACGAACTTCAGGATTAAAATGTTGCAGGTAATTATTGAAATTAATTTCAATATACTGCGGCTCATCCTTTAAAGTTTGAAGGGTATGTTCTGAAGTATTGAAGAATTTGAGTCCGCCGGAGGCTTTTCTAAGAATTGGAACCATTTTCTCTTCAGATACCTTATCCTTAAAAGTTTTATAAGCATCTCTAACTTTATTATTTACCGGATCGAGGATACAATCCAGACGACGTAATACCACAAATGGTAAAACAACATCTCCAATCTCATTCTTTTTAAAGGCATCTCTTAACACATCGTCGGTGATCTGCCAGATAAAGCCTACTTCTACTTTAGTATTATCGCTCATTTTTATTTTTATGTCTTGTGTCTTTGTCATCATCACTGCAAATTAAAACCGGTAGTGTGCAGTAGATGTGCATAGGTTAAATTTAATTTAGTAATCGGTTTTTTATTGATTTGTCTTTATTACAACCAAAGATCATGCATTCAGTGGTATTCCCTTTAATTTTTACATATTCAGAAACTTTGAAGCAAATCTTTCCAAGCTTCTCTACAGTGACTTCATTTGATTTAAAATATTTTGTGCCAGTATTTTGAATATTGCTGAATATTTCAACGTGATCAAAATCATTATCAAATTTTATCAATGTATTTTCTTTGGCATGAAAAAAGGCATAACCCTGATCTGCTTTTCCACGGCTATAATTCGAAATAAGTTTCCTTGCATGTATACTATTAGTCAAAATGATCTCTAATTCTATATCGTAGTCTCTCAAAGTGGAAATTTTAGCACATAACTTTCCGTATTCTTTTATCCACCATTCTTTACTTTTATTGATGGTACCTGCAATTATAGCAACCTGATACTTTATACCAAGTGAGTCTGGTAAGTAAGCATCCAGAAAAGGAATTAAATTACTGATTCCTCTATTTAATCCTGAATCTTCATTTGAAAAAAAATAGTTATCGGTGATTATCAAACTGTTCGATAAAGGCTTTTCGAAATCCATCACTCCTTTCCATCCTTCTTTCAATGTATCGTTCTTATATACCTCCAGAAAATAATGTGCGTCAAAAGCTTTCTCAGGAATATTGTCCGAAGGAAATACGCTTACACCATATTTTTTAGCCAATTTTTCACATTCTTTATCATCAAATTTTAGAAAGAATATTCCATTGGGTTTTTCAGCTATAATAGATGAATCCTCATAAATCTTTTCAAAAAATTCATTTAACGCTAATGGCAGTTTCATTGTTGCCGAAGAACTATAGGCTAAAAACAATGGATCTTCCGGGTTCATTAATTTTTCATCTAACTCATCTTCCGAAATATTAATACATAAATCAATTCCACTTAAAAAAACCTTATTCCAATGATCAAATTCATCATCAAAAAGAGTAATATTCTCGGAGGCTTCCTTTTCAACGTAAATTGTATTCATATTAATTAGATTTTCTGATCAATTTAATTTGCTCCATAGCCATTTTTGAAGCTTCGTCATAAAATCCTTTCCCGAAATCTTTTTCAAATTTACCCTGAGGAGTATATTCCATTTCATATGGGCCTTCATCTTTATGGAAATAATAGACCTTAAATGGATTAGGATTTAATTTTTGATTGGAAAAATAATCTTCTGTTAAACCTATTAGTTGAGATTTCCTTATGATATATTCAGAATGAGTTTCTATTAGGAATTTAATACCATATTGAGTATAAATCTCATGGAAAAATTCGGTAAGCATTGAATGCAACGCTGGATGTAAATTTTGTTCTGGTTCCTCAAGGATAATAGTAATATTCTTATGGCGTTTTTTTAAGTGTTTACGTATTATCGTAGCAACGCTTAAAATAATAACCATAGCCTGTAAAGATCCCATCCCTTTGTCCGCTAAATGATTCGAATTTTCAGAAAAAGGATTGACTTTATTCTTTGTCTTAACATGGAATTCGTATGCTTCTCCTGCATAGAGTTTAATTTCAAAGTCATCTCCAACTTCAAATCTTTCCATCCATCTTTTTACAAACCTCCACTCCATATCCCCTGGCTCTACACCAGTTTGATAAAATTCATGGATAGCTTTGGCAAGTGGATTCTTTTTATCCCTCAAAGAGAATAAGGCAGATTGTTTAGTTGGATTTGATCCAAGATAAATGAAGAATTGTTGATCGATTGATGCAACAACTTTATCGATCCAGTTTTTAAGTTCTTTACCTTGATTATGTAATTCTATTACATCGCTGTATTTTTCAGATAATCCGGAAGATTTGATAACTTTATCTCTCTTATCCAAATACTGTTTATAATTAACTGTATTCTGGTAAAGAAAAAGACTTATCATTTCCTTTAATTGGTTCTCCTCTGTTTTAGGTGGTTTTAAATCGTATTCCTGACTATGCCAGTCATCAGAATTATCTTTATCAATTACTTTTTCATGAAATTCTGGAATGTGATCAGGAAATTCATCCATGTTGTATGCGTCTCCATAAACGCCATAGCCATCTTCATCCTCTTCAATATCATTATCCTCTTCCTTCTGCTCTTCAAAAAAATCTTCGAAATTTATAGAATAATTCAAATTAAATTCAAATAAATCTTCCTGATCTTCAGAATCTTCATATAAATCTTTCTTCCTTTTATCTATGGAATTAATTTGATCTGCTATTTTCAAGGCTTCTTTGGAAGCTTTGGTTTTATATAGTGCCTGCTCCTCTTTTAATTTTTTTATTTCCGTATCTAGTCTTAGTTCCTCTGAATCTTTATCTGATTTTTTTTGAACATACTGGAGAGTTTTGTGAATTTTTATTCTTTTAGTAATGTAATCCACTTCTAAGAAGTAGCCAGAATGTTGATCGTCCAATTTAAATTTGGTAACATTTGCACTAGTAGATTCATCTATTCCTGAAACTTCAACCTTTATTTGATAACTTTCAATTTGGATTGAAAATTCAATAATAGGCTCATTCAAAAAAGAGTTTTTTGCTCTTCCAAAGGTGACAATATTTGCCTCCTCTAAAACATTATCATCAAAAGAAAATCTGTCTGACAATTGGTTTTGCAGATAATCCATGACTAGTAATAATCCTTTTACTATAGTGGTTTTACCCGCATTGTTTCTACCTACCATATAAGTAATAGGACCGAATTCCAATAATGGGAAATTTTCAAATCTTCGAAAATTTTTAAATCCTATACCTGTTGTTAAATCACTCACAAAAATTCCATTTTTAAATTCAAATTAAAGATTCATTAGTGCATTATTAGTGCACTAGTTATATTTTTTTAATAATGATTTAATCCTGACTTTTAGATTATCTCTCAGGTTTTGGGGTTTTAGAACCTCTACGCTTTCCCCAAACTGAAGGATTTGAGCCTCAAGTTCGTAATTTAGAATTAACTCCAAACATATATCTATATAATTTTCTTCTCTGGCAATTACTTTTTGAGAGCCATGAATCGGTTTGGTCTGGATATAAGGCCATTGGGATTTATCAATTCTAAGAATAATTTTTTCAGGGATTTGTTCTAAATTAAAAGAAACACCTAAAGCATCTTCAAAATATTCATCAAAATTAATGTCATTAGCCTCATAATGCTCACTGCTTTCCTCTATTGAAATAATACGGTCTAAAGCTAAATTTATTAGGTTGTCATACTCTACGTTTTTACCATAAACAAACCAGCGGTTATTATACTCTTTTAAATGATAAGGAGAGAAATAAATGTATATAGGTTCTGGGTTTTTAAAAGACTGATATTGAATCTTGATACCCTTTTTATAAAGTATTGCATTAAATATGGGGTCAATAAATTCTAAACCCTTTAAATACTCGTTATTATCAAAGCTTATTATTCCGCTGCTGTCTTCGGAGAAATTAAAGGTCTGATCAATCTTAGGTAAAATTTCGTTAATCCACTTAAATTGAGGTAAGCCTTTAAACCGCTGCATAATCTGCATTGCTGATTTAAGTTGTTCAGCTTCCAATTCATTAATAGGTTGATTATTAATTGAGAAGTTTTGATCCTCGTAACGGAAATACTTTTTCCGACCATCTTTAATGCGTTCCAATGGAATGCTCCAGCCCTGAGACGATTCCATAAATGTAATATCATTGTATAATTGTCGCCTAGCAATACCTTCAGAATCTGAATTAAACTCCTGTAAGGCTTTATTGCACTCTATGAGTAAATCATTTAGATAATACCTTTTACCAGGATTTCGAAAACAGCGATCAAGACACTGATACCTTATTAAGGCATTTTTTGTAATTGGCATAGGTTGGTTGTTGGGCCTTAAAAGTAGAGAAATAGGAGGGAATATAAAGTCTTGTCTACTACTTATATTTAAAATTGAACATTTAAATTTTAATAAATATTGTGAATCTTATTTAAATTGATATTTTTGACCCTATTACCCTATTACATATTGAATTTTATTGTGCACATAGAATGCACTAACTAAACCTTTATTTGCATAATTCTTTGAAATACCTGCTCAAAAAGATATTGAACGTGGGTGCTGGTCCGGCTAGTTAAATAGTTAGGCAATGATCGGCATCTTTACTCAGCCAATGGCAGAGTTACATGTCTTAAGGACTTTTTCTTTTATCTTCTTTACTCCAAGAGGTATATTTAAAAATTTGTCTTTCACTGCAAATAAGTCCGACCCTATTGTTTAAGAAACTTCATAGTTATGCGCTATATACGGTAGTTCTTACCGTTCTATATTCATATTTAATACAGTTAATTCCAAACTGAACATTCTTCAATGCAAATTCACCTTCAGTGAAGGGATATCCTGCCCGGCTAAGATGAAGCTTACATTTTGAATCTTCAGAGGTGACCTTTTTAACAATATTGAAACCTACCTTGCTGCTAAAAATGATGTTACCAAGCTTCAGATCAGAGGTAGGGTATAGAAGTTCCTTGAGCCTTTCCTCTTTGTTCATATATTTCTTCAACCAAATCAGATAGATTGGTAATATTTCCTTTGTGAAATGTTCCAGTTGGTCTTGAAATTGTGGAATCACAAAATTGGCCTTCGTCTTGAAGTGATTCAGTTTGTTTACAAAGTCAGAACCAACCTCGTCATTGAGCATCATTTTACCCAAGCTGAAGTACAAACTGTTCAGTAATAAAACATCTCTGTCAATACCTTCTGATTCGCGCCATGGAGTATTAAGGATTAAGCAGGTACTTTTTACCATTAATTGCATCTGACTTCTGGCCAATTTCTGATTTAGTATGTCAAACTCATATTGTTTGTACCCGGCTCCAGATAGTAGCAAGAACTTGCCGAGTACATTTAAGAAAAAGCCTTTAATAGAAACCACAGATTCACTAATGGTACCAGAAGGAATATATGTTTCCCCCATTGTGATTACATTACCCGTTTGATCAAGTTCTTTGGTCAGAACTGTAAATTTCTTACCATATTTAAGCTGAATTAGGTGAAGTGCAATCAATATGCTGGAAAGGGAACGTATTGTTATCAGAGTCTTAGGAGCCTCAGTCAAAGCCTGTGTGGAAAATAGCTTGTCTAACCGTTGAGTGTATATGTCATCCAATTTCTTGAAGTACTTGATTAAAGCTGCTTTTTCTTTGCTTCCTTGTGTCCGATTTCTTGATTTGTTATCTACTCCATCACCTTCACCTTGCTGCTCCTGATCTTCAAATAGTTTCTGCTCTTCACTTTCCTGAAAATAATCCTCTTTACCAAAGACTCCGGAAGAATAGAGGTTTAAGAATTCTGCAATTTTTACAGTTGAATTGGATAGTTCTCCGCTTTGTTTTAGAAGAGATTCTGCGCTTACCTTGTTGAATTCCTCAGCTTTCAGAAACTCAAAATCCTTCGTTTGATCAGAATCACCTGCTTTTCTTAAGATTGAAGTACCGCTATTATAAACTTTCTTAATTGCTAAATCCTCATCATCCGCCCAATTGTAATCAACGAAATGCAAGAGATCAGTGATACCTTCATCGTCAGCAAAATCCTGTTCCATTAATGCATCAAGCTTTTCTTGTTTAGGATCAGGATTACAACGCAGAAGCGCCTCAAGACGATGAATCAAGCAATAGTTACTGATGCGTTCTTGAGTTTCATTATTCAGTGATAACTTGAATATATTTTCGGGATCTGTAACCTCAATTACCATTGTGTCTTCACTAATCACTTTAAGCGTACTCTCAAGTTTTAAATCGGACCTATCAAGGACAATAACATCAACGGGATCAGTACAATGTTTATTCAAATATATTGTGATCTCATTACCTCTCAACTCTGCATATAAGATTCGGTATCTGTAGTTTACTCTTGGTGTGGATCCATCTCCTATTCCCTGTTGAGGAATATTTTGTAGTTCAATGGTAGAATCTGGAACCTTTACTTTTAGTTCTTCAAGCCAACTTTCTTCTGACGTTCTTCTCTTTAACAGAATTCCAGCTTCTCCATTGGCTGTTTGCCCATTCTGGGTCCCCATTGCAGACATAGTTACGTTGGCACTGCCTAAAAGCAGATATTCTTCATCCTTTAGACGGAAATTAATAAGCTTTGCATGAAGTCTATGATAAGTTTCTTCATAATCTTTTATACATTCTGACCAATTGTGAAAACTAATTTGAGTTGATGTAGCAACATCTAATTCAGTAGGTAAAAGACCAGAGTTGGAATCCACAAGGCACTTCATTTGATTAGGATTGAAGTACTCCAATAATTGTTTTAACTGCTTACCAGATTTATCATAATAGGGAGAAATAATGGTCAATTCCTTTACCTCTTTGTTGGGCACATTGGCAGTTAGCTGTTTGAAAGTAGATTCTTGATCAGAATTACCAATAAACTTAAGCTGTAGGCCTAAGTTTTCAAAATTTATCCAATCTTCAGTTATGGGAAGATCCATTAACCATGGAGAATGCTTTCGTATCCATTCAATTTTCTGAGGGACAAATCCGAGAGATTTGTCCAGATAGGGCTGTAAGTATTTCCAGACGGATCCAAATAAGGGTGCGTTCTCATTGCCTACATTATCCAAGTGAAATGCTCCCCAAATCTCATCATTTGTGCTCAGCCCTGAAGAAGTGATATTTCCAGATCCAATAATTAATAGTCCATGTTTAACACCTGTTAAAAGCATAATTTTAGGATGAAAAACACCAGTTTCATATACAGGCTGAAAGTTGTACGTTTTGTTGTGCTTAAACTCCTTACCTGTTGTTGCTTCTTGTGCCATTTCCAGATAGTGACCATCTGCAAGCACATTCACATTTTTAACGTTTGCCAGTCTTAATGTAGGAAGTAATCTCTCTTCAAAGAAGGAGAAATCCAATGAATAACAAGTTAGCACGCAAGAGTGATATTTACCCCTATGCTTACCAATTAGCTCCAGTATATTTCTTCTCTCAATCATTAGTAAGTGTTATTTGGTTTAAGACTTGTTCTCCATATTCTGTTAAGGAATTATCAGTTGCTATGATACTAAGGTCCTTCATGAAGGAGATTAAGTTCCCGATTCTTGGACCGGTATAGCTTGCTTCGAAATTTCCAAGGTATCTAATATGATGATCTTCAATGATGAACTTTTGTGTTGATAGTGCACCTCCACGGATCTTGCGAAAAGCAACGTATTGGTGTCTGTAAATTATATTCTTAAAGATATACTCCCTAATATAATCTACAAATGGCAGTGTTAATTTTGCTCTAAATTGAAGTAGGAAATAACCTGGCCCCTCTCCATCTTTTGCAAGATTATTATTCTCTCCATACTCTTTTAAAAGTGCAAGCTCATCAATATTATTAAGGTATTCAGAGAACATGAGAAGGAAACCATAAAAGACCTTATCAATCTTTGAACTGCTGGAAGCATTAGATATGGAATAGTATTCATCTGGTTGAAGTCTTCCAAGTACCTCAATTAATGGTTCATTGCTTTCTTGCACCAGACCTTCACTTATAAACTTTTCAATAACTTGGTTAGTAACCTCATCTACAAATTTGTTTAGAGGAACCCAATTAGGTCCATAATTGCCTTCTAGGTAGTCCAGAGTTCCATTAAACAAAGATGTATTAGAATAATGCCAGAACTCATTGAATTGGTAGTAGTACCAGCCAAGCAAGCTTGCTTCTCTTTTATTATCTTTCAAGCCTTTACTATCATATGCTGAGTAAACAAATTCACGATCACTAAATTGCTCAGGTCTGGATTTAACAAAACCAAGAAGGTGGAAAATAGAATCTTTCCTGAGTGTTGCCGGTTCTTCTTCAATTCTTAGTGGAAAGTCTTTTTGAAGCAATAGCCTTGTTAGCAATTGCTGTTCTTGAGAGTTCTCATTAACTTGAGTAAGATTAAATTCAGGAAGTAAATTTTGTAGTTGAGTCTCTGAGATCTCCCCTTTAGATAAACAATCAAAAAACAGTTCTCCTTTTTCAGCAGGAATGCTTTCATTAAAAGCCGAAGAAATCATTTCTCCACTTACGAACTCATCCTGTCGTGAATTAGTCCTTGCATAAACACCATTACTATCCCGGTCAATGATTATCCCAATATCCCTGAGAGATCCAATATAATACTGACCAAATGCTCCCCATCTGAAATTCCAATAAGTATTGGCAGTGGATCCATCTTGCTTGGCTATTCCAGCTTCCAAGTTATGAATTTCTATATCTTCTTTTTGGATCTCATTTTTGGCATAGTTGCTACCTGGAATACTACCATTATCCCCTTCATAGAATTGAGAACTTAATGCAATTATATATTCCGCAGTTCTTATGAAATTACGTTGGTGCTCCGGATTCGTACTCCCAATTCTCTGACTGTATTGGTCTAACAACCAACAGTAAAAACTGTAATATCTAATTCTACCGGTTACGTTGTTAAGCCCTGATAGTAATAGAGAGAATGTGGCATC
>JGI1221J13441_10001465_pt1 | contig 9950 bp, 3 predicted proteins | sample LakVidmifraction_4_FD_13441 | JGI IMG/M metagenome (IMG submission 13441) | reverse complement strand
GGGCGCGGGCGGCCTCCACGGCATCAGACGTGAACAGTTTATTGCCAGCGAAACGGTTGTCGCTCTTGTTCGCCTCGATTTCGGGCTCTGGTGCTTTCGGCTGTGCGCTGGACTTTTCTTTGGCTGCCACAGCCTTGCGCTCAGCCTTAACCACCATTGGCTCACGAGTGCGCAGAATGTCGTCAACGCTGGTCGCGTTAAGATCGCTGAACACTATGTCGCTATCAACAGGCTTTACCGTTGAATACCCTGTGCGCAGGTTTGTGGCCAGCTCTAAGTCGCCGGCCTTGTCGGCTCTGTCGGCCAGGGTGTTCATGCCGGCTTTCAGGCGATCCAACTGCTTGACCTTTGCCGCGTCCGGTACTGCTACTTCTGCCTCCGGTGCCTCAGTTTCTTGATTGGATTTTGATTGTGAATCTGGGGTAGTTTTTACCTCAGACTCTGGCGCATCTACTTCAATATCCTGCCGCTGGTCGGCCCCTGCCGAAAGAAGATTTCGAGCAGCGTCCTTTATCTTGTCATCCTGCTTGCTCCACGGATAACCGGATTCCAGCCCCACTTTTACGCTCGGCTTTCCGCTGCTGGTGGCCATTGGGCTACCTGGCTGCGCAAGCATTTCAGCTCGCTGCTTGGGTGTCATGGCATTCCAGCGCTTGGCTACTTCGGCCTCGCTGGTGCCCGCCGTCTCCTGTGGAGACTGCTCGGCATCCACCGCAGATTTCAGCGCTGAAAGGCTTTCTTCTACATCGGGCCTAGAATTAGACTCGTCATTACTGGCCGCTTTCTGCCCAGGAAAAGCAGAGTTAATTGCCTTTACAAATTCCGCGCCTTTGCCTGACGTGCCTGTTTTGGGTATATCTGAACGGCCACTGAGATTTCCTAGCTCTGCGTCAAGGCCTTCTGCCGCGCGCTTTAGCGAAGGGCTACCGTAGTAGCTGGCAAGCTCTTTACCGTCCAACTTGTTCAGCCAGCCGTCTTTGCCTATACCGGTAAACGGATACCAGTTGCCCGCTTTTGTTTCCTTCTTTCCCCCGGCTCCGGTGCTTTGGTAGAAAGGCACCATGACACCGTTTACTTCTTTAAGGACAACGAAGCGCCCGCCGTAATCAACTACCTCGGCCTCGCCCTCCATATCCTCGGCTTGTCCGGTTTCATTGTTCCACCGCTTCCCGCCATAGGGCAGTGTCTTGAGCCCTGACGAGGAAGGTTTCTCCTGCTCCGCGCCCTGCTTGCCGCCCTGGCGCTTTCCCTGTTCTCGTTTTAGCTTCTTGGTGCGCTTGTGGTCTGGCCCGTAGTGGTCAATCGCCACCTGCAGGTCATCATCCGACATTTGCGGCATCTGCTTGGCTACCACGGCATTAATGTCTGTTTCCGGCGATTCTTCTTTTTGGGTAGCCTTGCTGGCCTCGGTGGTAGTGTCCCCATCTTCCAGCCAGCCCTTTAACTCGTCGGTACTCATCTGGCTCACAGGCCCGACTTTCCAGCCTTCGTCAAAGTTGGATTTATAGGCCTCTACGGCGGCATCCTGGCTTGGGTAGCCCATCATTACCTTGTGCTCGTCAAACCGGCCAGAATCCTGATCCAGCTGATCCACAACAAACACCTGCTCATTGCTGGTGTCAGGGCCAACGTATACGTCTACATGGTCGCCATCAGCACCCTTGGTCGTTTTGATGTAGCCGTAGTGGTCGGTCATCTGGTGCGACCATTCGCTGCCATCCGGTCGGGCGCCCTTGCGGGTAGAGTCACGCGGATTCTCGATGGTTATATCGAGGCCATTGATGCGAGTGTGGCCCATGGCGTAATTGCCGGCCTCTTTCTGCGCCTCGGTTGGCTCCGGAATCGGATTAGTCGCGCTTGTCGCGGCTTGATTTGCCGCCTCGTCAATAGATGCAGCCTGGGCCTGAAAATCGACCTCGCGAAATTCAGCTGGCCTTTGAATTACATCAAAGCCACCAGCGCGGTTCGATACCTTTTTGGCCTCAATTTCAGGGTTACTGCCCTGCAAGTCTTCCAGAATCAGATCAGCCGTGCGACGTGTCACGTTTTGCATTTGTTCAGATTTGTCGCGCCCGTTCAGTTGGCGCTCGGCCAGCGTCCAGCCTTCGCCTTGGTCGCTGTAATTGTCAGGCTTCCGGTTGCCGCTTTCTTTGGCGCCATCAGTATTAGACTTTGGTAGTGCTCTCTCCTGTGGAGACTGTACGTTCTCCTGTGGAGAGGTCAGGTCTTCAAGCTTCGACTGCTCTTGCTTTACTGCGATTTGCTCAAGTTCTTGCTCGACACGTTTGCGCTGATTGATTAACCGGCCATTCCATCCCTGCTGACGGGCCTGGCGACGGACAACCTCAAGGCCTCGCTCAAGCTCTGATCGCCGGCTGTTAATTGCTGCAAGCTCCGGTGTCTGCTGCGTTAGCTCGCCAGTACGCGGGTCGATGGATTCGCCATCCACAAGGTTGGGCTCTACCGGCTCGCCATCCTCTCCGGCTTCTACGGCCTTCTCCTGAATAGCCTGCTCAGACGCGCCAGTATCAACGGCCATCGCTGCGGCACCGCTCATCGGGCCATCGCCGGGGTTGAGGCCCATCTGTTCGGACGGCAATGGAGCGCGGGCACCAGCTGACTCGCTACGGTACTGCTCCGGAACGGGGTCGGGCGCTGTCCCGTCCTGTGCGTCGGGGGCCGGGTCTTGAGAATCTATCGGTGCCTGGGACTGTTGCGGGGGAACACTCTGACCTTCCGTCTCATTCTGACCTTCCGCCTCATCAAGTAGCGGGGTCGGGGTTTGCTCTGTTTCCGCATTTTGTGGATCTTCATTATTGCCATTGCGCTTATTAACAACGGCGTTATAGCCGGATGCGGGGCCACCCATAGCCATACCGGCCAAGGTGCCCATAACAATCGCATCGTCAACGCCCTGACTCCAAGGCTTATCGAGCGATAGATTCTGAAGTATCGTTTCAGAGACAGACTGCGGCAATTCTTCTAGCAAGCCTTCGGTGAGAGCGCCTTCAATAACCTGGCGAGGCACACTTTTAGCGGGAGCCCGGGCTATTTCGCCAGCCACGGCGCTCGGTGCAACACCTTGGGCCAGCATAGTGTCGGCATCGCCAATACCCATTTTTTGGGCAAGGCGACCGCCACCCCAGCCAAATACCGCACCAGCCACGCCCGTGGCTACCGATGCCGCCTGCTGCTTGCGGTTTAGTAGGCCATCATCGGTTTGTGCGCGTATGTCCTCGGCCTGCTGGCCTGCCATAATAGCGCCTTCGCCACTGGCACCAGCGACAACAGGCGACACTCTAGGGGCAACTTTACGAATGCCTCTGGCAATGCCGCCACCACCAATCATGCTTGGGATCGACTCAACCACCGTATCCGCAATCATTGAGGGGTTGCTCAGCGCTACGTCGGCCTTATCCACGACGCCTTCGGCTTCCTGAAACTCTTGCGCCTGATCCTGTCTTTTTTCAGTGCGCCAGGTATCAATGGTTTCTTTTGTTTCTTTTGGGCGAAAACCAACCGCGCCACCTTCGTTCTCCAGAATCTTGCCAACGCGACCGCCGGTCGGAATGCCAGCCAGGCCGACCGCTGCCTGGGGCAGAGCTACCGCCCCTTTCAGAGCTGATAGGCCAAGATCCTTGGCGTGACCTCCAAAACCCTTGTCTTGCGCCGGCTGGCTATCGACAAATTCCGATACCTCGGATCTTTTCGCACGATCTGGTGCGCGGCTAGGGGGTGCTTTGTTAGCACCTTTTTCCTCCCCTTTATCGGAACCATTGCCTTCAACTTCGTCTAGGTATTTAGAGACTTCTGACATTTATATGATTCCTATTACTGGTAGCCAAGCGCACGGAGTCGAACTTCACGCTCTTTCCGAGATAAACTGGTGTCTTGGGCGATTCTGATGGCTTGCGGATTTTCCGAGATTGGAGGCAGGCCACTTCCCTCCTTATATGGCGTGAAATTGCCAGTGTTCGGGTCAAACGCGTTAAGCACTTTTTTGGTTGCGGAATACGGGTCGGTTGGGTCGATAGGCTGCTCTGAGGTTACAGACTCATACGGCTCGTCTTGTTCCGGAGCATTGCCATTTAGTATCAGCAACTGCTCTGCGATTGCGCCACGCTGCTCATCGGTTTCAGCGCTCTGGTATTTGCCACGTAGATCTTCCAGTTGCTTTGCTTTACGAACTTTGAATCCACGTTCAACCTGCTCTCCGTCCAGCCTGCTCTGGTCAATTCCTGCCCGAACGCCGGCGCGCTGACTCTGCCCTTGCTGCCGGATCTGCGTTGTGTCCGTCTGGGTCTGGTTGTCGGCCTGATTGGTCGCCCTGGTGGTGGCATCTTTACGCTTTCCGCTCAGATGGTTTTCCATGGTTTGTCGCTGGCTGGACGTTAGCTGCCCGTTTTGAGCGCCTTCAAGTGGCGTAGTGGCAGACCGAAGCATTTTCCTTTCAATCCGATCGTCTACGCTGCTATCTTTGCCAATATGGAAGTTAGGGCGATTACTGCGCCCTGGCCGGAAGCCACCGCCAGCGCCACCGCCAGCGCCTGCGCCTGCGCCAAACTCCGGAGTACGCGCCATCAGGCTTTCAATGGCCTGCTGGTTTTGATCTGACTGCGGATTGCCGATGTTGGGGGCACCCTGGCTCTCGCCATTCACGGTGTAGCCTTGGCCGACGACGCCGCCAGAGAAGCTGTTGCCGTCACGGGCAACATTGTTGTCCATAGGCTGCTGCTGGGAAGGAGTCGGCTGCTGGGGCATAGACTCCAACGTGCCAACAGAATTAGGGTCGGGGTTTTCAGGATTTGAGCCCGGGGATTTGGCCGGCTCAGCTGGAGGCCTCTGAACGACTCCGCTGTTAGCCTTCCTTGCGTTGACTTCATCTACGGGGCTGTCTGAGTCGCCACCAAACCACTCGCGGCCCGTTTCGATGAGCTTGTCGGCACCTGTGTAGCCAGCCATAAACCCTAAGCCGCCACCAGCCAGACCGCCTACGGCCGTGCCAAACGGCGGCGCGATAAAGGAGCCACCAAGCGCACCTAACTTTGCACCGCCGGCACCTACGGCCATGCCACTGGCCCATCGGCCCGCGCCTTCCGCTGTCTGGTTGGCCACGTCCAATCCGGTGGTCTTGTCGTCGGTAGCCACGTCGTACACGTCAACGGCTTCCGGAATTGCCGTCAAGGCGCCAGCAACTAAGCCTCCCGGTTTAAATTTTGCGCCGTTCAGCTTGGCGCGAAAGCCCTTCTTTGGCTCTGCCGGTGCTGACTTGGCATCCGTGAACGACTTAGCCTGCCTCGCCTGCTCTGACTTCCAAGATGCCGTATCTTTTGCAGCACGACCTTTGCCTTCTGCACGAGCCTTGTAGTTCGGCTCTGCCCGTCCGGCTTGTCCGGTCTTCCCGGTTGGCTTCGGCTGCTCAGTCGTTACAAGGGACGTTCCGGTGCGCGCGCCTGCTGGTTTCAGGCCGGTATTAGGCGAATTTGGGGCTTTTGCGGCACTGCCCTTGCTATTCACGTTGAAATTAGTCGCGCCAGGGGCTTTTGGCGCCGGAAGTCTTGGCTGCTTCGGGTTGGCCGGAAAGCCGCCTTTTTGCGGTGCGGTGGTCGATACCGTGCGTGATGAAGATGGACGCGCCCTATCGCCAGTCGTGCCTTCGCTGTTGGTCTGGAAGCGGGAGTTACTTGCAGGTTTGGGCGCCCCAAGTCGAGCTTGAGGGGAGCTTTTATTCGGCGTAGCGCCAGACGGTTGCTGTCCAGTGGACGAGTTACCTTTGGGGGGAGCTACGGCGCGGGATTGCGAGCGTCCTTTGGCTTTCGCGGCAATGGGCGGCACAAGTGGTACGCCTTTTTTGCCGTTTTTTTCTTCGTCTTCGGGACGCTTGCGAGAATTTAATCCATACATAGGGTTGGCACCTGAAATCGACCTGATGCAAGGGATACTCGCGGTCGGGTCGATACAGTGCCAGCCCTACAGGGGGGCATCAGTAGTTGTAGTTGTGGCTCGTAGTCATGCTGGTCGTATCGCTCTCACTGGAGGACGCACTTCCAGATCCGCTAATGCCTGCGGAAACGTGAGCTGCCGACATAGCGCCTGCTGCCAGCTGGGCAGTGTATTGCCCCATGGCCTTAGCTGATTCAAGTGCAATCTGTGCCTGCTGTACCGAATCACTCATTTTGGCCGTGTACTCGCTTATCTGCATTTCCGAGTAGGCGATGTTCGTGCGAGCGTTCATATCAGCAAACCGTGATTGCACTTCTGACTCGGCAACGCTGGCGCTGGCTCCGGCCTTCCAGCCCTCGACTTGCGCTGTATAGGCAGAGGTCACGTACTGAACTTCTGCCAGACCGGCATCCAGCCGGGCCTTGAACCCGTCCACGTCAGCGAGGTACTTGGTTACTTTCGTTCTGGCCGCGTCCATTTTGAGCTGTGCGCCCTTCACCTTAATGTCAGCCTTGCTTGCTACAGCTTGCACCGTTGAGGCATACGCCCGGGCCTGCGAATCCAGAATATCGGTTTTCGCAGACTCGGCTTTAACACGCGACTCGTAAGCATCGAACTTGACCTTTTCGGCGCTAATCTGCTCCGAGTACGCCTGAACGTCAGATCGGTAAGCATCAAACTGGTTCTTAATAACATCGGCACGGGTTTTGGCGCCGGTCATAACGGCCTTGTAGACCTCGACGTTCGACTGAACCGCATCAAGCTTGGCCTTGAATACGTCCACCTTCTGCTGGTTTATCTGACCGAGTGCTGCCTGACCTTCAATCGCTGTCTTGTAGGCCGTCAGCTTCGATATGGCACCGTCCAGCTTGGTCTGATAAACCTTCGCCAGCGTGTCGAAAGCAGCGTTTTGCGCATTGAACAGACTCACTTGCGCATCGAATACCTGTATTTTCGCTTCGGCCTGGAACTTGGCGGCTTCAAATAGCCGCGCCGTCATGTTCTCAAACAGGTTGGTAGTGATCTGTTCCAGGGCCATGCCCTGCTCAACGGCGAACCGTAGGTTTTCAATCTCCCACTTAGCCGCTTCAATCATAATCTCGCGGTTGGTTTCTGCCGATTGCAGTCGTCCCTGCTCACGGGCCACATTAGCCTGCTTAACCAGCATCCCTGGCGGCATACTGAAATCACGGCTCGCCCATGAATCCACGGCCTCCTGCACAGCCCGCTCGGTTTCGACACTGGTGCGCTCCCGTGTGCGGGCAAACAGCGCGTCTTCAACCGCCGCCGGCAGTCCGGTACCACCTTGCATCATCCGGCGCACTTCGGCCTGCAGGTCGTCCAGAACCACGGATTTGTACTGAGGCTCTGACCAGCTAATGAATACGTCCGGAACCGTTATGCCGTCAGCATCGGGCGGCTTCGCATCGAAAGTCGGCAACTCCGGAAACTCAAAATCCGGAATGTTCAGCTTTTCCAGCGCGTCCATTTCCGGCATATCAATCTCGGGCGCGTCCGGTATGTTCACGTCCGTATCAATATCGGGCTTGTCGGGAACCGCAATGCTGGCCATCGTCGGCGCTTCGGGAATGCTAAGGGGTATAGCAACCGGCGCATCCGGTATGTCCATATCCCCAACATCAAGATCCGCAAGCAGGCTATCAATGTTGATATCGTTGGGCGCGTTTGGAATGGTCAGCGCAGGAGCGCTGTACTCCGGCATGTTAGAAAGATCGACCTCTGGTAGCTTAGCCTCTGGCGCGGAAAGTCTTTCCGGTGATGGGGTGTCGCTCACCTTGATATTGCCAAGGTTGGCCAGCGAGCTCGACAACTGCCCGTTGTAGTTGTTCGACATGGTTTCCAGTCGATCCATCTGGCTTGTTACCGTGCTCACGGCCTGACCAAGAATGCTGTCCGGTGAAATACCCATTACACTCTCCTTTTCGTTTGCGCCACGTCGACGCTCAAATCGTTAATTGCACCTTGCTCGCCGGTCAGGCGCAGTGTGAAACTAAAGTGCCTGCCTCGCAGACCGCGACCAAAGATGAACCGGCCATTGGTCAAATGATCTGCCGATTCTTCTGGCAGTAGGTAGGTGTAGGTTTTCGGTGCGCCGCTCTGTGTGCTGGTCACGTCCATTTCCGCCGCACCGGTAAGCTGATACTCCATGTACGCCGCTACCGGATGAACCAGTCGGCCCTCGCCAAGATCCAGCTTCCCGGTGACCAGTCGGCCATCAATCTGTTCCTGACCGCCGCTCAAGGCATAAACCCCGTCCTCGGCCTCGCCATAGGCCACGCCATCAATCACGGCCAGCCTACGGAACCCGTAGGGCTCATACCGGCTCATAGCCCACGTATCGACGTTGGCCGTCCATGCCTGCCCAGCGTCAGCCAGGGAGCCCGGCATGGAATCCTCAATGACGGCCATATCGACAATCAGATCCCTGGCCTGCAAGGCGTCAAACACCCTGGATTCAGCGCGGGCCTGATCGGTAATCGCCGGAGACTTGGCGGTGTGGCTGTCTATCACCTCGCCGGCAATGAAAGCTGTATCGGCTACCAAGTCGCTAGCAGTCAACGATCCATCAACCAAATCGGAGATATGAGCGGATGCTTCGGACAGATCCAAGGTGTACATGCCGGTAAAGTCGGTTGCCGTGGCCGTCTCGATAACCAGTGAGCTTGTGTATCGCTTGTCGATCACCTCATCAGTCGCAGCTATGGATTCGGTGACAGACTGGCGCATGCCATGGAAAAAGGCATCGGAAATAACTGCCTCGTCCGAATGAAGAACACGCAGGCGCGAACTCCACTTCTCGGATAGGCGGGCCTTCTCAACCAGTCGCACACTGGCGGCAAGGGAATCATTGACCTCATCGCTGACGAGCGCCGTCTCAGTAACCATGTGCGCGGCCCTGTCGATCACCTCATCACTAGCCGTCGCTTGGTCGTAATGCGTGACCATCAGGCCGAACAGCACGGTACTGGTGATCTTTGCCGTGCTTTCGGTAATGGTTTTCAGGCCCATCCAGACAGAGCTGCTGGCAACGGCTGTTTCCTGTGTGTCGTCCCTGTAGTTACTCATTGATTACCCCTATGAAATGGTGGGCGCTTTTGTGGTCGGCAAGCTCGGTGTGGCCCCATTTGCTGCGTCGACCGTTCTTATCCTTCTCGGAACAGCTGGCGTACTCGGCATTGCCAATTGTTATATTTACCGCGTCTCGGTAGAAATACAGCGGAGAGCCGCCGGCATCGACGGGCGAAAAATCGTAATAGAACCGGTCAGGTTTTCGCTTGTGCATCCTCTTTGAGCCGGCCAGTGTGTAGCTGATACTGACTCGTCCCGACGATTCACCGTCAAATTCTTCCCGCTTTGAGTAAGGGGAAAACGCCGGCGACTCGCCACCAATGACTACGCCATTGGCATTGTGTACTCCCGACTCCCTGGAGGTGTAAGGCCCGCAAATGCCGGTTACGTCCATGGTGCTGCCGCCAAGCCCCAGCCAGTCACCGCTGGTTGCAAATCCAGTAGGGTCATTCTCGGGACTGGAATTCATCGTATCGACGTAAACCGGAGTGCCTTCTTCAGGGTATGGCTCGCCTTTGTTGCCGTTTCCGGTAGTTCCCATGTAGTGAAATATGCTGTCATGCGTCCATAATTGGTAAGAGGTGGAGTCGCCAACCGCGCCGCGACTGGTTGCCTCGGTCTTGTATCGGCCCGTTGTGCCCTCGTTGTACGGGTAAAGAATGCAGTCTCGATTAAATGCCGGAACACACACGGCGCAATCAAGGCCAAAACCCTCGGTATTTTCTACCTTGGTTAGATGCTGGTAAAACCTGGCCCGACTCACGCTGCCTACCCGAAACAAAAGGCCAGGTGTTCTGTAAGCTGGGTTGCTGTAGCCGAGGTCAGTGCCAACGATGTTCGTGTGGGTCGATACGGGCGGTGCGGCCTGCCGGTCGTCAAACGAGGACGTGTAGAAATACCCCATTAACCCGGATGCT
>JGI1221J13441_10001464_pt1 | contig 9953 bp, 8 predicted proteins | sample LakVidmifraction_4_FD_13441 | JGI IMG/M metagenome (IMG submission 13441) | reverse complement strand
ATTATCAAATACACATTCGACCTACGCATCGGGGTGAGCACCTAAAGTGGAGAGATGGAAAACACCCATTTTACCGGCACCTATTAAAGCAACTTTATCATAATTTTATTTTTGGAATATTTACCCAATATTTTTTATGATTTATATTTAAATGTCAGAAGTGAAAAAAATTAGCCATAGATATCAAACAATTTATTTATTATTCTACCGGCAGTTTTACCATCCCACATTTTAGGCATGCCTCCTTTTTTCCATTCACCATTATTTAGTTTCTTAATATAGGGAGGTATATTATTAGGATCTACTCCTACTAACTCGTTTGTTCCAATAGATATGGTTTCTGGACGTTCTGTAGAATTACGCAAAGTAATACATGGAATTCCTAAAGCTGTAGTTTCTTCTGTAATACCCCCTGAATCTGTTATCACGCATCTCGCATTTTCAACCAAATAAATGAATTCTAAATATGCTAAAGGATCTATTTGTAATAACTGCTTATCTTCATAAGAAATTTCTTCAAGTACTTTTCTGGTTCGAGGATGCACAGGGAACAATACTGGATATGGATTTGAACTTTTTAAAATAACATCGAGTAAATTTTTTAAATTCTGGGAATCATCTACGTTGGTAGGACGATGTAGCGTAACCAAAAAATATTCATTTTGTTTTAGGTAATTTTTCTCCCAAATTGGAGGTTGAATTAAATTGTCAAGGTTTTGGTACAACGTATCAATCATTGTATTTCCTACTAAATGAATTCTATCTTCCGGAATTCCATTTTCAATTAGGTTAGAGTTTGCTAACTCTGTAGTAGTAAAGAAGTGATCACAAATAGAATCAGTAAGCATTCTATTAATTTCTTCTGGCATTCTCATGTCTCCCGAACGGATACCTGCTTCTACATGCACAACATCAATGCACATTTTTTTGGCCGTAATAGTGCAAGCCATGGTAGAGGTAACATCTCCTACAACCAAAACAACATCAGGACGGTGAAGCCCGATCTCTTTTTCAAAACCAATCATAATTGCAGCTGTTTGCTGGGCTTGGGTTCCTCCACCCGCACCAAGATTTGTATCTGGCTCAGGGATACCCAATTGCATAAAAAAGTCACCGCTCATCTTTTTATCATAGTGCTGGCCAGTATGCACTAGGCGATACTTAATCTTTTCATTTTTTTCGTTGAATTTATGAATTGCTTTAATAATTGGTGCAATTTTCACGAAGTTTGGCCGAGCTCCAGCGACAATGGTTAGTATCATAATATATTTATATTTAATTAATTGTATATAAAAGTGCCAGCAATAAAATCAATAAACCATTGCTAATGTTTCATATAGATATTCACTGTTGTCCGGTAAAACGTAAATTTAGGGAAAAACACGCTGTGACCCTGCATAAACAGGCTCCAATTTTGTGATTTTTAAAAGTAAGCCCCCTTAAATTCAGGCGCTGGAAAAGTCCATTTTTTGTTGAAAATCTTCTTTTTTATTGCAATTCTTGATGAACTCCACGGCATAGCTGTCCACATTATTAAAAAAGTCGGTAAACTTGGCATAAGTGAACAAATGCTTTTGAAGCAGGCTTATCAAACTGGAAAAACCCCATTGTTTTGTGAGCTGTTTCTTCATATAGGTTATCAGTAAAAGAGCGATTAAGGTGCACCATATCTGTATTTGTATGGCATTTTGGTTTTCTCCATAAAAATATTGTAGAGGAAAATTCTGTTTGATTTTCTTAAAGAGCAGTTCCACTTGCCATCGTTTTTTATATAGCAAAGCGATTATTTCTGTTTTTTCATCAAAAAGATTGGTCAGAAAGTAAAATGCCTTTTTCCTTTCCGGATCATAATAAGAAACCAAACGTAATTTGGCTTCCTTTTCATTTCCTTCACCGTCCTTGTAGGGCAGGGCTATATCAGCATCCCGGAGCACTTCGTCAGGAGTATCCTCCAATAAATCCTTTTCTTCAATAAATCGTTCCCTGGCATTGTTTTTCAGCCGGGTAACAAAATGGATCCCCTGTTGGTTCCATTTGTCGAACAAAGCATAATTGTTGTAGGCCTTGTCAAAAACCGCTATTTCATTTTTGTGTACAACATCTTGATCCTGAATAAACAGAGAATCGTGTTCACGGGCATGGCTATGATAGACCTTTACCGGAATGCCGGCCTGTAAGTCTAATTTTTGGTGGCTTTTTATGCCCCCTTTCCGCTTGCCATTACTCGGGTTACGGCCAACACATTCAAAAATAGGCTGAAAAAGGCTTATTGTGGTCGAATCTATGGCATAAGCCTTTTTATCAATCACGATTTGTTTTTGACTGTCCGATAAATCCGGAAGGTATTGTTTTACCAAATCCTCATAAATCTTTTCAAACACCGTATAATCCCGCCTTTTGTTGGCATCCGATATGGTACTGCGCCTTGGAGAATAATCAAATTTACAATGTGCTATTTTATCACCATAACTCACTATGCCCGAGCACATTTCGCGTAATGAATTACAGCCTGAGGTAACGCCGTAAACCATTGTTATAAGGTGCTGAAAGGTGTTGAATTTTTTACAGTAATGATCACTACCAGATTTTTTGGCAAGTGTGTCTATTTTGTCTTTATCCAATAAATTAATCAGTTGACTGAAAACCGGCTGTCCGAAAAAAGTATTACTTTTGCTCATAGTTGAATTATTTTAGACGATAACCCAACTATACGAAAAAAGCCCCGATTTCTGGGGCTTTTTTTACCGGACACCAATGATAGATATTCCCGTTTCAAGGCAGAACCCTTAATATTTTCCTTGTACAAATTTTCCTGGGTACAAAATATTACTAATTTTCAATAAACCAATTTAGGATTTAAAACGCTCTTTAAGAACCATTAATATAAACTTTGTGTTTCCTATAAGATAGCGTTTCCACATTCTTTTAGGCTCTTGTGCAAACCGAAAGAACCACTCCAATCCAGCATTTTGCAGCCAAACAGGGGCTCTTTTCACTCTACCGGAAACTACATCGAAGCTTCCCCCTACTCCCATAATAAAATTAACTGTATGAAGCGCCTTTTTGTTTCTGTACAAAAAATTCTCCTTTGTTGGCGAACTTATAGCCACAAAAAGGATATTAGCTTCGCTTCTGGAGATCTGTTCCGCAATTTTTTTCTCTTCCATCCGATCAAAATATCCGTTGCGATACCCAGCAATGATATCAGGTGAAAACTCCTTAGAATATTTGTCAACTACAGCTTTGACTACCTCTTCTTTTGCACCCAGAAAAAAAATTTTATATTTTTTAATGTGAGCCACCTTCACAAGGCTTTCCATTAGATCAATTCCAGCTACTCTTTCTTTTAGTGGTTTGCCTAAAAATCTTGAAGCCCATACCACGCTCTGTCCATCTGCATTGATTAAATCGCTTTCATTAACGCTTTTTTGCAATTCTATATCTGTTTGCATGGCTACTATTTTGCCCGCATTTACGACAACATGATGGATTTGTTTTTTATCTTGAATCGCCCTTTTTATTTTTTCAAGAGTTTCTTGTGTGCTTAGATTATGGATTTTGGTATTAAGAATATTTATATTTTCCATTCTATTTTAAATTTTAGTTTTTTAAAAATATTCTTTTTTCAAAACTGAATCCAAGATTTGATTATTTGTACCATTTATCTTTTCTTAATTTAAAGAAGAAACACTAAAAAAATTGGATATATAAGGGGTTTCAAAATTTCAATAATGATGGTTATAATGCTCAGAATATATCAGTATTATCGTTTTTTTTATTTTTATAAACTCTGGAATAAGTCTCGCTTATTTGTTTAGCAAGTAATTTAAACTTAATAAAAGAAATATTTGTTTTTCTAAATTTTCGCCATTTTTATGCCTGCTCAATAGTTCCTTCACTTTTTTTAAGTTAAACAAAATCTGAAAATCAGAATTATCTGTAAAAACACTTTCTAATTCATCCATATTTTCTCTAAACCAGCTTTCGGTAGGGGATTTAAAACCTAATTTTTTTCTATTAATAATAGATGAAGGCAAATATTCCTGTGCAAATGCTTTATGTATGATCTTTCCCTTCCTTGAATTATATTTATACTTACTGTGTAAGGATTCAATAAATGCGATTAGATCATTATCTAGAATAGGAACCCTACACTCAAGACCAAAGTTCATGGTTATTTTATCTGTATACATTAAAAGGTCATCCGCAAGTGAAGTACGTAGATCGTAAAACAAAAACAAATCTTTTAATTCGCTTTTTTCGGGAGTCCTATTTTCCCAGATATCTCTTATAAGGGATTGGTTATGTTGAATTTCATTTAAACCTTGTTGAATTTTTTTGGAATTTATTAAGCCAGCGACCTCATTTAAAGATGAGATAGAATTATATTCTAACCAAGAGGTAACCTTATCTTCAGGTTGAATAGCTTTAAGAAATCTTCTAAGGTGTTCTTTGTTTTTATAAACAAAATCAAATTTTTCTATAGCCGGACTTAAATTTTTGAATAAACGAGCTTTCTCAAGATAAGGGAGCGCCTTATACTTGCTATAGCCACCTAGAGGCTCATCAGCACCTTGTCCACTCAAAACAACTTTGACGTGAGAAGCAGCTAATTGGGAAAGAAAATACATCGGAATAATCGAGGTTGTCGCTATGGGTTCTTCCACCACTTGGACAATTTTTTTAATTGAGGTTAAAAAGTCGGAAAAGTTTATTTTTTTTTCATAATGGTCAAGACCAAGTATATCTGCTGTTTCGCGAGCATAACTTATCTCGTCAAACTCCTTATGATCGCCGTCAAAACCAATTGTAAACCCTTTTATTTTTTTTTTAGTGCTTTTTTGGGTAACTGCGGCAACTAAGGCGGAGTCAATCCCCCCACTTAGTAATATTCCAATATCAACATCGGCCATTAGCTGTCTTTCAATGGCTTTTTCAAAAAGATCTCCGTATTTATTTACAAGCTTTTGTTGGTCATCTTTTCGAGTGCCCAACTGCTTATTATTCACAAAATATTCTTTATTTAACTTGACAATATTATCGCTAAGATCAAAAGTAAGTACTTGTCCAGGTTCCACTTTCTTAATCCCTTCATACACGGTTAATGGGGATGGGCTGTAACGCATTCTTAAAGTGGTAAATGCAACCCCACTGTTTATTTCAGGTTGTATGCAAGATTTAATAGGCCTTATCTCAGAAGAAAATAACAGTCGATTTCCATCAAAATAATAATACAGCGGTTTAACACCAAAACGATCTCTGGCCAAATAAAGTTGTTTTTTTTCTACGTCTAAATAAGCGAAAGCAAAAATACCATTTAGGTTGGAAAGGTCTTTTTTTATTGATTTTTCTCTAAAATAGTTTACAATCGTCTCAGTATCAGAATGCCCCCTAAAAGGCACTTTGGCCATTACTTGTTTAAGTTCATTATGATTGTATATTTCACCATTGAATATAATATGACCAACGTTATCAGATGATGACATAGGTTGATCGCCAGCTTTGGTTAAATCTACAATAGAAAGCCGGCGGTGTAATAGGGACACTCTATGCTCCCCTATTTCAAAGCATTCCACGCCCGAAGCATCGGGACCTCGATGTTGAATTAAATTTAAATAATCTGAAGTATTGTCAAAATTGACACTTCCAAGGATTCCACACATATTTATATAACTATTTTTGTTTTAATAAGATTTAGAATGTATATTTCCTAAATACAATACTTGCTGGGTTAAGCAGACATACAAACTTTTTCTGAGAAACATTGGGCTACTTGACCTTAGAGTACATTATCTATCATATTATCAGCGGCCCATAACTAAAAATCAAGTTTTGTTTAAAGTCATGTTTAATGCTGCGTTACTTGATAAATATTTAACTTTTTCGAAAGTGCATAGAGATAAGGTAAGGTGGCCCATCTTAATGTATTTTTATTGACTTTTAAATTTGGGTAGACAATATTTGAATATATATCCTCCCCAGATACAAAATTCATTTTTATTGATGCCGATAACGTTTCTATTAAAGCGTCATCTTTTAATAGGATAGCAAGATTCAGCATTTCCGCATTGTCATATAAGTCATATTTAACCGGTGATAACCTATCCGTCACACTAAATCGTTTAAAAAGACTTCTTTTTGCGTCCCATAAAAAATTTTTCAGGTATTCATAACCTTTAGCAATAATTAGATCACTATTACGCAATGGTATTATTTTGTTGACCTTAAAAATGTTTTTTAACACGAAACAGGTATGAAAACAATCTATAAAATTACCTTGGGCATCATCGGAAAAATAATACCAACTCCCATCGGCATTTTGATTAGTAACCAAGAACTGATATAGACGTCTTACCTTATCTTCGTTATATTCTTTACCAAAAGGACTCTTATCCGCTAATAAAGCATAACAAAGCATGGCATAAGAATTTGCATTAATTACAATGCGTTTTTCTAATTTGGGTGAATAAGATAATGCTAATACTAAGTTTTTATCTATCATCTTGTGTAAATCATTTTCTAAAAAATTAAAAACACTAACAATAATATTTTCATATTCCTTTGTTTTTGTCAACTTTTGAAAATTTATAAATGCCTCTAATGCATAAGGTGTATGCGTTACATGCGGAATATTTTCATTATACACTGCCATTTTTGAAACCCAAGGCATATTAATACCCCAACAATGGCCACTGTAACCTTTACTGTAATTATTTGCAAGCCACCTTATTGAATCCTGTACAAAAGATAAATGTTGAGTTTCTTGTGTTTTCTTAAAGAGCTCCATCCCAATTAAAGCTTTATAGGCATTTGCAATAGGGTACTCTCTTTCACGATAACCTAACCTCATTTGGTTATTGAAATATAGATCGAAAATGGTTAGGCCCGCAGATGGCAATATTCCCAAAATTTTATTTTTATAGTAAACTTTTTTTATATTTTGGCCTAGTTTAGTATTCCATACATCATATGGATCTGGGGTTTCTAAATTAACATGTTCAATATGCTTCCTAATTAATTTCAACTGTGTATTCACTGTACCTTGATTATTTTGATTTATACTTTGCTCAACTATGAAAATAAGGTCATCTTTCGTGAAAATGGGATAATTCGAACCAATCCGCCGATTTTAATAATTTTTTTCTTTTATAATTATAATACAATGGATAAAGTGAATGGAATAATGCCAAATAACTAAATTTATATTTTAGCACAAGAAGCTTAAGCTTATATAGCCGATAATTATCACTTAGACCTAATGTATAATAACGCTTTAGAGCATTTGAGAAAATTACATGATAGCATTCCAAAACTTTCTTTTTCGAATAATCTGAAAGCTGTCCCACACCGTGTTTACGAATAACTGCTCCAAAATGATCTGAAAAGGATCCTCGATAAATTTCACTAATTCGCATCCATAAATCGCCATCTTCACCTCCTACAAATTTTTCATTAAAAAATCCTACTTTATCAAAAACAAATCTTTTGAATATAAAAATATTTGTGTGAACAACATCATTGCCTGAAACTACCGGATTCAAAACATCTACGGGTTTTATTGTTGTTCTTGTCCACTCTCTAAAGTGTCGTTTGCCTTTTCCTTCATCCATTTCAAGAGTCCTGCAAAAAGCAAAACCTAAGTTTGGTCTTGATTCCAAAACAGTTGCAATCTTTATCAAGTGCCCAGGCAAAAAGAAATCATCCGAATCTAGAAAACAGATATATGGCTGAGTTGAAGCATTAATTCCTCGATTTCTGGCCCCCGATGCCCCCTGACTTTGACAGTTTTCTGGTTTTCTAATAACCTTAACCTTAGCACCAAATGTTTCAGCAATTTTAATGGTTGTATCAGAAGATCCATCGTCAGAAATGATAATTTCAATGATACCATCATAATCCTGATCAATTACACTTTTAATGGCCTCTCGTATGAACTGCTCTCTATTATAAGTTGGAATTATTATACTTATGCCAATCATTATGAATACACTTAAAAGATTAAAGAATTAATTTGTGATGATTCTATTTTTACTTTGCCCAACTCTCTTTGCAAACTAGCTAATTCTTTCTTATCACCATGCAGATGCTTTATTCCCTTGCAGCGAAGGCAAATTCTGACGTGTTTAGCGAGCTCTATATCAGATTCCCAATTAATCTTTTTTTCTTTATTTAATGCAATTGCTCCGTCAATTCCACACATTTGTAAATACTATTATTTAATTATACTTCTTATGTTAAAGCAGATTAGAAGTATTGTTCTGAATTCGACTTTACCATTTTTAATTCTTGTATTCTTGATAGTTAATATTAATTATTCCAGCAAAGCCACCAATAGATTCTGAAATTTTTATAATACCCCAAAATTTAAACTTAATCGGAAAGAAAAGAAGAAATAAAGCTGGTATGCCCATAATTAAATAAACAATGCTGACAAGAAATTTTTTGAAAAGTAAGATATATTTCTTTTCTAGTTTTAAAACATGTATAAACGTACTCGCAACTCTAAAATATCTTTTTATTAACCATTTGAGATTAGATTTCTTTTCTGGTATTGTTTCATAGACCAATGCATATCGGGCAAAGAATACTTTGGCACCTTTATTTAATGCTTGAATTCCAAAAAAACTATCCTCTCCACCAGTAATATTAAAGCGAAGATCAAAGGAGAGGGCATTGTCAATTATAAATTGAGATCTGATTATCAAATTATGGGTTATTAAAAAATCTATACTTATACCATCTCTAAAATTGGGATATTTAAACCAATATCTCAATCCTTCATTGATCTCTTTTTCAAACACTGGAATAACTCGCCCCAAAACCATATCGGCTTTCAAATTCACGGCTTTTTCGATAAGCTCATTAAGCCACATCTTACTTGCAAATTCATCATCATCTATAAATATAATAAAATCGGAATCAAGGTTTATTGCCTTGGTAAGAATTTCATTCCGTACCCTAGATAAGCCTTTATCGCTCATTGGATTATATTGAATACAGAATGGTTTTTTTACATTGGACTGAATATCAAACACCACTTCTTTTGCTGATAACTCCACGTCATTATCCACAACAAGAATATCAATTTCACCTAGCAACCCAGCGTCAATTTGGTTTTCTATAATACTATTAAGGCATTTCCTTAACATAATGGGTCTTTTATAAGTGGGAATACCAATAACCAAGTGGTTCATAAAGTTCTAGTTTTTTTATATGTATTTTCTTTTGCCAAATTCAAAATCGTTTGTTGAAATTCCCATGCCACGTCTTCTGAATTATGGCGTGTTTCAGCTATAGTTTTTGCAGTAGCGGCTATTTGTTCCCTAAGGGATTCATCAAGGTACAATTTCTTCAACTTTTCAGCTAGAACATCTATGCTATTATCTGTAACTACGGCTGCCCAATTGTATTTTTCAGCATATTGCACCAAGGCTGTATCTCGAGGGGCAAAGATGATAATAGGTGTACCACTTGCCATATACTCCGAGGCTTTTGTGGGCATTGAATATTTTATAAAGCTTAAAGACTCTATACTAAAGTCGTACGGAAGGATTAAAAAATCGGCTTTTGAAAAAGCACTTGGAAGTTCTTCATATTCCACAAATTTCCGATGCTCTAAATTTTGATCATTTTTGAGCCAACCCGGTGCATCTTGTGCCTGGATTACAAATTTTATATTAGTTTGCAGTTCTTTATTAACTTTTTTTACCGCTTCAGCAATATTTTTTAAAGATTTATCGATACCAAGTCCTATCCTCCCGGCATATAACATTGTTGGGGATTTGGGGAGCTCGTAATTTTTCCTTTGTGTTTTTTCCCAAAAGCCCAAGGTTATAGGATTATGAAAAGTGATAAATTTTTTTCCATATCGTTTTTCATATTCCACGCACATATAATCGCTTATTCCCATAAGCAAGTCTGCCCTATCCAACAATAGTCTAAATTCTTTATCT
>JGI1221J13441_10001462_pt1 | contig 9972 bp, 12 predicted proteins | sample LakVidmifraction_4_FD_13441 | JGI IMG/M metagenome (IMG submission 13441) | reverse complement strand
CGCGGATGCCTCGGTCTTGGCTCCAAGACTGGCCGTCTGTGCTGTAGCTGGTCGAAATGATTGGGTTAACCCCAATCGCTACGCTGCCGGTTAAACTTACAAGCTCCATTTCGTTAAAGATTGCGCCGTTGCCCTCGTTGTACACAATGAGCGTGCCAAACTCCCAGCGGACAATCTGCGCCCAGTGGCTGCTAATGTTGTCGACTAGATAGCCTATTGCGTTTGACTGCGTGTCACCTACAAGCCACTTGTCGTAAGCCCATACCATGTTTTTTGCTCGGTATTGTGCGAAACCAATTGTGCTAGTTGTTAGGGTAAACCATACGGGCGTTTGCAATGCCTGCGATGCGGTAGCGTCATAGACAATGGTCCGGTCCGGTAAATGAATATATAAGTGATTATGGTTTTTATCGTTTCGAGCTTCGAGCTTGACGGTAACGAGCTGAGCCTCTGTATAACCAAGCAGTATTTGATCAATCTCTTGCGTGCTGAGTTTTTGAGATGTTGCGTTAACGCCAATGTAAATGCCAGGCGCTTCATTTCGACCGCTTCCTAAGAAAGCAATGCCATTGAAAAATACACAGCAGCCAAATGTTCCGATTACGCCCTTTTGGATTTGAGCACCTTCTATTCGCTGGAATGGGAAAAACTCGCCTCCCACGTTATCAAATACCTCAATCGTGTTGCGGTTTAGCGCGTAGATTTCGTTCCTCAGCTTGAGCAGGGCAACGATTGGATCAGGGTCAACCTCTGAGCTGCCGTACTTTAAAGGGCTGACCTGCGTAGGGTCGGACAACTCTGTAACCACAAGCGAGCTGCCGTCTGTGGTCATGTAGTACCCATCTGCCCAGACGACATCCAGCACAAGACCAAGATCGGGGTCTGTTACCTGGACCAAAGATGATTCGTCCCAGTAGTAAAGCCGCCCGCCAGAAGCAATTGCAAGACGGCCGAAGCCGTAGTCCATTGTTACCATTTCGGCAGTCGGGCCGCCTACGTCGCCTAGTGTTGTGACAACCCCATCACGGTCAATAGACACCAACTTAGTGCCCATTACCCGATAACACTCATTGCGCCAGTTGATGCCGCCACGGTCAATGCCTGGGCCAGAGCCGTTTGCCACAATGCCGTCTCCAGGGCGCAAAAAGCCCTTGCTGATNCCTGAGTCTTTCGGGACCGGCACTAAGTTCACGGGGTAAGACGTGCGCAGGTCTGGGCTGCTATCGGCAAAGATTCCGTTNAGAATAGGGATTTGCATAGCTTAGTTCCACTTCACNCGGTTGGNCCAATACGCTGCGCTCATTTTGCCCTTGGCAATGTTGTCNGCGTGACGGGCTTTGAATGATTCCCGCCGGGCTTGGTCGGCTTTGGATTCGCTGTCTGTTTTTGGCGAGCCTGAGACGCCTTGCTGACCAAAGCGGATGGTTTTGATTTGATCTCCGGACTTTGCGACTACAACATGCGACTTGGTAGCGTGCGAAGGCGTGCGCTTTGGCTTGTTAAAGCCCTCAACGCCAGCGCGTGCAAGCCGTGTGTCTTTGGTGGCCATGCTTAGGCAATCCGATACCAACTGTTTAGCGACTGCACAAAACGCACCCGGAAGTTGTCCTGTGCTTCCAGAGTTGTGGGCACACCATAAGATGCTGACGCGCCGTTGATCGCAAGAGTAAAAGCTGTAATCTGTTGCGTAGTTGTGACCAGCACTTCGGTGCCGTCTGGGGTCTGGGTGTTGAGTGGCAAGGTAATTGTCCCGGTGGCCAAGGTGCCAGCGGGTTGCAATAGCATCCACTGTTGCTGGCTAACTGGCGTCGGAACAGTGATGTTGAAGCCAGTTCCCGGCGTAGAAATGCTGGTTGCCAGCGATGGTGATGCAAACGTCTGCTGAAAGTAAGTCAGCAAAGCGTTGATTGACAATCTCCGTGCGTCGCCGTTGTTCGGACTGTAAACCGGGATTTGATCGCCGGGCGATGCTTGCGAAAGCAGGGGCAGTTGATTGATGTAAGGCATCTTAATCTTTCAGTAAAAATCAATTTGTCCGTCAGGTCCAGCAAGCACAGGATCAATGGGGATGCGCAAAAACGGGTTGTCGTAAGTGCGCCAAGGCTTGCGGCCAGCGCCTGCTGGCATGGTGCTTGGTAGTTGCTGTTCGGATGGCATGGTGGCGCGCTGTAACAATGTGTTGTAGCTGTCCTTGGCCACTGCCTTGGTCTCTATCATGACCTGCTTGCCGTAGCTTGGGGCCAGTCGGATAGCTAGATTAGTAATAACGGCTTGATTCGCTGAGTCAGGCCCAAGCGTTGGCTCATCCAGATCACTATCTTGCGGGCTGCCAGGCAGTGGATAACCTAGCCGTATGCCCTTGCCGTTCCAGTCCGCCATCATTGCATCAAGGCGGCGCATAGCAGACTGTAGCTGCTCCGGTTGCAGGTCAAAAACATAGGATGCAAGGCCGATTTCTTCGAATGCGGCCGCAACAAATTGGCGCTTGCTGTAGCCCATGTTTATTTCCTTTTAAGTGCGGTATTGATTAACTCAAGCAACTTTTCGTCGCTTGTGCGTTTGCTGTATTTTACGCCTAGCTCATCCGCTTTTGTTATTAACTCTATGCGGGTTGGTGGTGCGTTGTCTTCTGAGATGACTATTTGCTTGACAACAATGCGGTGATTGATACCGTCCAGCGGTCGGGATGGCTTTCGCACGCGCACAGGCTTTTTGCCTTTTTTATATTTCGGTAAAAGGATATTGTCCGACATTACTTGGCCTTCTTGGCCGGCTTGGCGGTTTTTTCTGAGGATACAAAATCGGCTTTACTGGGTGCGCCTTTAGCGCCGACTTTACGCATTCGCTCTGGCGTTTTGCCTGCGGCTTTTTGCGACTTGATTCGGCCTTGCTTTGCGTTGATATTGGCGTAGAGACCTTGTTTCATTTCTTTGCCTTTGATCCTGGAATTAAAAAAGAAAGGGCCGAAGCCCTTCCCTTATCTCAGATTACTGATTGAACAGCAAGATGCCTGATTGCTCTGGCGCTTTGTTCACCACACCAAACAGCGTGTCAAGACGATACTTGATGGTCATGCTGTCGATGTCGTAGAACTTCTGCATAACCAGCTCAATGCCTTGGTCAGTGGCGGCGCGCATAACTGCGACACCAGCATCCGACGGCACAGCGTAGCGGCCTGGCAGGATCTCCAACGAATCGCGCTGCCAGAACACATTCACCGATGCGGTGTTGACGTTCAGGAACACGATTGCAGCGGTATTAGATGCGGTTTCAACAGCAACGTTTTTATATTGCAGTTGGGCATCTGTAGGCGTCGGAGTGGCACCGATGATTGGCGGCGTGATTGTCATGGTCGTGCCAGAATTTACCGAGACAACGCGGAAGGTCTTGAGTTGACCCGTGCTTTGCTTGGTAATGTGATGCACGGCAAAGACGCCAGCAATCGTAAACGCATCACCAGCAGCCACGCTTGTGGTCGCGGAAACGGTAACAACCTGGAAGCGGTTATCAACGTTGATTTGACCACCGACCGACGTCGATGTTGCCTGCGGCAAAAAGTTTGCCTGAGTGCCTGCGCCATCTGTGTCAATGGTCAAAGCGCCGCCGCCTGCTGCTGCTGTCTGGCGGTTGGCATAGTCCATTTTGTAGGTGTCAAAACCTGCAACCATACCAACGAATGACCGCTCGTAGGCTTTTTCCGACTTAGCATTACCAAAGCTGCGGGTAGCTACTGCCAAGTTACCAGCCAAGCCGTTATAGTCGCGGCTGGAAAGAGCCAGGAAACGATCATAGTCTGGCACGCCCTGTTCGTTCATAATGGCGTCGCACAAGGCGATGTCATCATAGTCGCCAGATGCGGCGGCGATAGGCACCACCAACGAGCCCAAGCCAGCGGCTGCGTTCATGATGGCAATGTTGATGTCGCTTGCCAGCTTTTGCTTGGCGCTGTCACCCAGACGGCCTTCTTGCAGCGAGTCTCGCAGCTCCAGGGTCGTCAGTTCAAAAGGAACGGTTTTACTGAATCCCAGAGTTGCCGGAACAGCCAGCTGGGTCATGCCCTGATAGCTTGAAATTGCCGTGCCAGGCGTGCTGTTGATTGACTGGGCAATGTAAGGCTGTGGACGCCAGATGGTGTTGTTGGAACGCTCCATCATCGTCGAATCAGTGTTGTACACCGAGACGTTGCGAGAAAGCACTAGCGCGTCTTGAAAGCCTTCGAGCAAGTCTTCAAATGCGACGCGCTCTTCTTTGCTGAATGAATTTGCCATGGTTGGCTCCTAAATTAAAATTACTTGGATGCCGCGCGCTTTTGGGCTTTGTACTGGACGACCTTTGTCATATTGCCAGTTTTTTCAGCTTCGGCGCGCAGCCGTTCTAGGGTTGAGTCTACTGCTCCTGATGTACGACCTGTTGAGTTAATCATACGTTCAGGCGCTGGGGCTGCTTTTCGGTTCGTCACTTTCAATTCCTTTTCAAGTTTCGCGACCGCAAAAGCAAACTTTACGGGGTCTTCTAACTTTGCCAACTCTGCTGCCTTCTTCGGGTTTTTTCCGAGTGCGTAAATAACTAACGCGGGATTATCAGCGCCTTGTAAAACAATTCCTTGCTGCGTGACGTTGAAGAGTTCCTGGGCCACAGCTTCGGCTTCCTCGTAGTCACGGACTTTAAGCTCTGCTTTCGCCTTGCCATAGCCGTCTAGCTTTTCCTGCCAGGCCCGTTGTTGCGCTTGCTCTGCTGACTTAGATTTTTCGATCTGAGTGTCAGCGTTGCGTTTGCGGTCAAACCAGTCTGACAGTGCATTTTCGTACTTGTCGGAATCATAATCGTGATCCTCGAGCTTTGGCTTGGCACCAAGTAGGACTGGTTTGATCTCAGTCGTTGTGGTGCTTAGGCGTGACTCTAGTTCACGGATACGCTTGTCTTTTTCCCTGCTTGTCTTACGCAGCTCTTTAACCCAAGCGGGTGCGTGAGTCTGCTCTTCTTGAGGCGGCGATTCCTCACCAATCGAAACAATTACATCATTTTCGTCGCTGTCGTCTTCTTCGTTTTCGGCTTGGTTGTCCTGGTCGGCGCTGGATTGTTGCTCAGTGCCCACGTGCTCAGTATTGTCTTCGCCGTTGTCGTCGATTACTTCAGTTTCGTCTTCAAAGTTATCGTTTCCGTTTTCTGCCTTTGTTTTCATCGATTACCCCATTTGACTCACCCAATTAAAACGGCTGGGCGGAATCCGTATATATGCAATTATCACACGATCTATTGCGGGTTGACAAATGGTTGAGTTTGGTCTTCAACAAGTTCGCTAATTTCGCGAGCCATACTGATGGCGTGGTCTTCGGTGTCAATGTCAATATTGGCCAAGGTCTCAACGGTTTTAGCGCGCGCAAGCTCTGCATCGGCTACTGTCTTGACAGTATCCGCGCGGGCTTTTGCGGCCTTGGCAGTGGCTTCCTCGGCGGCGGATTGCAGGAATAGAGCGTTCGGGTCTTGCGGCTTGTTCTGCAATTCGGCCATTAACTCTTCGGCTTCTTTGTCTGTCGGTTTTACGACACCCATGCGAATCAGACGCATGCGGAAAAACTCACGAACCTCACTGATTCCCTCTCCCTCCATGTTCATCATGGCCATCGACCCAAGCACTTGTAAGGTCTCGGGGTCTTGAGTTATCTGCATCATGCCCGTCAGTGATCGGACGGTTGCGGCTTTCTTACTGCTGCTAGATGGCCCAACATCTACGGTAACGTCAAACTGTGCATCTGATAAATCGTTTTCCATCTTCATTTCGCCGGTCTCTTGGTCAATCATCGGCTTCATGAGTTCGACCTGTGCCGGGGATTCGTCTGCTGCAATAATTTTCATTTTGCGACCGTCTTCGACGTAGACATCTTTGGCCATGCTTAGCCATATCTCGCCGCAACGCTTCATGGCTTTGGAGAAATTGCTGATGTAAATGAAAGTCTGCATGTCCAGGCGCTGCTGAATCATTTCAACGGCTTTGCCGCTGATGTTGCTAACAATCTTGTCGCCGCCTGTCTGGTTACCGAGGATGTCTTGCATGTCGGTTTCGGTAACTTGCAAGAGCGCCGCCATTGCTGGTGGGATATTTGGCGCTCTCGTGTAAGCAACCGGGCCGGCAATAGATTGGCTGCCGTCTGGGCCAGTGATTGGGTTAATGAGTAAGTAAGGGTAATCTTTGAGATTGTCCTCTGACCACATGACCTGATGACCGGCTACCTGCTCGGGCATAAGAATAGGCTTCTCAACGCTTGATAGTGCGCTGATCTCGCCCAGCTTAGATAGCTGCATGTTCTTGAGCCGCTGCGCATCTTTGGCCAAGCGCACGTGACCCATGCACCGCTCAATGTTGTCCACAAACCACCGTTTGCCATAGACCGGCACAATCGGGATGCACTTGCCAGCAATATAGCCTGCGTCCTCTAGCACGCGGCCACCGCTTAAAACGTACTTGCGCACCTTGCGGCTTTTGATTTTGCGCTGTCGAACTTCGATACTGCCGATGGCGGCGAGCGTGGATTCCAGCTCTGGATCGTTGGCAAAGTCTTTGGCTCGATACTTTTCCTCTGTCCCGTCAATGCCCTGGAAGATTCGAATGGTTTCGGTTATGTCTTCAACTTTGTAGTATTCGGCTACGAAAACAATATCAGGCGTGCTCCAGTCAAACTCGTATTGATGCACGGTTTTGGGCCAGTTTGTTGGGTCGTCGTCAAACTCTGCTTCATAGCTTGCGCGAGTCATGCTATAGACAACATAACAAAAACGAGCGTCCGACTTGTCTTGCCGCTTGGCGTTAAGGTCAAAAAACACAGAACTGTCTGCGTCGAAGATCGGCTCAATCAAAATCCGCTGGCGTTCGTTGTCTTCGCTTTCGTCGTCTTCGTACTGGGTGCGCAAGCGCCATGCGCCAAAACCGCCACCCACGGCCTCTTCGAAGGCATTGTCATACGCCTCATCCGCCACGCTGTCTTGCTCATCCGCTCGATAAAGACCATCGCAGGTGTCTGCCAGTTGGTCGGCGTCGCTGCCATCTTTTGGCGTAAAGTCCACCGTGATGCGGTTGTTTCGGTATTCGCTGATGATGCGCATCACCGAAAGAGCGACTTTGTTGACCTCAAACTTAGGTTTGTTTTCGTAGATGTCCCAAAGCGGTCCCTCCCACTGAGCGCCGCTAATGCTGTAAAACCGCCGGTCTTGTAAGCATTGCAATCGTTCATCGCGCAAGGCAGTCTGAACGTCGTCAAACTGAGCTAACGCCTCAGAATGTAGCTCTGTTAGTCGCTGCTCTTTATTCGGTCGTGCCATGTGTATTCACCTCGGTTGGCGTATTTTCGCTTATTTTTACCATTTTGACAAAGTTGGTATTGGCGTGAAGTTAATCTGCTTGTTGCTGTTTGCGGTTCTGCGCACACCTTCGCAAGCGTATCTGAGCGCGTCAATGACGTGATTTTTTTTGTCTTCCAGCACGGGCAATATCTTACCTGTCAGCGGGTCTTGCTTATAACTGTAAAGCGTTAGCTCGTCAATCGTGTGCGTGCAGCGCGGGTGAACGATGATGTCGTAATTTTTCAGGAACTCAATACCTTCTTCAACCGACTTGGGACCTTTGACCGCTGTCATTATTTTCGGAAAACCATTTTTGCGCATGTGGCTGATGGTCTCTGGCCTTGCTGAGTCGGCCACTATTGGCCACCTTTCGGCCTCCGGCACTTGCATAAAAAGCTCTGGCGTGTTGACGATTTCGCAGCCTACCATGTACGCTTCGTGGTCGATGTAAAGGTTTCTGCCGACTATGTGGCAGCGCACAAGCGTGGTCGGATCAACGGCAAAGCCCCAGTCTGCGCCTAGCCTGTGAATAGCATCTGGCGGCGCTTCAAAGTCGTCAATGCGCCAGTTTTTGAAGACCCGAGCCTGGCTGTTGGTTAAATAGCTGCCTTGCCAAACGTGCTGATATTTTTCTGGGTCTCGGCGCTTATCGTACTCCATCTCGTCCTTGAGGACGTCAGGAAACCATGGATTGTCACAAAAGTTAACCCGTAAGACGTGGGCGTCTTTGGGCGGCGTGGTGCCGCGTAAAAGAAAATCAACAGGGTCGCTTTGCTGGCGCGGGTTCCATGTAAACCATAACTCCGACACGGGTTTGCGAATGGTTGGGCGAAGCAGGTCAAGGCTTGTTTGACTCAAGCTCTGGGCTTCCTCGACCCAAGCGCAATCGTAGCCCTCCAGCGACTTGATACTGTCGGCTGTGTGGTTCTGCATCCCTTGAAAGATAATCATCCCGTCGCCCTTTTTGGACTTGATGACGGACTCTTGAACCTCAAAGTAAGCGCCGGCATTCATGGCCTCAATTTTGGTCTCAAGCAATCTTTTGACGGATTGATTCAGTGATTTTTGAATCTCACGCACGCAAACGCTTCGCCGCTTTTGGTCCATTATGTGCGACTCGATCATCATTTCAGCAAAAAAATGAGATTTGCCTGAGCCACGACCACCCCAAGCGCCCTTGTATCGCGATGGGTTGAGCAGAGGCACAGCCCAGGCTGGCGTTTGAATTTGCAGGGTCTTGCTCATTGCTTGATTATGACGCGCTCAATCTTCTGGATTGACAGAGGTCGGTCTGGATCGCCTGACAATTCTAGCTTGTCGCCGTACTTTTTCGGTGCCAACTTAGAAAGCAGCCATTTTCTGGTGTCAACTTGCAGCCGCTGCTTTTGTACCGCTCCCGTATCAGTTGAGCCGCTGTCTGTGCTGCCAACGGGTGCATCTGCAATCAACAAGGTCTCGGAAGCGATAAACTCAATCAACTCCTCGCGCGCGCGTACGTATCTTTCGGCCAACTCTGGATCACCGTCCACCCATCCATTAAATGTGCCTTGAGGCACGCCAGCCAATTTGCAGGCTCTGAAAGCGCTCAGGCCTTCGCGCATGCCCTGAAGTACCTTGTCCTCAATGTCTGACTTATTTTGCCTTGTATACGCCTTAGATGGCCTTGCATCGGCACTCTGTAAGATCGCAACCTCTTTCCCTGGTTTGGTTTTAGCCATAATTCAAAACCCCGAAGATGTGCGAGTTGTACAAGTGAAGCTGCCGTCCAGGTTTTTTACGCAATGGGTCGTCGTTTGAGCCTGAACAATTTGTGCGGTAAAGATTGCCGCAATGATGATGAGTGTTTTCATAGTTTGCTTTCAAGAATAATTGTCTTTTTTGCAGCCGCCTTAATGGCTGGGTGAATTTGGCGCAAGGCAAAGATGCCGCGAACCTCCGGCAAGTTCGCTGCTGCTTTCCTGGCCCGGTAAGCCGCCTGGCGCTCGGCCGTTGTCTTAGCTGTCATTTGATTAGAACGTCAAAGTAGTCCAGCATGAGCAAAAGGCAAACGCTGAGAAGGGTTAGTGCGCCGATGGCGCGTGCTATCCAATGTCGCGCCTGGTTGGCCAGTGGTGCCGGCCGGAGGTCAATGTAATGCAGGCGGTTCATTTTTTATCCTTTGGTTGAGATGCCCGGCTCTTAGGCCGGGCAGGTTGCTTTAAGCTGCTAACGTAACGTCCGCCCAGGCTTTAGCTGCAAGCACCGCATTGGCATCTTCCATGCTGTTGATGGCGCTGCGTGCTTTTTTTACGATGTCAAGCACGTGGCTGGCTGTCACCTTGTCGCCGGTTGGCATTTGGCCCTTGAATTCGATGCAGTACATGAGGCAGTTTGCGTTGTTCATTTCGTTGTCCCTTTGTGTTGGTGTGAATTAATTATAACACCGTTACACGATAACGCAAGAACTTTCTATCTTTTTTTTTTAGACACCCTTTTTATCCGCATCCCAAATCCCCCTCACCCCTCACCCTATAGGGTTGAGGGGTGGGGAGGGGGATTTTTTGGGACTTTTGCCCCCTTCCCCTCAAACACCCCCAGGGGTTCCGAGGGGTTGAGGGGTTGTATTTAAACAACACTTTTACTCATCATCATGGC
>JGI1221J13441_10001457_pt1 | contig 10013 bp, 8 predicted proteins | sample LakVidmifraction_4_FD_13441 | JGI IMG/M metagenome (IMG submission 13441) | reverse complement strand
CATTAAGTATTGCTTTCAACAATGACGGATCAAAAATGTACATGTTGGGGATTAGTAGCGACACAGTGTATCAATACAAATTATCACCTGCCTCATTCTCCACAGTTCACGTTCTAGGCAATTACAAAACACTCACAACCGAATACGCAATCTAACGAGGTGCACAATGTACAAACTTAAAAACGGTGGATTGGTATCAAGGCCCGCTAAAATCGGTAACACGTTTATCGGTTCAAAAACTGATCTTGGTCAGTACGGATATTATACAATTGCAACTCCGAAGCCTAATGATGCGCCAGAAGGTCAAATGTATGTTGATGACAACACAGGCGAGTACGATGAACTCAGAATGGAATACACACCAACATGGGTATTACAAAATGCACCAGTGGTATCAATTCCATCATTAGGAACTAAGATCACAAAGCTGGCATTCAGAAATCGTATTTTGTCAGAAGAAAAACGCGCAATTTACACAGCATCTGAAAGCAATGTTGATCTTAAAATTTACATTGATGATATTAATGCAGCAACATTTATTGATCTTTCACAAAAAGAGACAATTGATAGTGTTAATCAATTAGAAGGGTTTGGATTGTTGAGCGAAGGTCGCGCAGATATTATATTGAATACACTCGTTATAGATTCAGAATTATATAAAGGCAACGAATGATAACATATATTGTTACAATAGATATCAGTTCAGATGCAAAATCAGAATTGACAAAAGTATCTAAGTGTGGTAGTCCACAAATCTTTCACGACACACTCATTATCGAAAGCACACAAACACAAGAACAGATTAAATCAATTGTCGGTGTGTTGGGTGTGGTTGAAGATGAATATGTAACACCAAGCGAGGTTGTTCAAGAGAATCCAAAAAGTTGGTATCTGCCTCACGCATCACAAACACAACCAGATTACAAATACACTAGAACTGGAAAAGGTGTTGATATTGTTGTAGTTGATACAGGGGTTCGACTATCACACAATGAATTCTCAGGAAAGGCTAAAACACTTTGGTCTTATGACGGAAAAGATTATGCCCGATTTACTCAGCCACATCCAACTCATGGTACTTCGTGTGCATCGTGTGCAGTTGGTAAAAAGTACGGCATTGCAAAAGAAGCTAATCTATACAGTGTTCGCACTAACTTTAAAACGTCTGTTATTATAAAAGGACTAGAACAAGTTGTAAAGCATCATAAGATGTCTGACAGAAATACTATTGCTTCGTTGTCGTTTAGTGCTTACTGGGGTGTGATCAAAGGCATATGCCAGACAGTAATGGATCATGGTGTGTGTTTAATTGCAGCGGCTGGTAATCATAGTAAAGACCTACCGGAATATCCAGCATATCAGAGTAGTACAATTAGTGTGGGTGCTATAGATTTTAACGGAAACACTGCATCATTTTCAAACGGAAAAGTGCAAGGAAATGATATATGGGCAGGTGGTGTTGGTGGTTATGCTGCAAGCATTTCTCACGATGATCATAAAACCCGCTTCTCAGGCACCTCAGCATCCTGTCCATTGGTCGCTGGTATGATGGCAATGGTCTTAGAAGGGTCTGAAAAACTTGAGACTAGAGATGATGTGAGGTGGGCTTACGACACATTATTGCAACAAGCTAGAACAGAAAATGATAAGAAAATGATCAATACCAATGTTACAAACGAATCATTCAAACAGCCACCAGTACCAGTAGTAGTAATCGAACCAGAAAAACCGGAAGAATTAATTCCAGAAGTAACAGAACCAAAAATAGAAGAAATAATTCCAGAAAAACCAGTTAAAGAAGAGAAGTCAAAAAAGAAAGATGATAATAAGAAGAAAATTGGAATTATTATAGGCGTGGTGGTTATTGCTGTAGCGTTAGTATATTTTGGAGTGATTTAATCTATGATAATATTTCTATTATGTCTAGTCTGTCTTTTCATAACACCAACAATCTTCGGATTTCTGGTGATTTTTCATGTCTTCATTAGAAAAAAGAATGAACCAGCGGATAAGTCTAATCGAGTTAATCATTTGAGACTGGTTTGGTTTGCACTTACACGAGAAGAATTATTTGTTCCATTATTCCCATGGTTAAAAAATGACGAATATGAAAATGTTAAACACCATCATATAGATGTATAAATAAGAGTATAATTACAAACTTATAGGATTGAACCAAAATGCCAGCGATTATCAAAACTGATGTTCGAGTTAAGAATGCTGATGCGTTCAAATACTTGATTCAATCGCAACCATCGTATTTTCTGTTATCAGGAACTAGCGAATGGGATGACGAAACGAGTCCACCTACTCCACGTGATACCACGGAATGGGAAAACATCACTATGTCTGAGCTAATTGGTATCAAGAAAATTCAACAAACTGATATTATATCTGTTGCTCCTAGAACAAATTGGGTTTCTGGTGCGGTCTTTGATCAATACGATCACCAAGTTGATCTTGTTAATACCAGAAATCCAGACACAGGTAATTTTTACCGTTTCTATGTTATCACAGAAGACTTTAACGTATACAAATGTTTGTCTAACTCTTACGGGACTACTTCACTAAATAGACCAACAGGTACAACACCATCCCCGTTTCAAACTCCCGATGGTTATGTCTGGAAATATATGTACACAGTTCAATCGCCTGATGCGTTTAAGTTCATGACTTCCAATTGGATGCCTTGTTATACTTTAACATACAATGATGGTTCAGCGCAATGGAATTCTCAACAATCTGCAATTTCTGGAACAGTCGATAATATTGATGTTTCTGTAAATGGTACAGGATATTCCTTTTCATCACCACCTACAGTCACAATCGTTGGTGATGGCACTGGCGCAACCGCAAGCCCCGTAGTTGATGAGCTTACGGGTGAATTAGTTGATATTCTCGTGACCAATGCTGGATCAGACTACACTACAGCTACTGTAACGATTGTAGACAGCGGTGGTTCTGGTGCAGGGGGGCAGGCTAGGGTTATTGTGGGGCCGCGCTCTGGACATGGTTCTGACCCTAGAATCGAGCTTGGTGCAACATACTCGATGGTAAAAGTTTCTGTAGATGGTGATGAGGGGGGTGTTTTCCCTGTAGGTATTAGTTATCGCACGTCCGGTATTATAAATTTGCCATTGAATCCAAGTTTAACAGCCTTTAGAGTGAGTGTTGATGTATCAAGTGCTCAATTGTATTTTGCTAACGAAACAGTAACAGGCGCAACATCTGGAGCAACGGGTAATGTTCTCTTAGTTGATTACACAACAGGAACTCTGTATCTAGATAACGTGGTTGGTGGGTTTGTTCAATCCGAATCAATCTCTTCTCAAACATACAACGCAACATCAATTCAAACAGTGTATACAGATTTTAAACCGTTAACGGCTGTTGTGTATGGTGCTGGCGATGTTGAAAAGTCATCTGGTAGGTTATTCTATATATCAAACAGAGAGAAAATTTCACGAGTTTCGAATCAACAAGAAGACTTGATCGCAATTCTATCATTTTAAGGAATTAGAAAAGTATGTCTACTGTAGACCAGTCACAAAGCCCGTTTTACGATGACTATAATGAAAACAAACAGTTCTATAATGTTTTGTTTCGTCCTAGATTTGCGGTTCAAACCCGAGAACTTAATCAAATTCAATCAATGTTTCAAAAACAGATTGAACGACTGGGTGATCATTTGTTTGAAGAAGGGTCTATTGTTATTCCCGGTGAAGTGTCATATGACTTAAATTATAGCTTCGCTACTGTGAATATGACTCTACCTTCTGACTTTAGCAACTTTGAACAGTTTGTTAAAGACAACGAAGTTTTGATTGAAGGCACAGACACAGGTTTGATTGCTCGTGTTGTTAATTTTGTGCCTAGTGATGGAACTGATCCAGATACCATGTACTTGATGTATTTGAATGGTGGTACTGACAACAACACTTCCACATTCCCTGCAAATGAGAATGTTTCGGTTACAGTGGCTTCCTCTGGTTTTGAAATCACTCGTGCTGATATTCTAACTACTGGTGTTGGTTCTAAGATCACAGTCAACAATGGTGTTTATTATCTTGGTGGTAAGTTCGTTCTAGTACCACAGACAACAATTCCTCTTGACAAGTACAACACCACACCAACAAAAGTTGCTGGCTTTATTTATGAAGAAGAGATTATCACACCACAACAAGATGAAAGCCTCTACGACAACGCTCAAGGCAATCCAAACTTTGCAGCCCCCGGTGCGTACAGGTTGTATGTTAATGCAGCCCTAAAGGCTTACGATAGCCTTGCTGACGCTCCTGATGATTTCGCAGAGATATTTAGAATTGAAGAGGGTAGATTGCAAAAGATTGCACGAGGCCCATCTTATAATGTTTTGGCTGACACACTCGCCAAGCGAACTTTTGACGAATCTGGAAACTATGAAATTGATGGGTTTCCTATTGATATTCGTGAGCATTTAAAAGAAGGCACAAATCGAGGTCTTTATCTTTCCGCTGATGGTGGCGATGAATCTAAATTTGTTGCATCCGTTGGCAACGGCTTGGCTTACATTAAAGGATATGAGTCCTCTATCCTTTCTACACAATTTGTTGATTTGAATAAAGCTAGGTCTATTGAAGCAGATAATAACTTTTCTTTGTCTGCTAGACTTGGTTATTTCATGACAGTGGATACAATCACAAATATTCCTAGTTTTTTGACATATCAAAAAGTTGAATTTTATGACACAAGCTCAACGTTGTTGGGAACTGGTCGCATTAAAAGCTTTGCTGTAAATGGTTCAGATTACGATATGTACTTGTTTGATATTCGAAACACATCTGGTGAAGTTTCAACTTTTTTCATATCCGATGTTCGATCTATTGTGGGTGTTGACAATTCAGTTGCTTTTACAGCTACAGTAACAGAACCAAATGCCGTTCTCAAAGGAACAGACAAAACAGATTTGTTGTATAGTTTGAGTTATGAGTATATCAGTTCTCTGATTAATTCAGATACCGGTGAATCAGATACTTCATTCACTGTAATCAAACAATTTGAAACAACCACTGATGCCGCTGGCGATATAACACTCAGTGCTGATACAAACGAAACATTTTTAAGCCAAGTATCTTCTTATTCTATTGCATCTTTCACTGACACAACAAATGATCATGTTGACATTTCTTCTATCTCCACATTAGGCGGAACACCAACAGGAAAAGCTATTTCTGTTGCTTTTGGTGTTGGCTACGAAAGCAGAGCAGTTAGAGTTAATGTATTGACTTCTATTGATGAAGCCGTTACCAAAAGCAAAACTGTAGCTCTTGGAGTTAAGACAGGAAGTGTTTCTGTTGGTCGATTGAATCTAGACAAGGCAGATGGTATTCGTATCACTAGCGTAGTTCATGAAGGGGTGGATGTAACAGAATCATTCACAATGGTTAAAAATACGCGCCCATCTTATTATGGTATTTCATACGTAACAACCACAGAAACATTTGCAAGTGTAATTACTGTCAATTTTGAATACTTTAATCACGGATCAGGTAACTACTTTTGTGTAGACTCTTATTCTAGTATTGATTATAAAGATATTCCGTCTGACAGAGGTATGCGATTGTCTGACGTTCTAGATTTTAGACCTAGAATTGACGATACAGGCGCAAACTTTACAGCTTCTGGTTCTAGTCGAATTGTTATTCCTGCACCTAATACAGTTATGCGGGTGGATTTGGAATACTATGTTCCACGAAAAGATAAAATTGTTATCAAAAAAGACGGTATATTGGGTGTTGTTGAGGGTACGCCTGATTTAAGTCCAGAATATCCAATTACACCTACTAATTCAATGTCACTTTATGAGCTTGATATTCCAGCCTACACACTGGACATTACTTTAATTAAAACAAATAGGTCATCTACAAAACGTTATACAATGGCTGACATTGGGCGTCTTGAAAATCGCCTTGATGGTTTGGAATATTATGTTAGTTTAAGTCTGCTAGAAAAAGATGCAGCCGATATGCAAGTCATTGATCCAGTGACAGGACTCAATCGTTTTAAGAGTGGTATTCTGGTTGACTCTTTTGATGATCATGCTGTTGGTGATTATGAATGGGATGGTTATCATTGCTCAATTGGTGAAAGTCAACTTAGACCCGAAATGAAATTCAATGCTGTTGATTTCGGTGCGGGTGATTTATTCAAGTCAACCAATATTAGAGTTAATGATGGTATTGCTACCCTTGATTATACAGAAGAGGTTTTCTTAGAACAAAACTCACGAAGCACATTTATGAACGTTAATCCATACGCTGTTTTCAGATGGGAAGGTGAAATCACACTTAGTCCATCTGTTGATAACTGGGTGGATGTTGTTTATACGGCTCCTAGAATAGTTACACGAAGCGTAACCCAATTCAGAACAGTCACAACCCCTAGTCAGGCTTGGCAGAATGATGCCACGGTTCTAAGCTCTTCAAGCTCTTCAACAGTGAGAGAGATTACACCACACGCTCTTTTTAATAACCCTGTGGCTAATGATTTTGGTGCAGCTAATACAGCTTCAAGAACAACCAACACAACCACAAATAGAGAGTTGCAAAATACACGCACATCTGCAAGTTCTTCATCTGGTGGTGATAGCGTTCTAAACAACGAATGGCTTCCGTTTATGCGGTCGCGTGATATTGAAGTATCAGGTGAAGGTCATAAGCCAGAAACAAAACTTAATTTTTTCTTTGATAATAATGATATCAATCAGTATGTGAAGCCCGTATCTGGATCATTTGGTAATGATGTTGTAACAGGTGCAGATGGAGACTTCACTTGTATCTTCAATATTCCAAATGATGATAATCTACAAATTGCAGTAGGTACTAAGCTGTTTGTTGCAACAGACACAGAAGACAACAGAAGAGAACTTGCATTGTCTTATGGTGAAACCGATTACACAGCTACTTCTAGACGCGAAACCAGACAGAGAACTGTAATAAACACAGTTATCCGTACTGTTGAAAGAGCAAGTGTAACATCATCAACCTCAAACACAACCACATGGTATGACCCATTAGCTCAATCATTTTTGGTTGAAGAAGATGGTGGTACATTCGTCACTAAGTGTGATATATTTTTCTTGTCTAAGGATACTGCAATTCCTGTTCATATTGATATTCGTGAAATGGAAAATGGCACACCCACACAAAGAATTGTATCAGGCTCAAAGGCTTTATTGAAATCTTCTGACGTGAATGAATCAGAAGACGGATCAGTAGCATCTACATTTAATTTCAAGTACCCTGTGTACTTGGAAGAGGGTAGAGAGTATTGTATCATGATTTGGGCAAACAGTATTGATTATAATGTGTTTGTTGCGAAGCTTGGCGAAAAAGATTTAGGTACAGGTAAATATATTGCTAACCAGCCTTATTTGGGTGTTTTGTTTAAGTCACAAAATAGCTCTACATGGACTGCTGATCAAAATTTAGATTTGCAATTTGTACTTCATAGAGCAAGGTTTGACACAAGCCCTGCTGTATTGCATCTCGAAAACTTAGAGCTTCCGAGAACCAGACACGCGAATCAAATATTGAGGGCTACTAATGGATCAAGTGTTGTTGAGGTAAACCTTGAGAAACATAACATGGTGGTTGGTAGTATTCTCACCATTACAAACGCCGTGGCTGGTAAAGGGTTCTCTATCACCGATATCAACAAAGGTCATGTGGTAACGACTGTAACGGATGCAGATAATGTTGAAGTTGACATCTTGGTTAATGCAACAGGTGATGGTTTGTTTGGTGGTTCTGGTATCGAGACTATGGATTCTATCATGAGCAGCTTCATGAATTTGAACTGCAATGATGTTGTTTATGCGGGAACAAATATTCGATATGATGCTACGGGTATGACTGGTAAATCAATTGACGGGTCAGAAACAGCTTATCAGACTATTACTTCTCCTATCGTACTTGAAAAAGGTGGTATGAAGTCTTTGAAATATCCTTGGATGATCACAAACAAAGCAGATGAGGTTGTAAATTTCTCAGGTGATGCGTCGATGGTAATTAAGTGTAACATGGGAACAAGCAATAGTAATGTTTCTCCTGTTATTGACTTGTACGCATTTAACTTGATTGCTCCAACATATCTAGTCGATGGAAAGCTTGAAACTGTTGAAGCTGATGGTGGAAATTGCTTTAATAAATACAGAACTAACGTGGCTGGACTTGTATCACCAGCAACATCAATTCGTGTGTTTGTTGATACGATCTATGATGAGCAATCTGATGTTATTCTTTCATGTAGAGTTGGTAACAGTGAAGATGAAATTGATGAGCAGAGTTGGATCGTTTTAAATAATGTTGGTAATGTTTTAAACACTAACAACAATATTACTGAGCTTGAATATTTCTTAGACACAGATGATGGACTACCAGAATACGCATATTTCCAAGTCATGATCCAAATGAAGACGAGAAATAGCGCAAGAGTTCCAATTTGTCGTAATCTTCGTGTTCTTGCATTAGGGACTTAAATGAAAAAAATAAAAGATATGCCCGGTTTTGTTAAGGATGATAAAACTGGGGTTATTCAAAATTATAATTTATCTGATCTTGAATTGGCTAAGAAAGCTAAAAAGCGAATTCTCGATGAGATAAAAAAGACAAAAGAACTAGAATGTCGTGTTGACAGGTTGGAAGAGTTGTTGACACGGTTGATTGAAAAGGAAAACGAAAATGTGTGAAGCTTTTTACAAGTCGTTTGATAACATCATTCTAGTCGAGGGTGGATATTCTGATAACCCTTTTGACTCGGGTGGAAAAACAAAGTACGGAATTACTGAGCAATTGGCTCGAAGCTATGGGTATGTTGGTCATATGAAAGACATGCCTTTAAGCAAAGCTAAACAAATTTACAAAACCCATTTTTGGGATAAGCTGATGCTTGATGATGTGTCTGTAATCTCATACAGCATCGCTCACGAGATGTTTGACACGGGTGTGAACATGGGTAGGGCTAGAGCAGGAACCTTCTTACAGAGGTCTTTAAACGTACTAAACTACAAACAAGTAATCACTCCCGATATTGGTGTGGATGGGCTTGTTGGTGGAAACACACTAAAAAGCCTAAATGACGTTTTTTCTAAGCGAGGGGATGAAGTTCTTTATAAAATGCTTAACTCTTTGCAGGGTGCTTTTTACATAGAGCTTGCAGAACGAAGAGAAAAAGACGAAACGTTTGTATATGGCTGGTTCAAAAGTAGGGTAAGCTTCTATGGCAATTTTTAATAGAAATGATTTCAAACAATATTGCTTGCGAAAGCTGGGTTCCCCTGTACTGAAAATAAATTGCAGCGACACTCAAGTTGAAGATCGTATTGATGATGCGCTTGAACGCTTTCAAGAAGAACATTATGATGGAACCGAAGAAACTTGGCTTGCGTATAAGATAACACAAGCAGATATTGACAATGGTTACTTGACAATTACTGACGATATTCTCACAGTTGTTGAAGCAATGGATTTAGGGGAAACAAGCCCAACTGGTAATGGTATGTTTTCTTATCAGTATCAATTCGCTATTCAGAATTTATCGCCTTTTCAAACGCTTGATATGGTTAACTACTTTATGGCTGTGACCAATATCAATCAAGTTTATGATATGGTTAATGCCAGTCCTAGAATTGAACATACACGATTCATGAACAAGGTTCAATTGTATAATGGTGTTTCTGAATTACCAATTAATAGTGTTATTGGCCTAAGAGTCTTTAGAATTATTGATCCATCTCTTCACACAAGATTGTACAACGATATTTGGCTAAAGAAGTATGCCACGGCCCTGATTAAAATGCAATGGGGCAACAACATGAAAAAACATGGTGATGTTCAGTTGTTGGGTGGTGTTACTGTAAATGGGCAACAGTTTTATGACGAAGCTATAGCAGAAATTGAAATACTTGATCAGGAACTATTGACAAAATACTCCACTCCTGTCGATTTTTTTACGGGATAGGTATTAATACTTAT
>JGI1221J13441_10001456_pt1 | contig 10026 bp, 6 predicted proteins | sample LakVidmifraction_4_FD_13441 | JGI IMG/M metagenome (IMG submission 13441) | reverse complement strand
CGTTTTTTTCAATAGTTTCTAGTTATAATGAAGAATTAAATTTGAAAATTTGGGGACAATGGGCTAAAACCCAAAATTCTAACGGTGCTGTAGCTACCATTATTACACCTTATATGGGAACCATTGAAGCTAAAGATAATGAGGCAACTATTCAATTTTTGATTTGGGCAATGATAAATAAAAGACGTTTTGACGCTACCCTTCCTAAAGAGAAGATAGATAAAGCAGTTGAATATGTTTTAAATGAATTTGATGAGGATAGAGATGGTATTTGTGAGTCGCATTTTACATTAAGTCAAATCGATATTAATGTATATCAACCTAAAACTGATCGTTTGGCGGTAAATCAAGGAATGTTTGCTATTGCCCTAAAAACGATTAAAGAACTGGGTTATGATATATCGGATTCATATATTGAAAAAGCGGAAGCTGGCTATCTGAATTTTTATGACGTAAATAGGAAGCATATGTTATTTGATAAAGATTTCCCGGATATTATTACCATGACTGATTTAGAACCTGAATTTTTCTCGTTATGGTTGTTTAATAAACCTATGCTAACAGATGAAATGGTTATCAATCATTTAGAGCAAATGCCAATATTAAATAAAGTGCCAAATTCACCTCATCCAGAATATGGTACAACTGCTCCCGTATGCATTCGATTAACTAATGATGAAAAAGGATATTCCTATTTAACTCCGGATTATCAGCCTTTCAGAGAGTTTGGAAAAGCTAATTACAAGGATGGCGCAAGGGATGGCTTTTATTATAATGGCGGTAGCTGGATGCGACCAGAATATTGTGGGTATGTTGTTGGCCAAAGACACGGATGGAAAAAAGCTAAAATACTAATGGAGAACAGAGCCTGGGCAGAAATTAATCTCAATCCGAAATGGCCTTACAGCAAAGAATTTATTCCTACAAAATGGACAACAACCGATTCTTGGTGGCCATCAACCAGAGGCTTAAGTTGGAATGTATTTATACTCATGGCAAATGAAGTAGCTGGACTCCGCACACCGCAAATGGATCCTGACTTTAAAAAATAGAACCTATTTTTCTTGTTGTCTTGAACGAAGTCAAAAATAACCATAAAATGAAATGCCTTAAACCAGCTGTATTAATGATGTTTGTTTTTAGCATATTTTCTTGCAGTACCCAAAGAGCTGGAAATACAGAAGATACCTGGTGGAAAGAAACCGTTTTCTACGAAATTTACATGCCCAGTTATAAAGATAGTAATGCTGATGGTTTTAGCGATTTTAAAGGCTTGACCTCAAAATTAGATTATATAGAAGACCTTGGAGTAAAAGGTATCTGGCTCACCCCGTTTTTGGAATCTCCCAAAGTGGATAACGGTTATGATGTTTCTGATTATTACAAAATAGATCCAACCTACGGCACACTTCAGGATTTTGAGGTTTTCTTAAATGAAGCCCATAAAAGGGATATTAAAATAATCATGGATCTGGTAGTAAACCATACTTCTACAGATTCTGAATGGTTTCAGCAGGCCAGAAAATCAAAAGACAATCCCTATAGAGATTATTACATCTGGAAGGATGCACCCAATAACTGGGAATCTTTTTTCGGAGGCCCGGCCTGGGAACTGGATAGCATTACAGATCAATATTATTACCATCAGTTTGATGTGAAAATGGCCGATCTAAACTGGGGAAATCCAAAAGTGGTTGAAGAAATTCAGGATGTTTTAAGATTCTGGCTTGAGTTGGGCGTAGATGGTTTTAGACTGGATGTCATAAATTTTCTCACAACCGATAAAAATGCTCCGGATAATCCATACAAAGACGAAGAACAGGTACATCTCTACGATAAAGATCAGACCGGGATAAAAACGGCGATGCGTACCATAAAATCAACTATAAATGAATATCCAAACCGTTTTGTAGTTGGTGAAATAGGGAGTGATAAAATTGAAGAACTCAAAAAATATCAATCCAAAGATCTATTGGATGTAGTTTTTAATTTCAATTTTGGCAGCATCAAAGAATTCTCAGCGCAAAGGATTTTTGACGAATTGGTGAGCATGGAAAAAAACATGCAAAACTACCCAACCCTGTTTTTTGGAAGTCATGACATGCCGCGCCTCATTTCCCGTTTAGCCGAAAATAATCCTGACAGGGCAGAATCCCTGGCTGCATTAATTCTCACTGCCAAAGGAGTTCCTTTTATTTACTATGGAGAAGAAATCGGGATGCAAAATATTGAAGCTAATTCCATTGAAGAAATGAAGGACATTCAGGGACTTACTCATTATAACCTAGCTTTAAAGGATGGAAATTCTCAAGCAAAAGCATTGGAAATCGGGAACCGGCATAACAGGGACAAATCCAGGAGCCCTATGCAATGGAATAATGAATCATTTGCTGGTTTTTCGGATAATACTCCCTGGATAAAAGTTCATCAAAACTATACCTCATTAAATGTTGCGGCCCTGGAAAAACAGGAAAATTCTCTGCTGAATAATTATAAAAAACTCATCGCCCTTCGCAATTCAGAGCCTGTTCTTCAATATGGTGACTATGAAAATTTATCCTTTTCAAATAATCAAATTTCATTCACCCGAAAATACAATGCTGAGATCATTAAAGCTTTCTTCAATTTCAGTGAAACTCCAATGCTGATCAAAATAGATCCAAATGAAAAAGTTCTGATTGGCGAAACCACAATTAAACCAAACCATTACTTAATTGTCAAAGGAGATACTCAAAACAATTAAATACTGTGATGTTGTAACGCTGTGACCTTGTGACGCTGTTTGATTATTACTTTATCATTTCCTTACCTCATCATTCCATTACTTCGTCACACCATCACTTCATCACTCCATCATTTTCCCTTATATTTGAAATTTGAAATTTTTTCAACCATAACAAGAATAAACAATCATGGATTTTTCTTCCTTAGGCATATCTCCCTCGTTATTACAAGCATTGGCCGATCAAAATTATACTCAGCCATATCCCATTCAAAGGGAGGTGATCCCGGCAATTTTAAATGGAAAGGATGTCCTGGGAATTGCCCAAACAGGCTCGGGTAAGACCGCGGGTTATGTATTGCCAATTTTAATGAATTTGAGAGCCAATACTGCTTCAAAAAACAGGCATGTAAATGTTTTGGTGCTTGTGCCAACCCGTGAACTGGCAATGCAGGTAAGAGAAGTTTTTTGGTTGTTCGGATCGGCGCTTCCGGAACGAATAAAATCCATGGCGGTTTTTGGGGGCGTTGCCATAAATCCGCAAATGAAGGCTTTGCAAGGTGTCAATATTTTGGTTGCCACTCCTGGAAGGTTATTGGAATTGGTTGAATCTAATGCCGTAAAATTATCCAATATTGAAAGCCTTGTCCTGGATGAGGCCGATAAAATGCTGAATCTGGGATTCAAAGAAGAAATGAACCGCATATTTGCCCTTTTACCTAAAAGCCGTCAAAATTTGCTGTTCTCTGCCACCCTAAATGAAGATGTTACCAACATCAACCAGATCTTGTTGCGCGATCCCCTGGTTGTTAAAATTGAACCGGAAAGTGATAATATTGACCTGATCTCACAATTGGCTTATTTTGTGCCGGAAGAGAAAAAGGGGCAACTTTTGCGTTATCTAATCAAACACAAGAATTTAAAACAGGTATTGGTTTTTACATCTTCAACTTATAAAGCAGATAATGTGGCCGATAAACTGCGCAATAACGGAATAGATGCCAAGGCAATTCACAGTAAAAAAAGCCAGAAAGCAAGGACTGAAGCTTTGAGTAAATTCAAATCCGGGGAACTTCGCGTTTTAGTTGCCACCGATCTTATTTCGCGTGGGATAGATATTCAGTTTTTGCCTTATGTGATCAATTATGAATTGCCCAGATCTCCCAAGGATTATATTCACCGTATAGGAAGGACCGGCCGCGCAGAATCTCCGGGAGAAGCAATCTCCTTTATTTCTCCTGAGGAAGAACATCATTTTAAGATCGTCCAGAAAAAGATGGGGAAATGGGTTACTATGATTGATAGCAAAACCATAGAACTTCACGGCTATTAAAATCGCTATCCTTCTTTATTTTGCTCTTTAGCTTTCTCTACGATTGCTTTTATATGTGCTTTATGCGCCTCCTTCTGCTTGCGCAGTTTCTCTTTTTTTCGCATTAAGAGCTTGGTGTGTTTGGCTTTGTTTTGAGCATTTTTTTTCAACTCCTTTTTTTGGCATTTTGAAAATATGGGTTTACAAGAATTTCTGAAAAGACAAAAATACCGGAAATTGAGAAGACCTTCTGCAATTTGAAACAATTTGTGACAGGTAAAAAAAATGAAACAGCAATTCCGGCAATACATCAGAAGGAAAAAAGCTGAGGTTCCAGTGATATTTATACAATTTTATCAGCCATTATTTCTTTTGAAATGAAAGTATATTTTCAGGGAATTAACCAAAAAACAGCTATTTTTTAAGAGTTGTGAAAAAGTTTAGATTTCAATGGCATAAATTATTTCCAGTACGATTTCTTTGTCAATACGGTTTTCTATTTCCTGTTTAATATTTTTCATTTTAGCATCGTCCAGTGGCTCTGGCGCTACCATCTTTAAGGAAATTTTCAGGGTTTTCCTGAATTGGACTTTTACATTTCTTAAAATCACACCATTAATGGTTGCTCCTTCCAACTGACTGGTAATAAGGGCTTCCTGTTTTATCCTGTTAAAAGAAAAGGATAAGGGCACCGCAACCAAAAGGATAATCAACAGGCCATAAATGAGTCCTAATTTGGCCCTTTTAAAAGGAGCAAAACCAAGGATAAGGAAGGTAAGGCCAGAGAACAGAATAATTCCTGCAAGGTTGGTTAAATACAATAAAAATGCGCCGGAAAACACGTCCCAGTCCCACCAGNCAATGCCAATTCCGGCAACGGCAAGTGGCGGAACCAATGCTACCGCGATAGCCACTCCGGCAAGGCTTTTTGCAATTCCTTCTTTTGCGTGGGCATAGGCTGCGGCAATCCCTGAAACAACGGCTATTCCCAAATCTAAAAGATTAGGGGAGAGCCGTGCATCAATTACAGAGGTATGAACCTTCATTGGAATTGAAATGGTTATTATGGCGGCAAAAAAAAGGGAAACCAAGGTTCCAACAATAATAGTAATTAACCCTGTTTTGAGCATATCCTTGTCATAACGCACCATTCCCATGGAAAATGAAACTATGGGGGAAATAATGGGAGCTAGGATCATTGCACCAATGATCACCGGTGAAGAATCGGCAAATAGTCCAAAAGTGGCTATAAGGGTGGAAAGGATCATCATGACCAAAAATGCAGAAGTAAGTTCTGCATTTTCCCGTAAAACAGTGAATAATTTCTTAAATTCTTCGGTGGTTGCCCTGGGCAACCAGGGGATTTTTCGCCGGATTAGCTCATCGCGTTTTTCCCCGTTGGGCAAGGCCTCTATTTTTAAAATTTTATTATCGGCATTATCACTATCCTTCATGATGAATGCACTGACTTGTTTTAGAAGTAAAATTTCGTGTTGTACTTCTAAATTAATTTCCTTTGCAACGGCTTTTTCTCCGTCTATCGTAAAATTAATTTCAGATGGATATTCAATTTTTAAATTTGAAGTTTTTATTTGGCCGATAAAAGATGGAGGTTGCTCCAATATTTGCGGATTTGGAATAAGGCTGCGAAATAAAAACCAGACCAATTCAGAAACATTTTCAGGTGCCAGGATCAAGGTATTAAACATTCCGTCGTTTAAGAAACTTTCTGAAACCAACCTTTTTGATACCACCGAGCCAAAAGAGTGTTCCACCACAACGATACCCAACGCCGAAGTTTGGATCTTTTCCCCGTTTATATATAACAAAACAGGCTGGTGAGAAAGCCTGGTGCATTCTTTGATGTTTTTTAAAAATTTGAAAACTTCAGAAAAAAAATTATTTTTGCTTTCTTCCTTCAACAGAAAAACATTTCCAATATTAACCGATTGGAATACCGGTTGGCCGTTACACAATAACAGATCCAGCTTATTGTTTTCTTCACCGTTCAAAATTTCCCCAAGCGAGTCTTCGAGTTTCTCTGAGATCCCCAAACCTTTAATGGTGTATTTTATTTCAGGATGTGGTAATACCCCTATTTGCCAGCCATTTTTTGCCGCAAGCGGTATGAATTCCCTTAAATTATCATCGTTCAAATAAGTGATTAGGAGTGCATCTGTTTCCGGGGAAAAATCAGAATTGAGGGGGAATGAAATTAGTTGGTGATTTTTTCCCTCAAGTAAAGGAATTATTTTTTCTTCTACTTCTTTAAGATCCGCAGAATTGTGTAGAATATACAACATGAAGTTAACTGGTCAGGTTTTATACCTGCAAGTTAATATTTTTAAAATTCGATATCTAGTTTTTAACCTATCATTGGCAGAGAAACAAGTTCAAAATTCAAAATTCAAAGTTCAAAATTTTAAAAGCATAAACAAAAAACCCAAAAAAATAAGGAAGTAAAACCAGGCTGATAAAACATAACCAATAACATCAAATCATGACTTGATCACATGGTCACTTTTTTTTACATTTCCACTTCTACCTGATTCCGAATAAGATCCTCAAAAGTCTCCCGTTTCCTAATTAAATGCGCTTCCCCGTTGTGCCATAGAACCTCGGCCGGCCGGTAACGGGAGTTGTAATTGCTGGCCATGGTGAAGCAGTATGCACCGGCATTGCTGAAACACAGCAGATCGCCTTCTTTTATTTCTGGGATCCTGCGGTTGGTAGCAAAAGTATCTGTTTCGCATATATAGCCAACTACCGAATAAAATCGCTCTTTTCCTTCCGGATTTGAAATATTTCTGATCACTTGCTGCGACCCATAAAACATGGGGCGTATCAAATGGTTAAATCCGCTGTCTACACCTGCAAAAACAGTGGAAGTGGTTTGTTTTATTACATTTACCCGTACCACAAACTTTCCGGCTTCGCTCACCAGGAATTTTCCGGGTTCAAAGGCCAGGGTAAGTTCGCGGCCATATTCTTTGCAGAAAGATTTGAATTTTTCGGTCAGTTTTTCGCCCAATTCTTCTATGTCGGTTTCAATATCACCCTCCTTATAAGGTACTTTAAATCCGCTGCCGAAATCCAAAAATTCAAGATCTTTAAAATGTTTTGCAGTATCAAACAAAATTTCCGAAGCATATAAAAACACTTCAATATCCAGGATATCACTGCCCGTATGCATATGAATCCCGTTGATATTCATTCCGGTGTTTTCCACGATCCTCAATAAATGTGGGATCTGATGAATTGAGATCCCGAATTTGGAATCGATATGTCCCACAGAAATATTGGTATTTCCCCCTGCCATCACATGCGGATTGATACGAATGCAAACCGGCACCTTGGGATAGCGCGTTCCAAATTGCTCCAGGATGGACAAATTGTCGATATTGATTTGCACACCAAGTTTGGCTACATCCTCAATTTCTTCCAGGGAAACCCCGTTTGGGGTAAATATAATTCTTGAAGGATCAAAACCCGCTTTAAGTCCCAATTGTACTTCCTGAAATGAAACCGTGTCCAGTCCGGAATCCAGGCCTTTAAAAAGTTTTAGAATGGAAATATTGGAAAGTGCCTTTACCGCGTAATTAATCCTGAGCTTTTTTACTTTGCTGAAAGCATTTGTAAGCCGGTGATATTGGGATTTAATTTTTTCAGCATCGTATACATAAACAGGGCTTTCAAATTCCGCTGCAATTTTAATAAGGTCTTGATCGGTCATTTATTTATTTCTTTAGAAAGGGCAAAAATAAATTAGATTTTTAATTATCTGCAACTAATGTCAAAAAATAACATAATCCGGATAATTGTTTAAAACCTAACAATGCCTTATTACTATTATAATTTAAGCATAAAAGGGCTATGGCACCTATTATTCAAAGGCTAATATGGCTTGTTCTTTTTCTCTTTTTCTACGTACGACAATAATTCCCAGCGCAATAAATACTCCGGTTCCGGCCATTGCAGCCCCCACAAGCGTTGCAGATCCTATGCCGTAACCCATAGCAATTGGTATGCCGGCAAAATAAGCTCCGCTCGCATTCCCAACATTAAAGGCACTCTGGTTAAGGGAGGAGCCAAGCATTTCAGATCCTTTTGCTGTAGTGATCATCGCCATTTGAATAGGGGTAGCAAGACAAAAAGCAAAGGTGCTTATTAAAAAGGTCAATACCAGCACAGCGATTTTACCATCTGCAAAGAAGGTATTGCTAAGCAGCAAAACTACCATTATGATAAGGGTGATAACTACAGCATTGATAGGGGAGTATATTTCAGCAAGTTTGGCACCAATAAAATTACCCACAACCATCCCAATTCCTGCCAGTATCATTACATAACTTACCATTCCTTCCGGATGTCCGGCTACATCGGTTATTAGAGGAGCAATATAACTGTACCAAGCGAAAAATCCGCCGGTACCAATAGTTGTAAGCAAGAAAACCATCCATAATTCGCCTCGCTTTAAAACTTTAAGATCCTTTCGTAGGCCATTGGAAGATGATTTTGGCAGTACGGGCATCCAAAATTTTACTCCAAGTACAGCAAGCACCCCAACTACTCCAACCGCCATAAATGAAACTCCCCAGCTAAAATGCTGGCCTAAAAAGGTGCCTAATGGAACTCCCAATACATTAGCAAGGGTTAACCCGGTAAACATCATAGCGATTGCCTGAGCAGATTTTCCGGGTTTAGCCAGCTTCCCGGCTACTACAGCTCCAATACCAAAAAAGGCACCGTGCGGCAAACCCGATAAAAACCGAGCTACTATTAAAGTATTGTAACTATTTGCAAAGCCGGAGAGGGTATTGAATATGGTAAACCATACCATTAACCACATAAGGACCTTATGGGCCGGCCATCTTCCTGCTATCCCGGTAATAATAGGTGCTCCTACCACTACTCCAAGTGCATAAGCAGAAATGAAATGCCCTGCCTGTGGAATAGTTATTTTTAGATCTTCTGCAACATTGGGAAGGATCCCCATAATAACAAATTCTGTCATTCCAATCCCAAACCCTCCGATGGCTAATGCAATTAATGCTTTCTTCACTTTGACAAAAAATTAATATGCAAAAGTAGCTGAGAAATCGCTTTAAATTAGGAAAATTTTTGTTTAATCTCTACAACGATATAGTCAATAGTAATTTAGACCATTATAATAAAGCGGTGGAACCCTGAGAGATTTAAAGCTAAAACACTGAATTTAAGTGGGGTAACCCCAATTTTCAAATTTAAAAAAGATTGGTACAATCCCTTTACTTTCATTTTACATTCGTTACTTTTGTTAACCGTTATTAATACTGAATAAAAAGCAGATTATGAACATACATGAATATCAAGGGAAAGAAATTTTAAGCAGCTTTGGCGTGCGGATTCAGCGTGGGATTGTTGCCCATAATGCAAAAGAAGCAGTAGATGCTGCCAAAGAACTTACCGAGCAAACCGGGACCGGTTGGCACGTAATCAAGGCTCAGGTTCACGCCGGAGGCCGCGGAAAAGGTGGTGGTGTGAAACTCGCCAAAAACCTAAAAGAAGTTGAGGAAATTGCAGTTAAAATGATCGGGATGAACCTTATTACCAAGCAAACTTCTGCTGAAGGTAAAAAAGTTCATCAGATATTGGTTGCTGAAGATGTATATTATCCAGGTGATAGCGAACCTGAAGAATATTATATGTCTGTCTTGTTAAACAGAGCTACAGGCCGTAATATGATCATGTATTCTACTGAAGGTGGAATGGATATTGAAGCTGTTGCTGAAAATACTCCAGATTTAATTTTTACCGAAGAAATAGATCCTACCGTTGGAATTATGCCTTTTCAGGCTAGAAGGATCGCCTTTAACCTTGGTTTAAGCGGAATTGCTTTTAAAGAAATGACTAAATTTGTGATGGCGCTTTATACGGCTTATGATAAATCTGATTCTTCTTTATTCGAGATAAATCCTGTATTAAAAACCAGCGACGATAAAATACTTGCGGT
>JGI1221J13441_10001455_pt1 | contig 10026 bp, 10 predicted proteins | sample LakVidmifraction_4_FD_13441 | JGI IMG/M metagenome (IMG submission 13441) | reverse complement strand
AAATAGTACTTTTCAATGGAAATCCCGCTATTGGCGCTTAACCGAAGTTGTAGGTAGGTTTTTTATTATTTTGATGATAAAATCAAATATTATTATATATTTGAATCGTTAAACTTACTTTAATTAAACCAATCAATCCCCTACGATTAATTATATTTGTCATCTCTAAATGAGTTATTTGAAACATAAGTCGACTTTTAATATATATTCGGCTAAAGAATTAATACAATTGAGTTATTATGCACCAAGTGTTCATTGCTCATATTACGGTTGTTTTCAGTTTATGAAATACACCTTAAAAATTATAATGAAACTACCTACCTTGAAATCGAAAACCAATGTTTAAATTATTCTAGAGGATCTCATGGTTATATTATTGATAATACATTATCAATTTTAAAAGATAAGATTAAGGATAATAGAGAGTTCGCTAATATTAAAAGAAAACTGAAAGACTTGAAAACGTTTAGAGTGAAATCTGATTATTTTAATGAACAGATTTTTAGTGATGATGCTAGCAAAAGTTTAGAGTTTAGTGAAAAAATTATTAAAACAGTAAAAAACAATATTAAATAATGAAGTCAATAGATTTTTTAAGCAATAGTTTAGAAATACTTCACGAAAAATTTTCTAACTGTAATATTAGATATGAATTTGTGGCAAACACAAAATTACATCTCGTTGAAGTTACACCAGTAGAATTTTATAATGACGAGGCATATATAAATGAAGAATTAATTCTAGAAGAAGAATTTGAGAATCTTTACCTTGATGAAGAAATTGTTTTTATATCTGAAAACTCCTTAAATAAAATTGAAAACCCTCTTTTAGAATTATATAGTAAAAAAGAAGGAACTTTGTCAGCGAATTTCGATGTTGCGGATGATTGTATTTATTTTACTGAATATACTATTGAAGATTACAAAAACGAGAATGAAATAGATAATAATTACGCATTAGCGGCATAGGTATGAGTGATATTTCAAAATTTCAATTTAAAGGTTATAGGATTAAAAAGTCTTTTATTGAATTGGATGAATCTTCAAATTTTGATAATTTAAAAATAGGATTTAAAGTTTCAGGTCTGGTAAATAAAAAAGAAAATGTATTTCTATTGGATTTAGCTGTCAATATTACAAATGAACAGAACGATTTGAAAATTGGAGTTGATGCAATTGGAAAATATGAATTTGACGATGTTGAGAACATTGAAAATATTAGTTCATTTTTCTATATAAATTCTTCTGCAATATTATTCCCTTATATTCGTGCGTACATTTCTACTTTGACAAATTTATCAGGAAATAGAAGTGTTACTCTGCCAACGATGAATTTAACAAAGTTGGGTGAAGAATTAAAGTCAAATACAAAATTAATAGCTGAATAATTCTTAAAACTTGCCTACAACTAGTGCTGCTATAGGCAGTGCCTGTTGAATTTAATTAATCGAATATACTATCTTTTATTCTTCACCTAAATCATCCTCGTTAACTGTTAGTTCCTTCAGGCATTGCCTATAGTAGCTGTTAGGTGCAGTAAAGGGTGCCTGTCCGATTTCTGCCGCTTGAAAGTCAAACGGGATTAACTATATCATAGATATGGATAGTCCCATTTGGGGGTCCGAAGCAACAACTGCAGGGCCAAAAAGGATGGATTTTACCCAGAAATTTTGTCCTTTTTTTCTACTAACTTGTTCAAGTATCTCGATGGCGTCCTCTTTTAAAAATAAATTTTCACGGTCCGCAAATCGAGATACTTGAACCAAAGCACTTATGGTAACCAATCCAGCCGTTTGGTTCCGCTCTTCGGATTCATGCCGAGCAGCGCCTGGCAGCCTTTATTGCACTTTAACTCGTTATATCCCAACAAATATACACTTTCAACCAAAAGGATCTCGGGATAAACATAGTTCAGGTAAATTTAAATAATTTTCAGAAGGAACACTTACGGGAAACCGTAAAAGCCGTTGATTAAGAGCTATGTTAAACCAAAACTTCTTCTTCCTTTTCTATATAATCGGCTAAATATTCGGCGTCTTTTTTAATTCCGCCCAAAGTGGCAGAACCCCTGGTGTGCAACCAGGGAAGGCCCATAAAGTAAAGTCCTTGTATATTGCTTACCCCGCGCTCTTGTATGGGATAGCCGTCTTTGGTGAGCTCAAGACCATCTATCCAGGAAAAATTTGGTCTGTAGCCCGTAGCCCAAACGATATTTTTTAAATCGGTAATTTTTTTATTTTCGGTAATAATAGTTTCTCCTTCGGCATTTTTGGTGTTTCCTACCGAAATTACATTTTCCCGCTTAAGGATTCCTTTTACATCGGTGCCAATTACCGGTTGCCGGGTCTGACTTAATTTGCGGCCCAGCCAGGTTTTTCGGCTAAAACTAAGAAAACCGATTTTAGTAAACCACCACCATAAAGTTTTTCCCAATAGTTCCTGCGGTAGCACCCGCACATCTGTCGCCCCTGAAAAATAAGTGTTTCGGTCGGTTTGGGAAATCTCATCTAAAATTTGAAAACCCGAATCTCCCGCGCCAACTACCATCGCCGCACCTTCCTGTAATTGCCCCGGGTTTTTATAATAATTACTGTGGATTTGAAAAACAGCTTCGGAAATCTTTTTGGAAAACGAAGGGGTGTAAGGAATGTGAAAAGGACCGGTAGCGATAACCACATTCTTCGTTTGGAACTCCCCGTTTTGATGTTTCAGCGTAAAAATTCCTTTTTCTTTTTTCACTTCATGAATTAAAGTATTCAGCTGTACTTTCAATAGTAAAGCGCTGCACATATTGCTTAAAATAATCGGCCACTTCCTTTTTATTGGGATAATAACCTTTTTCTGCCGGAAAATCCATGCCGGGTAAATTATTGAATTCCGCAGGGGTGAAAAGTGTTAAAGAATCCCAGCGGTTTAACCAGGAAGCACCTACCTCATTTTCTTTATCTACAACCACATAGTCTTTTCCCAATTTCTCCAGGTAGTAGGCCATAGAAAGTCCGCCTTGTGCGGCACCAATAACAACAAAGTCTAACATGCAATTTGATTTTTACAAAGATAAGTTTTCTGACTTAATAAGGATTTCATTATCTGAGTTTTAGCCTGTGTTTAATATGCTTTCTAATAGATAAAGCGGTTCCTTTCTTGATTTGGGGTAATAGAATTCATTATAAATATTCATTTTTTATCTGTTGAAAGCTCTATAATGAGACAAAATTCTTAATTTTAATGCAACCAATCAGTCTTAACTTAGAATCCCTAATGGCCTAAATTCGACTAAAGGCTCTATCCTACAAGGTTTTAAAAACCTTGTAGGTATAGTTCTTAACTTAAAAATAAACCTACAAGGTCGAAAAAAGACCTTGCAGGAGAAAGTCAAGTTGCTTGTTTCTAGTTATTTGTTAATCAGACACAAGTTAATATCAGAAACTAATTAGTTACATTTCAATAACTATGGAAAGAAAGATAAGGCCTTATGTGCTGGCCGAAACCAATTGGAAGCACGTAAAAGACGAGGAGTTTAGTGTTGCCGTGCTGCCTTGGGGCGCCACCGAGGCTCATAATTATCACTTGCCTTACGCTACCGATAATGTGCTGGCCGAAGAAGCAGCCATAAAATCGGCAGGAAAAGCCTGGGAAAATAAAGCGAAAGTGGTGGTTTTACCTTGTATTCCTTTTGGGGTGAATACTGGGCAAATGGAGGTGAAACTTTGTATGAACCTTAATCCGACTACCCAATACGCCATTTTAAAAGATGTAGCGCAGGTTTTACAGAAACATAAGATTAATAAATTAGTGATCTTAAATGCCCACGGCGGCAATAATTTTAAACAAATGATTAGGGAATTAAGCCTGGAATATCCCAAACTCTTCGCCTGTTCTATTAACTGGTGGCAAACCATAAATGCAAAACCTTATTTTAAGGAACCCGGCGATCACGCGGGAGAATTGGAAACAGCGGCAATGATGCACCTGCGGCCTCAATTGGTGTTGCCTTTGGAGGAAGCCGGAAACGGCAAAGCGAAAACCTTTAGAATAAAAGGGCTAAAGGAAGGCTGGGCAAGTGCACAGCGGGAATGGACGCAGGTAACCAAAGATACCGGGGTGGGAGATCCTAAAGCGGCAACTGCCGAAAAAGGGAAAGTATTCTTCGAAAAGACCACCAATCTTATCGCAGAATTTCTCGAAGAACTGCACGCTGCCAACCTTAAAGATATGTATCATTAATATGCTTAAAGCTTTAGCCTATATTTTTGGTTTCTTACTAATTGGGGAGGCGATCACCTATTTTTTTGAAGTGCCAATTGCCGGGAATATCCTTGGGATGGTTCTTATCTTCGTAGCACTTCGCCTTAAAATAGTTAAGCTAGAAGACATAAAACCCGCTTCAGATAAACTGATTAAATACCTGGTATTATTCTTTATTCCGTATGGCGTTGGCTTGATGACCTACTTCGAAATTATTGCCGATTACTGGATGCCAATTTCTATTGCTGTGATTGCAAGCACCGTGATTTCCCTTTATATTTCAGCCATTATTATTGAAAAATTCGGGGAGTGATGCAGGAGTTTTTTCAATTACCGGTTTTTGGAGTTTTTATAAGTATAATTGCATTTGCGGGTGCGGGAAAGCTTCGAAAGAGGTTCAATTATGCTTTATTAAATCCGGTACTAATTGCCATAGTATTTATCATCGGGTTCCTTTTAATCTTTAATATCGATTTTGAGGATTATAATCGCGGTGGGAAATACATTAGTTTTTTCCTGGGTCCCTCGGTAGTGGCTTTGGGAGTGTTTTTCTATGAAAAATATGAAGAAGTAAAACATAACCTAAAAATATTCCTGGTTTCCGTATTTCTTGGCGGAATAAGTGGCGTGTTAAGCGTGATGCTGTTTTTATCCTTGCTGAAAGCACCAGATTTCCTAATAAAATCGCTCGCTGCAAAATCGGTCACCACACCCATCGCGATAGAAATCACTAAACTTCTTGATGGCATTCCAGAAATAACCGCCGGAATCGTGATTGCCGTAGGAATTTTTGGAAATGCTTTTGGTCCATTTATTCTGAAAAAATTGGGTATTACAAGTAAAATCGCCATAGGAACCGCTCTGGGAACCACCGCCCACGGAATTGGTACCGCGAGGGCTTTTGAAGAAAGTAAATTGGCTGGGGTTTATAGCGGCCTGGCTATGTGTGTGAATAGAATAATCACCGCGTTGCTCACGCCTTATCTGCTGCAACTTTTTATTAAATAGCTGGTAAGAAAATTATCAGTAACTAGTCAGTCTTAACTTAGAATCACTAATAACCTTAATTCGAATAAACGCTCTATCCTACAAGGTCAAAAAAAGACCTTGTAGGGAAAAGTCATTTTGCTTGTTTCAAGTGATTTATAGTAAGGCTCAAGTTGAAAATAGAAACTGATGAGTTACAATTATCAGTTCAATACCTGATTTAGAAGTTTGAAAAAATGGTGGTATTGACTTCATTTTGATGTGATTGAGATTTAAAATGTTGCCACCAATACACGAATATTTTAATGGTTGGTGAATTCGTGGCCTTTTTTATTTTCATAATTGGCATTACTGAGAATATGTAGTTTATCCCTTCCGAACGGGAGGGGCGATCTTGCAAATCGTTATAAAATATGTCAATGATAGTAATTCCAATTTCTTATCGCCGAATCCTCGGGAGTATCGAGAACTCAGGTTGGACTTCTCGATAAAATTTACTCCTAACTCTCGTTCGGAAAAAATTACTCGAAGTGACAGGAAGGTTCTAAATTTAGATTGCTGTTTTCAACTTATTTTCTAAACAGGCTCTTTTCTAAAATAGGAGTGCCCTAAATTCCCAGGCTTTATAACTAAAAAAGACTAAGAAACCTATCGCTACCACCAATTCCATAAAAGTAGAAGCTAGCAACCCAATAAAAGAACCGTAAGCTGCTCGTGCCGCCGATTTAGAATCAGATTTATTGATGATTTCGCCAACGAAAGCACCTACAAAAGCGCCGATGATTATTCCCAGGGGTATTGGCAAGAAAATTCCGATGATTAATCCAATAGTAGCGCCCCACATTCCGGCTTTGCTGCCGCCATATCTTTTGGTTCCCATCGCGGGTATTACCAATTGCATGGCATAGATAATTACCGCCAGGAGTAATGAAATTCCCAAAACCCAATAATTTATAGGCACCGAAGGCGCCAAATAGAGCAGGAGTAGTCCCAGCCAACTAAACGGCACTCCGGGTAAGACGGGTAAAAAGCTGCCTAAAATTCCCAGCACGGTTAATACCGCGCCAATTCCAAATAATACAAGGTCCATAGTGTTTTTGGTATTGTTCTTTTTTGTTAATGCCCCGTTTAAAGATTAAAGATCGCTTCGCTAAAAGATACAAGAACAAAGATTTGATTTTGACTAACTGATAAACAGTGTAAATCTTCATCAATTAATTTTAAAAAAATATTAATCAAAATAGTATCAAAAGCAAGATTTAGAACACGGTGTCATCTTTTTAACCATTACGATACCGGGCTCTCGAAGATTTGTAAAGATTTATCGGAGACCAATGTTTTCTTCAAAGATAGGCAGTATTTCCGATTAAATAGAAAAGACTGTCCCGATAAATCCCTTCCCTATAACCATCGGGGCGCAGAGCAAAAAGCGCAAAATAAACCTAAGGTATTGTTTGTGAGTACTTTATATTTTTTGCCGATTTTGCGTCTTTCTTTGCGCCTTTGGCGTGAAATTAAACATCAACAAAAGGTAGGAAGAGTATTGCGATGGTTTTATCAAATCAACCGCAGCAGAAAAAAATGAAAGATAACATATTCAGAAAATATTTTAAACTAAAGAATTAGGTTAAACTAATAGTTTAGTTTATATTAGCAGAATAGAAATAGGATTAGATAGATAATAGATTTCTGCCTATACTGAAATAATCCCGAAAGCCTTCGGGACAGCACGCGGGCTACGGAAATGACAAATGAATACTTATGAAACAACTTACCAAAGCAGAAGAAGAGATTATGCAAATTCTCTGGAAATTGGAAAAAGCCAATGTAGCTGCGATAATAGAAGAGATGCCACAGCCGAAACCGGCTTATAATACGGTTTCTACCATTGTGCGAATTCTGGAAGACAAAGGTTTTGTAGCTCACGAAAAAAAGGGGAAAGGCTATTGGTATTTTCCGCTGCTCGCAAGGGAAACCTATAGCAACCAGAGTATCAATAAACTCATGAATAATTATTTTGATGGTTCATTTAAGAGTATGGTCTCTTTTTTTATGAAAAAAAACGAGCTGGATACCAGAGATCTGGAGGCTATTTTAAAGGAAATTAATAAAAAAGAGGAGTGATGTTACATTATATACTTCAGGTAGTCATTTTTCAACTCGGCTTTTTGCTGATGTATGAATTGCTGCTTAAAAAGGAAACTTTCTTTGCTACAAATAGGTGGTATTTATTAGTAACGCCGCTGGTTTCGTTCCTGTTACCTATGCTGAAAATTGAAGGCCTATCAGCTTTAATTCCGGCCGAATCTGTAGCTGCGATCTCGCAAGTTTTGTTACCCGAGGTTTATATTGGGGCTCAACCAGAAAACGTTCAGCAATTACCCGCGGTAAACATAGTGGCACAAGGCTTGCAAATTAACTGGTGGTTAGTGATTTATCTTAGCGGAGTAGTCTTCAGTTTAGTTTTATTGCTGAAAAAATACCACAGTCTCAATAAGCTGTTCCGCTTTAAAATTATTTCTGAAGATGAGCAGGCAAAGATCATCGAAATACCAAATTCTAAACTGGCCTGTACGTTTTTCAACACCGTATTTCTGGGCGATAAATTATCTGAAGCAGAAAAGCATCAAATTCTATCGCACGAGCTGGTTCATGTAAAGCAGAGGCACAGCTTAGACCTTATATTTTTTGAAGTTTTAAAACTGTTATTTTGGTTTAATCCGCTAGTGTACCTGTACCAGTCCAGGATCGCCACTTTGCACGAGTTCATCGCCGATGCGAAAGTGCTGCAAAGCATAGGAAAAAAGACTTATTACGAGCAGTTGCTCAACACCGCGTTTAGTACGCAGAATATTTCATTCATCAATCAATTTTTTAATCATTCATTAATCAAAAAACGAATTATTATGTTACAAAAATCAAAATCAACAACAATCGCAAAAATGAAGTATTTGGTAATGATACCACTACTTTTAATTATGCTCACGTATGTTTCCTGTTCAAAAGACAATGAAGAAGTAAACAGCGACCTGACAATTTCAGAACAACTTGCCGATATTAAAATAGCTTTGGAGCAAGGAAAACAGCTTAATGACGAAGAGGTAAGACAATTAGTTGCGATAATGGAACAGGTAAAACAAACTACTCCGCCACCGCCACCATCATCAGCGACACCATCATCACCGAATATGAGGAATGGAGATTCAATTGACTATGGCAATAATATTCCATTTGCGATAATAGAAGATGTACCCGTTTTTGAGGGCTGTGAAGGTTTAAGTTCCAATGAGGAGCGAAAAGAATGTATGTCTGGTAAAATTGCCCAATTTGTAAATAAGAACTTTAATACAGATTTAGGAAAACAGCTGGAATTGAAAGGTACAAACCGTGTAATCGCTCAGTTTAAAATTAACAGCAGCGGAAATGTTGTAGAAGTTAAAGCCCGTGCCAGTCACCCGAAATTGGAAACGGAGGCCATTAGGGTGATTTCTGAATTACCACAAATGAAGCCCGGAAAACAGCAAGGGAAAGCGGTTAACGTAATGTACTCACTCCCTATAGTTTTTCAAATTAATGAGTAGAATTAGTTTCATTATTTTATGGTTATTAGCATTCAAAGCCGAAGCACAAACTTCGGCTTTGGCTGTTTCAGACAGTTTATATGCGGTAGGAGAATATGCCCAAGCGATAGGGGAATTGAAGGAAATTAATCCTAAAACGGAAAGAATTCATCTGAAACTCGCTAAGAACTATGCGGCGAATCGCCAAGTTGATGAAGCTTTAACTAATTATAGAAAGGTGTTGAACGAAAATCCGCAGCGGGTATTAACCTGCATTATTCATGATTTTCAAAGAATATAGCTGATTAAGCAGGTTAACCCCGATTTAGTTGCACCCATTTTTGAGCATCAAAAATGTTGGTAAAACTTAATCGCAGTAGGATATTGAGTTTAATTTTTGAATATTCCGGGTTAACTGCGGTAGATTATGGCAAACTTTTGGTAAAAGCAAGGCAATTGCAGAAAGCAGACAGTGTTTTTAGTGGTTTAGCAGAGAAATATGCAGAAATTGCACGATTTCAATATCAGTTGGGGCTAATAAAGGAACAGCAAAAAGACAGCACAGCGATGCGAAATTTTATGTTTACAATCGCCTTAGATAGCGGGCACCAGGGAGCTTTGTATAAAGTTGCTAAAAATAAACTCAAAAATAGGCAATATACTATGGCCGAACATTACAGCAAAATGGGTTTAGAGGTAAATCCCGAGAATGCTTCCTTGCGCTCTATTTTGGCGCAAACATATTCTTCGCTTAAACTTTATAAAGAAGCTATTCCGCATTATGAAAAGCTAATCGAGTTAGGGCAGGAGTCGGGATTTATTTACTCCAAATTGGGTTTTGCTTATTATCAGGTAAGTGATTATAAAGATGCTGTAAAAATGTATAAAAACGCGCTAGACCTGGAAGACCGTAACTCGGCTACCCATTATACTTTAGGGAAACTCTATGCACTAACCGGAGATTTGGAGAAGTCTGAAACTCATTTTCTCATGGCAATCCTTCTTAAGAAACAGCCGGTGGATGCCGAATATTTGAGTTTGGGACTTACCTATAAAATGCAGGAAAATCACAAAGATGCGCTGGAATATTTTAATAAAGCCCTGGAAGAAAACCCAAACAACGAGCGGGCTCTCTACGAACGCGCGGTAGCAGCCGATAACTATTTTGAGGATGATGAAACAGCGATAGCTTATTACCAGGCCTATTTTAATAAATACGAAAGTATTGGAAA
>JGI1221J13441_10001452_pt1 | contig 10031 bp, 6 predicted proteins | sample LakVidmifraction_4_FD_13441 | JGI IMG/M metagenome (IMG submission 13441) | reverse complement strand
TTTTGGCGCCATCGGCTCGCGCCTGGTCCGCCACTACCAGATTGCCGGTAGCTACGACACGGTAGGCGCTATGATTTCCAACGACGACTGGGGCTTCAAGAGCCAGCCCATGCTGTCGCCGGCAGCCATGCGTGAGTTCGTATTCCCCTGGCACAGGAAAATTGTACAGGCCATCCACGATGCCGGCCGGCCCGCCATACTCCATTCCTGCGGCAACTTGGCCGAGGTCATGGACGACATTATCGACGATCTCAAATACGACGGGAAACATTCCTACGAGGACACAATCCAGCCGGTTGAACAGGCGTATGACCAGTATCACCAGCGCATCGCAATCATGGGCGGCATCGACCTGGACTTTGTCTGCCGGTCCACCCCGGCACAGGTGCGGCAGCGTTCCATGGCGATGCTCGAGCGCAGTGCGAGGGATGGCAGTTATGCCCTAGGCACTGGTAACAGCGTGCCGGAATATGTGCCACCAGCCAATTATTTCGCCATGGTCGGCGCCGCCACCGGCTTGGATTACACGCCGTTCTTGTGACCAGCGGGAAGTTGTACTAGTCATTTTGATGACTACGGGGCATAGGCAAACTCTTACCCGTGAGCGATGCCTGCAAATGAACGGGTGGGTGCAAGAAATCTGCGGCAAGAATGCCGCATTACAGTAAACGTGGGTGGGCATTATCGCCCACCAATATAAGGAGAAATTGAATGATATCAAGTGTAACGTGTGTTACAGATCGGGATGAAATGATGAATGGGCTCGTTTACCCTGCCCTGCGCAGCTACGACGGCAGCTATGCCGACAGACGCCTGCATGTTGCCGTCGCCCAAGTCCATTCGGGTGGCTCGGTCGATGAAAATCTCGCTCGCATAGAACGCCAGGTGAGCGCTGCCGCCAGCGTCGGTGCAGACCTGATCTGCTTCAGCGAATGCGTCTTGCAGGGGTACGGCTACGGAGACGACCTAACGGCTGAAATTGTCACTCGCGTTGCTCTGCCGATCGATTCCGATCCCTGCGATCGGATCGTGGCCATGGCGCAGAAGGTGAATCTGACCATCGTCGTAGGTTTCTTCGAAGTTGCAGACGGCACATTTTACAATGCCTGTCTTGTCGCCTATCCGGATGGCGACAGATTCTGCCAGCGCAAGCATCAACTTACTGAAACCGAGCTAGCGGTGGGCCTCACGGCTGGTGGAATTAGGCGTGTTCCCGTCATCGTCAACGGCGTCAAATGCGCCGTCATCATCTGCTCCGACGGGGGCATGGATGGCCTCTACGAGAGGCTTCGCGACGAAGGCTTCGACTACCGTCTCTGTCCCACCGCCGGCGGCGGCACCATGGCCGCCATGCTGCACGAGAGCGATCTTGACAGCACCGACGGACGTCGGCGCTACGAAGAGGCTCGCATCTGCGCCTTCAAGTCTGATGCGTTACTCGACCTGACCGAAAACCAGGGTATCGGCTTTGCCTCCGCCAATGCGCTTGGTCCGGTCGGCGCGAGCACTTGTCACGTGGGGCACTGCATGATAGTTGACAACCACGGTACGATGCGAGGACAGATCAGCGGCAGTCCAATACTCGAACATCAGCAAGATTCAATGATTCACGCTGAAATCCAGTTTCCTAAACGAAAGGACATATTATAACGAACGCAAGGATATATTCTCATGAACGAACAGAGTGTAGATCATAAGCCACACATGAATGCCGGATCATCGATGACCCCGCGTCCTACCCGGTCTGGCTGACCACGATTGGGGCTTACTGGCCCCGAAGAGCTTTGGTGGGCGCAACTACTTTCAGGCGATTCCATCGCTCGAGATGGAGCGGCCCTGAGCGTTGAGCCAGTTCCAACGGTGGCACAGTTCCACACTCAGCGGTGTCCACCTTCATGTCGGATGCGCAACCATCAGAGAGCGGAGCAATTCTATGTCTGCATCGCTCACCGCTCGCCTTGTAAAATCATGGTCTTTGTCATGGAGCAAAGTGTATAATAAATAACTCAATTGAGTTCAGTTATTTTTTTTTTACGCTTGTATTTTGCTAAAAGTTTAGCTAATATGCGTTTTATTAGATGGGTTATGTCAACCCACTCAAGAATTTGTACACGGCGGACGGGTTCTTGATTTACTTATTGTACGCTGTGAACGGTTACCTTAGAACAGCACGGAGTAGAAACGATGAAGAACAGAGAAGAACTGATGGCCGCCATCGAGCGGCGAACCCCGAAACGAATTCCCTATACCTATGATGCTCTCGCGGAGACCGATGCAAATCTGCGACAGCATCTGGGATTGAAGGAGGGAGAGAGCGTGGCCGATGCCTTCGACTGCAATCGCTTTAGCGGTATCTGGCAGGCACTCGGCTCGGGGCCGACTCTACCTGAGCGGACGGCTCGCAACGCCTCTACAGATCCCAACGTACATGTCGACATCTGGGGGGTAAAGCGGGAGATCCAGGAAGCGAGCGGTGCGCGATACTGGGAGATCAGTGAGAGTCCGTTGGCGGGGGCGCAGACCATTGCCGACATTGAAGCCCATGACTGGCCCACGCCCGACGAGGTGGTCTTTCCTGAGATCCCCGACGGACTCGACTTTCAGGTCTGGCGTCAAGATCGCGTTGTCTTCGACTCAAGCTACATCTGCCCCTTCGGGGTGCCCTGGGCAATACGGGGTCTGGAGCAGATGATGATGGACATGGCGCTCAATCCCGGCATGGTTGAGGCCATTGTGGAGAAGGTGGAGACCTTTACCCTGGGGTGCCTGACTCAAGTATTCGAACGTTACGGCCCGGTGATTGATATGGTTGGGTGCGGGGATGACTATGGAAGCCAGACCGGACTTCTCATGAGTCCGAAGATGATGAAGCAGTTCTTCATGCCGAGCCTCAAGCGCCATTATGATCTCGCCGCGCAGAACGGCGCTGTGGGCTACCACCACAGCTGCGGGGCCATCTTCGATGCCCTTCCGGCCATGATCGATGCAGGTCTCAGAGTGCTTAATCCCATTCAGACCTCTGCCGCCGGGATGGATCCTGTCCGGCTCAAGGCAGAGTTTGGTCGGGACCTCTGTTTTCATGGTGCCATCGATACGCAGCAAACGTTGCACTCAGGGACCCCGGATGAGGTGCGCGCCGAGGTACGGCAGCGAATAGAAGAACTGGGACCAGACGGTTTCATTCTCGCCCCCTCTCATACCCTCCAGCCCAATGTGCGGCCGGAGAACATTGTGGCTATGTACGAGGAGGTTCGCGCAGTCGGTCAATTGACAGCGATGGGATAATGGATTTTTCAAAATAAAATGAACGAAATGCTTGGCGACATTGGTTTCAACACAACGAAGATAATAACGATTAACGGACGTAACAAATTCTAAACAGAAGAGGAGAAGATCATGGTACTAGACGGTGCGACACTTATTCGGAAGCAGCTGGAGATCACGGCCCCAGCGGTCGTGTCCAACGGCGATGGACGGGAGACAGGACTCATGCCGGTGCGGCAGGTGCCACGTCTCGATGATGAAGGCATGCACCTCAGTCTCGACGGCGAGTGGAAGGTTAAGCGGTGGCCATTTAGCGGTCCCGAAGCGGCGTTGACCGCACCGAGTGTCAAGGATACACAGTGGGAGACGGTGGTGCAGCCGGGGAAGGTCTTCTACGCCGACCCCGAGGCCGAGGCCGTGGGACAGCAGTCCAAGGACTGGAATCGTGTCTCTCAAACCCATATTGATGATAAGGACGGGGCGGTCATGCGCCGCGTTGTCCGCATTCCCCTGGACTGGACCGGGAAGCGTGTCATTCTGCGTTTTGACAGTATCTTTCCGGCAGGCCGGGTCTACCTTAACGGTGAACTCCTCGGCGAACACCTCAGCGCCCTTACTCCCATTGAGTATGATGTCACCGACCGTATCAAGCCGGATGGGAAGGCAGTGGTGGCCGTGCGCTTGATCCGTCAGCACCGTTTTCTCAAGATGGACATGGTTCGTCATGGTTGTGAGTTTGCGGGGCTAGCCCAGTCGGCCTGCCTCTTTGCCGTTGAACCCTGCTCGATGGAGATCTACCGTCTGATTCCTGAACTCGACAAGGCCTGCACCAAGGGAACGATCTCCGGGACGGTCACGCTCCGCAACGGCGGAGACCGAACGGGGACCGCCACGGTGAAGGCTATGCTCTTAGATGACACAGGACGGTCTGTCGCCTCGGCAGAGAAGAAGGTGCGTCTCCTTCCAGGCACGTCAGCCTCTCCGGCACTGCGCATGAGTCTGGAGGCACCCGAACTCTGGAACGATGAAACCCCCAACCTCTACACCATTCAACTCACCCTGCGGTTTCCCAAACAGACGCCACAGGTGGTGAGTTACCGCACCGGCTTCCGCCGCTTCGACCTTACCCCGAAGGGAGCGCGCCTCAACGGCGTGCCGGTAAAGTTCCGTGGGGTCAACCACCTAACCTATCACCCCGAACATGGACTCCACACGCCGAAGGAATGGCTGCGGCAGAATTTAGCCATGATGAAAAAGGCCAATGTGAACTGCATTCGCACGCACTACCTGGGTCCCAGGGATCTAGGTGACCTCTGCGACGAGATGGGGATTTACCTGATGCAGGAACTCCCCATTGATTGGGGGACGGATTACATCGGTGATGTGGAGTGGGTGGGCCCTGCCATGCTGCGCATTATGGGAGGAATTCTGCGCGATCGCCATCACCCTTCGCTCATGGTCTGGTGTGTGGGAAATGAAAATTTACCAGGCAAGAAGTCTCAGGCGGAGGACGGGTGGAACCACATGCGCACCTATGACGCCTTCACCAAGGTGCTTGACCCCAGCCGCCCCAATATGTTCCCGCCTCCTGGGCCGGCCAATGCCATCAAGGGAATCTTCGAACTGAGGGTCGGTGACATCGCCGATACTCACTACTCTTTCAACCTAGTCAAGGACTTTCTGAAGACGGGATGCTGTGGTCAGCCACAGAGTTGGGAGGCCGACATGGAGACTATGACGGCGGAGAGTGCGCGCAAGCGCGGCTGGTCCGGCACTTGGTTTTCATCGGAGTGGGGAATTTTCAACATGATGCCAGATCTTCTGAACAACCCTTATCAGTCAATCATCGAGGACTGCCCGGAAGATCCGCTCACCGGGAAGAATACCCTCCAGGTCTTTGAGGATCGACTGAATCGGGAGTGGGGTCTCATGCGCAGTGAACCCAGCTGTCTGGGCGGGGCGTACTTCCCCTGGATCTGTGCCGGTGCCGGTGCGGGTCCTGAAGGCAATCCCTGGGGATGGGTGCGCTGGGCTGAGGATGCAGACTGGGGCCCGCTCACGGCAGACCTTCTGCCCAAGCCTTTCTTCTGGGCGATGCGAAAGGCCTTCAGTCCGATCCAATTCCCCGAGCGTCTCACCTGGAAGAAAGGGATGAAGTCTATCCGCTTTGAGATAGACAACCAGTTCAACTCCATCGACCTAAGCGACTGCACCGTGCGTACTCAGTTAGGGGCAGGTAAGTGGATGGCTATGCTGCGGACTTTCAAGGATGTAGATTTGAGCTGCGCTCCCGGCAAGAAGAAGAGGGTCTCCATTCCGATCTGGAACCAGGACATTCTAAAGACGCTTGACGGCGGACAGTATGCCATCTGCCGCATCAATCTGCTTGATCCCAAGGGATTTCGTGTGATCGCCCACGACATTCTCATCATTCCCGATGAGCTGGGCGGTGAAGCCGCCAACGCAATGCCCATCGGCCCGGATGCGGTGTTCTAGAACTACTACTGAAATAGACTGAGAAAGAAGCCCCATGCGGTTTGTTCTCAGATATCTAGGGCTTTCTGTTTAATGTGAGATGGCCTGACTTGTTCGATATAGAGGAGTAAAATGAGAGCTTTTGAAATAGCCAAGACATTCGAAGAAATCGCACCACTTGATTCAGGTGTTCCCGATGACGAGCTAGGTTTCGTCTGGGGCAGCCCCGAGACTGAAATCTCCGGCGTGGGGTGCATGTGGTGTGTCCTTGTAAAATCATGGTCTTTGTCATGGCGCAAAGTTTATAATAAATACCTCAATAGAGTTCAGCTAAAAAAGAAAAAAATTCTTTTTTTTTATGCTTGCATTTTACTAAGAGTTAAGCTAATATGCATTTTTTAAATTGAGTTTAGATAAATTCATTCAAGAATTCGTACACGGCGGGCGGGTTCTTGAGTTACTAAATTATACGCCGTGAACGGTTACGAATAACGAAGAAGTAACGGTTCAATAACAAGGAGAAAAAAGTAATGAAAACAAGACGAATCATCTGTGTCTATCAATTGAGCCTTTGCTGCTTGCTGGCCGCCGCAGCCAGCGTGCTGGCGCAAGGTCCGCAACCCGCCGTGGAAACGGCACCTGCCTGGGGCGGTCCAGCGAATGCCTACGTACTTTGCCGCGACGTGCGGCCGGGGGAATGCCTGACCCTGCGTTGGCCTGTTCCTCATTTCAAACAGGTATTCGTGCCGCAAAGCGCGCCGGGGCGGGATCTACCCGTCACTGTCGAGTGGCTCGGTAATACCGTGCTTGGCATCAGCACTAAGGGCAAATACCTACCGATGTTTGGAAAGGAAACTGGCATATGACTATTTTATACGATGATAGCACCTTCACCTTGAAGAATCGCTGGCTTTCGCGCCGGCTTACCGTGGAAGACGGTTCGGTCTACACGTCCGAGTTTTTATTACGACCGTATGGCGAATGGGGCTCGGAGAGTTGGATTCCATACGTCTGGCCGGGGGTGCACTGGCCAGTCGAGGCGGCGGTCTTTGTTGACGACCACGAGCACTGGATCGGGCCGGTGCGCGATCATAACGTGAAGGAAGTGCCCTATGCAACGGCTTCCTTTCGTCTCGAGTCCCATGCCATCGAGCGCACCCGGCTCGGTGAACGGCTGACCTTGAATTTGCAGCCCTGTCGTCCCGACGTTCCGGCACTCTATATTCTGGTGCATTACGAGATCGCGGACGCCCTGCCGTTGCTAATCAAGAGCCTGGAGGTAATTAACGCCGGGGACACGCCGGTGGTCGTCGACAATGTGACCGTGGACATGCTGCATTGGGAGCGCCTCGGTAAGGAATTGCGTGTCTTCACCGACTATTATGATATCTATGGCAAGAGCCGTCGCAAAGATCCCGCCTTCGCGGGTTGGCAACGACGGGAGTTTCCGCAGGCGATCGGGCTGACGTTGAAGCCGGGCGAGCGGTTCGAGAGCTTCCGCGTCTTCGAGTACGCCACGCCTGACGAGGCCGACGAGGCGGCGTTAGTGAGGAGTCGCATCTTTCACGCCCTCGCGCCATGGATAACCCAGCAGGCCATAACCCAGGAGGTCGACACCGCAGCAACCATTGAAGAGTTGCTGCAAGTTGCCGATGACGCCGCTGACCTGGGTATCGAGTGCTGCAATCTGTTCATCCGGCAACTGTTCACCAATAGTGGCGACTATTTGCCACGGCCCGATCTCTTTCCGAACGGCGCGGCGGACCTCAAGCGACTGGTGGCGCATTTTCACGACCGTGGTGTAAAGATCGTGCCCTATTGCGCTCTTACCATTGCCTGGCAGAGCTTTTGCGGCGAGAATGCCGCCAAGGTATGCCTGGAGCACGACGACTGGCAGTATCTCGGACCCGACGGCGTGCGCTTCAATTGCTATGGCTGGGGCAACATGTGCTACCAGTCATCGTGGGGTGACTACATCACCGGCAAACTCGACTGGCTGACCCGCGAGCTGGGATTCGACGGCCTACAGATCGACGGTCCATATCACGGGCTGCCGTGCCTGGCTACGAATCACAAGCACACCACAGCCGCGTCAGTGCAGTTCATGAACTGGGACTTCGAGCGAAAACTCTACGCCCGCTGGCGGGAGCAATGTCTCTACTTCACCGTCCCGCAGGATCCCGCTGCCATCCTGTTCGGTGCCAATGCGATTCCCGGCGGCTATACCGAGATGGACTATGCGGCAATCGGCGGTATGCCGCTGGTGGTCGCCACCCGCGCACGGCTCTACGACGCCCGCCACCACCTGCCGGGCAACTGCGCCTGGGGCTATCATGTGATTGATCCGTTGCACGGCCACGGCATTGAACCGTCAGAAGAAGATCCCCGGAGTTTCGAACATGCCCTGGCAGGAACATTCGGTTACGGCCATTGGGGACTGCTGCGCGGCTGCAAGCAGTTCGTCGGGCCGAATACCGAGGCGATCTTCCGTAAATGGACCGCGTTCTACCGCCAGTACCGCGCCACCCTCGGACGGGGTCTGATCCACCTCGTCCGTCCCGACGGCAAACATCCCGACGCGGTACTGCACGTGAACCCCGAGGCCAACCCGCCGGCAATCGTTGTTGCCTTCAACCCCGCATCGGAACCCGCTACCCTAAACCTGGTTTTACCTCTGCGCCATGCCGGTTTTAGCGCCGATTCTTCGGTACATGTCGAGGGAGTTGGCAACGTCCGGCTCGATGCCAACGCCGGAGGTCTCCTGAGCATCTCGTTGGCCGCCGGGGAAGTACGTGCCATGGTAATTGTAGGAGAATGAACATGAACACAATCGCACAATCATTAGCCGCCATTTATGGCGATGGAGAGCACGACGATACCGCGGGCATTCAGGCCTTACTCGACGCGGGAACGGGCGCGGTCTATCTGCCGCCGCCGCCCCGGCATTACCTTATCAGCCGGACGCTGATTATTCATTCGGGTCAAATGCTGCGCTTGGACCCATTCACCGTCATCCGGCTCGCGCCCAAGAGCGACACGGTGATGATCACCAACGATGATCACGAGCATGGCAACGAGAACATCGCGCTGATCGGCGGAATCTGGGACATGGACAACCGCAACCAGGCGCCGAATCCGTTCCCGGGGATGGGGCAAGCGGGGTTGACCACACCCTATATCCCGGAACGCTATATCGGCGTGCTGATGCGTTTCAACCGGGTGCGGAATCTGAACCTGACGGGTCTGACCTTGCGCGATCCCACCACTTTTGGTGCGCAACTGGGCAATCTCTATCAGTTCACGGTGCGCGATATCACCTTCGATTATCAACATGCCAATCCGACCGAGATCAATATGGACGGCATCCATATCCACGGCAACAGCCGGTATGGGTACATCGCCAATCTCAAGGGAATGACCCACGACGATCAGTTGGCTTTGAATGCCGACGACGGCATGGTAGCGGAGATGTCCCGCGGGCCGCTCGAAGACATCGCGGTCGACGGGCTCTTCGCCGAGGACGGCTGGACCGCTGTTCGCCTGCTCTCGGCCGGGTCACCAATCCGGCGGGTCAGCATCCGCAATATCCTCGGCACCTATCGCTACAACGTCGTCTCTTTCTCCGACTACGGGCTGCATCCGGGCGAACCGAGTCTTTTTGAAGACATCACCCTGCGCGACATCCGCTGTGCCAAGTCGCGCCGCGGCCTTGAGGGCAATCCGCCCGCCGGGCCAATCTGGCATGGTTTCGCACCAATCTATCTGTGGGGTAAAGCCCAGGTGCGCAACCTGACAATCGACGGCTACTCGCGGGTCGAAGAACGGCAGGCATGCGACGACATCCACATCGAGCCGGAGGTCACCGTCGATGGCTTGACGCTGCGGGATTTCCACGTCGTCAACCGCACCCCCGGGCCTATTGTGCTGCTTAATAATCTGGGCACGACCCGCAATCTGGTATTGGACGAGGTCAGCCAGGTCGCCGAAGGCGCGCCGGTACGCGGCGGCCTGGTCCGTAACAACGGAACAATGATCGAGGTGCGGAGTCGGGGTGAAAGAGGCAGGAACCTGGCTGTGCTGACGGGAGGCATACCAAAAGATGAGATATTGAAAGAAAGGATGTAACCGTTCACGTGGTATAGTATAGAAGAGTCGCATGATATTAGCGTGATTACCTCGATAATCTGCGCCGAATAATGGTTCAGGATCAGCCCGGCATCCCATCGGCGTGGGTGCCGGGCACATTAGCCCAAGACGGGTAACAGTGAAGGCTCGGGTTTTCCGCAGAAGTG
>JGI1221J13441_10001445_pt1 | contig 10064 bp, 15 predicted proteins | sample LakVidmifraction_4_FD_13441 | JGI IMG/M metagenome (IMG submission 13441) | reverse complement strand
TACTCTTTAAGCTCTTGGATGTGAGCTTTCTCATTCGCTAGATCCTTTCTTCGAAATTGTTCCTTTAGATTAAAGGTCTGTTCTTCTGAACTTGCTACAGCTCTTAATTTTACGTTTCGAGCTTCTTGTATTAAAACCTGCTCTTGCCGGTATTGATCTTCTCTAAGTCTAATTTCGTCATCAATCCCTTCACTAAATATTTGGGATCTCCTTTGCTGATGAACTTCATCTTGGGTTTCAATATTTTTATTGATTTGCTCATTTTGAAGGAGTAACCTATTTGCTTGCTTTAGTTTCTTCTTATTTATAAGGTCTTCAATAGCTTCTTCAGATACCAACTGGCTTTCTAGGTCTTCTATTACACGTTTATTCCTTAAATCTTCAAGAGCTAATTCTTTATCTAGACCTTCTTGCATAACCTCTAGCATAGAATCTTCACTATCTCTAGTAAGTTGTAAGAGTTTATCTGCAAATTCCTTTTCAGAATTTAAACCATCCTGTGTATTTTGAGTGGTTCTCACTCTTTGCCATTTGCCATTTTTATAGACAAAAGAAATATCTCCTATGTTTTTGGTATCTCCTTCTTTGGGACCAGAACTTTCTTGTGCAGGATTAAAAAAAGCTTCTACATCTTCAGGATCGAAATTGAGCTGTTTTAATTTTTCAATTAGATCATCTCTATTTTCTATTTGTTCACTTAAGCCTAAATTTATTTCGGACAATTGTTTTCTAGCTTCATCTAATTCCTTTGCTCCCGACAAATTTTTAACAGGAGATGCATAGGCGTTGACATTATTAGAAGCAGATTGTAAAGCACCTTGACCACGATCTGGATTTAACTTTCTAAAGTTTTTTAATCTAAGATCAAATTCTCTTTGTGCTATTTTTTGTTCTTCTTTCCTGCTCTCAATAGAGTCCTTTGCACCTTGCAAACGGGATGCCAGCGTACTAGCTTCTTCATCTGCCTGTAATCTTTTTAATTTAATCTGTTCTTTTACAGCCTCAGTATTTAATTTGAAAGCACCAGTCTCTTCGTCTATCATTAATACAGATTCACCAAGACGATCTTTTAGGAGCAGAGTGATAGTTTCTAGCCTTTCCTTTACCTCTATTGTAGGCTCAACACCATCCTTGGTTAACTTTTTGTATTCTTCTAGAAGCCTAGAGCTTTCTCTAGCTAACAATCTATTGTTTTGTGCAGCCTTAAAGGTTTGAATATTTTGTTTTTCAAAAGCTTCAGAAACATCATCTACAATTCCAAACAAATCTGCAAACCCACGGATAAAGCTTTCCAATGGTGCTTTTAATCCTGCTAAAAAACCATTTAAAGACTTTTTAATTTTCTCTATAACTGCAGCGAAATTTTGATTTTTTAGATTGTACTCATTGGTAAGAGATGTATTCTCTTTTAAGGCCACGCCAGCTTGTTCTTGCCGCTTACGTAACAATTCTGTATTACTAGCAAGTGCAGCTATGGCTTGCATGCCTCTAGTCCCTCCTAGTTCAATCCCTTTTAGACGTTTTGCCATAGTTTCCATAGTGGGATTTCCTTTGTTAATCCCTTCAAGAAAAACAATAAGAGCCTCGTTAGCATCTTCTTCTAGAAGTTTGGAGAACTCTGCTATAGAAAGGCCAGCTATACTGGCAAAATCACTAACGTTCTCACCCATAGAAAGCAAGGTTTTATTAATAGCTGTGGCAGAAATTTCGCGACTTTGGCCAAGCTCATCAAAAGCTGCAGCTAGACCCACTATTTTATCTGCTTGTATATCTGCGAGGTCTGATACCCCTGCAGTACGCTTCATAAAATCTACAAGAAAATCTGCGGTGTTGGCACCAGAAGCAGATATTTCGTTTATGGCAGAGCCTAAAGACTGCATAGACTTTTCAAAACTTCTACCAGTTTGCTCACCAACCTTAAAAATGTTGGTCATTTTACCAACTTCTCGTATAGCCTCATCAGAGAGATCATCGCCTAAGGCTACCTTCATTTCGTTGGCACTTTCTACAAAGCCCTTAATGTTTTCAACCCCTGTTATTCCTAAACGTCCTGCCTCTTCAGCGAGAGCAAGAAGCTCCATACGAGTACTTCTTGTATCAAAATCTCCAAAACTTTTGGTAAGATCCTCAACTTCATCTTTAGTAAGACCAGTTGTTTTTTGAACGTTACTCTGAGAATCTGCCAGTTCAGAATTAAAGTCAATAACCCTTTGTATAGAAAAGGCAATGCCAGTAAGACCTGCTATTACTGAAACTCCCAAAGCTGCATAACGGTTAAATCCATTTGCCAATCCACCAAGAGAGAATTTAGCCGCATTTGCTTGTGTGGCCAACTGTTTTATTCTAGAATTGGTTGCGGTAAGATCTAGTTGCAATCTTTTATACTCTGCGGATCCTGGCACCATATTACGAAGTTGCAAACGTAATGTAGAGGCTCTTTTTTGCAATTGTGCCATGGTAAGACCCGTAACACCTATTTGGTTTTGCAACTCTTTCATTCTTGCCTTATTGGCGTTTATGACAGAGTTGTTTTCTTTTATGGAAGCGGAAAGTTTCTTATACTCGGCAGTGTTTTGCTTACCCTGGGCACGTAGTTTATCTCGTTCTGCTCTAAGCGTTTTGTTGGTAGACGTAAGTTTTCTAGTTTGAGAATCTAAGCCCTGAAGCTCTTTTTGTGCAGTATCACCATTTATAATAATGGAAAACCTCATTTCCTCGTCTACAATGCGCTTTCCCATCTTTTGAACTTTTGCTCAAATTTGGGTTAATCGATAGGTTTAAGGTGTGACAAGTGGTAACTAGTGGTGAATGGTTGGTGATAAGTGGTGTGTACTATAAGTCAAGCCTATTGGTTCCCATTCTTTTCTGGGTAGTTTTCTTTGAGCCAGACATTATACCAGTCTTCTTGCTTGGTTTTGCGATTATAAAAAAGCCAAATAGATCTAGCAAGGATAAACATTGTGGCAGAAAAAAGAAATAACCATAAATAGATAATCCATTCCATACTAGAGCTTTCGCTTACTGGTTGTACTGGAATAGAAATTTGTAACACTAAAATTTGAATAATAAAGAGTAAAGTTTTCATGAATTTTACATTAAATGTTAGTAATATTTTCCCACTCGCTAATGACATAGTCGATTTGGGATTTGTATTCGTAGTAGTAAGCGTAAAAACCTTCAAACTGATCTATAGAATTCATCACCGTAGCATGATCACGTCCAGATAAAGCGGAGAGCCTAAGTAAAGTGTATTTATGATCCCTAAGTAAAAAAAAGTAAACACTTCTAGCCACAATAATATTTGTCTCACGAGATCGAAAAAACAAATCATCTATCTGGAAACTTTCTTTTACAATGCTCTCGAGCTGATTATGTTTTAGAAGTGACATTAATTTTTCTGTTTAAAAGGATTATTTGAGCGCCATTTGGTGCTCGTTTAGAGTTTTCATGATTCTATTTTTTGATAGTTTTTTCTAACTACAGTTTCAAATCGATTTTGCATGTCTTGCAAGTAAGTGTTGGACCTTAAGTATGTCGATTTCCCAAAGGTTGAGTCTATAACTCTTTCCATTTTGGGTAAAAGGATCTCAATAACTTTTACCATTTCTAAAGCTTCTGGGCCATCTGCTTTTACAGATTCTAGATCGTCCATAAGACACATGAGGTGAGTCATGATCTTATGGGATTTGATGGCCATTTGTTTGCTAGTTTTTTTCATAACTGTATTTATTAATGTCCTTGCCCAAAATGAGGTAGAATACTTTCATCCTCACGAATTAGAATAGCTGCAGCAGACATTTTTCTTTCCAACTCTAGAGAGAGTTCCAAGAGTTCAGTATAGGTGCAGGAGTTGACATACTGCGTAGGTGTGATCTCTATTTGGATCACTTTTTCAAGCTTTGGCATAAGGCACGGTATTAAGAAGGTGAGTAAACGTTTTTGTACAATCCAGACAATCTTCTATAGCCTCTGGTTGAGCTTTCGCATTGCAAGAGGCTATAAAATCTGTGATCTTCTCCAGATTAAATGTCTTTAGCTTTAGCTTCTTTCTTTGCGATAATGATCGGTAGTAAACTACATATGTCGCCCTTTTAAACCTAAGGGTGAGTGAGCAATTAAGCTTTGATGTTTGTAAATACATAATTTTTTAAGAATTAAGAGGTAAAAAGATCTGGAATAAAGTCTGCTGTAATATACTCATCTTCATCGACTAAGACAAGAAAGTCCTTATCTGCTTCTCGATGCCATAGGCTTCCTTTATCGATCTCCACGCCCTGGTGTGATGCTAAAGGGCGTAGATTACGATAAGCGATGTATTTCGCTTTAGACATGATCCATAGGGTTTTCTAGTGCGGTAAAATGTAACATACCGCGCAGGTCGTAAACAGATTCCTCTTTGCCAGGATCCTTAAGATAATCTAGAAGGGCGCAGACCAAAAATATATCTTCTCCTATGGTATCTACCGTGTGAGAATAGGCTTGGTCTTCGCCATCTACAGATTCTAGAAAACCTTTGAAGGCGATAAGTAGTGATTTCTGTACTGTGGCAGGGCCTTCGTGTAGGTTGTAGAACTCTGTGAGGACTAGATCCCTAATTTCTTGTTTTTGTTCTTCTGTGAGTGGTTGTTCGCTTTTGTGAGACATAATATATTTAATTTAAATGACCCGAGAGTGGTGTCCCACAAAAGCACACTTTTGAAGTAGCCAGACTTAAACTGGTTCTCTCTCGGGCTGATTTTTAAAAAGGTTTTCATTGTAAGTGTAATTGTGAGACAATACAAACATACAATAAATATTTGAATACGTAAGTTAAACGCAAGTAAAGCGTAAAGGATTTATTTTACCAATCGTCATCACTTTGAGCAGACATGTAGTCTTCAAATGATTTGAAAAGAATATCTATATCTCTATTTAACTTTTCTGCTGTATATCTTATGTAAGGATACATAGGAGGATAGCCAAAAGAGTCAGGAATGATTTTTAATTTTGCTTTACCATCCTTACACTGTATATTTAAAATAGCAAAAACATAAGTTGGTAAAACACCTCTTTGTGCCATAGTAAGATTTCCAATTCTATATTTACCAGTAATAGTTCCAGATTCTTTATCTGTAAACTGTATTACAGATTCTGCATCTGTAAAAATAGAAACCATCCAGTTGTTGGCTTTTACATAAATTTCTTTTTGGTCTTGGTTGGGTATATTAACAACTTTAGAAACTTCTTTACTTTGATATTTAGTGGCACCACAAGAAGATAGTAATAGGGTAGATGCAAAAAGTAAGAGTAATTTTTTCATGATAATTAAGGTTTAAGTTAGGTTAAGAAATTCCGAGAGTTGCAAGCCATATAAAGACGCTTAATATAGTAAAAACTAGAAAAAACATTAATATCGACTTAATGGTAGATGTATTCTTAGAAATCTTTGTGAGCACTTCTAGAGTTTTGATCTGTAAAGGATCTATTTTATCTTCAGAAACATTAGCTATAACGGGATCAATTTCATTTTGCTTTATAAGCTTATCCCTTTCTTCTTTTGTCTTATGAAAAGGAAGGTATGCAATAGTAGAAATAATAACTACGGCAACAATTATTTTAATAATGGTTTCATTATCCATGAGGATTTAGATTTAAGTTAGTCCTCAAATATATGACTAAAAAAGCAAGTAGAAAACCCTATTTATCTGTGGTAGGAATGGCATCTGCTTCCAAAATGCAGAGCAAAGCAGAAACATAAAGCCTTTGGGAGAGAAAAGCAATGGTATTTTCTTTGTCCTGCTTTTTGGGATCTTTTACCTGTTTCGCTTGTACCAAACTAGAATTATTAATCTTTTGTAGTGCTTCTTGAACGGGTATGTGGTTACTTTCCATGACTTGTCGCAAGGTCTTAATGTAAGGTTTGATGACCTCTGGGTAATTGCTGGCGTACCTCTTTTTGATATCAAGATGTACAGCAATAAATTCTAAACTGGCTTGTGTAGAGATCATAATTCAAATATAACTATATTTTAAGATTGTGAAGTTTCATCAGCTCCTCTTTGGTTTCTTGAGTGAATCCATAAGAAAGCCTTCCTATTATGTTATTGGCATAGCCAAAAAGAATAGTGTTGTGGACCTTGTAATTCTTCTTTTTTATCTTTCCTTTTTGGGTCTGTCGAGACTTCATGTCAATAAAACGATTGGTCATAGGAAAGCTATATGCCAGTGTGTTATCTCTTACTACAAAGCTTCTTCCTCTATTGGTTTGGTTGGAAAAGCCAGACATATTACTACCTATTTCAGAATTAATATCCTGCCCCTCCTCTTCTAAAACTTGGGAGATAAACTTGCCTTCTAGCACTTTGCCTAGGTTTGTTTTTCGATCTATCATTGCAATTTAATCTTAAAGTTTATGGACCACCCCACGTAGGTCTTCATCATACTTACCGGTGTTTTCTGGATGGACTTTACCTCTAGATGGCGCATAAGGTAACACGCCACATCCTCGTCTGGTAAGGTGTCATCTTCTGTANAGAATGTATAAGTAAGCCCTTCTGTCCCTTCTTTGTGGCGTTGCATCATTAAATCTAGCTGATAGGCTAAATTGTATAGCATATTCTTTACTTGCATTTCTTGTTTGAGGGTGATGCGGTCTGATATCTTTTTGACAATAAGAAATTGCATATACGCGACATCTTGCCATTGGTCTTGGCTTCCTTCTTTTGGAATTTCTGGTTCCACTATAAAAAAACCTATATCAGCTTCAGAAAAAGCCTTTAGGTGTTCCAATATTTGCGAATCGTCTGATACGACGTCAAACACGCTAAGACTTGAGAAGTCTTGTTGGAGCATTAGGCCGTAAGTATAAAGTTGGATAAGTAAATTCATTATTTCTTAGATTTTTGCTTTCGCTGTTGCTCTTCTTGTTGCTTTTCACTCTCTAGGTCTCTTACTTTAATATCGTACATCCTAGCAAAGATATCCCACATATTTGAGTCTCTTACTTGGTTGTATGTTCCAAAAACACCACTTTCTGCCAGGACAAAAGCAGTAGACTTCATCCCTATACTTGGGTAAGAGGTGTACTTTTTATAATTCTTTGGTTTAAGGAATAAAATGGATAAATCGCACAAATTACCCTCTATCATAATCATAGAGTTATTAATGATTTGTTGGAAAGTGGTAAATACAAGGTAGGCGCCATACACATAGCCAAAAAAGTTCTTTTTGAGTTCTTTAGCGATTTTGGGGGTGTTTTTGGAATTATATGCGCGCTTAATATATAGTGTGGCACAGAGATCATAGAGCAATTGAGTATCTGGATCTTCTACGAAGTTTCCAAAAATGTCCAAAGCATCTAGGTACTGGCCAAAGGTCATATTTGCGAAATTATCTTCAGGGCCTTTCAGTTTGCCTTTTAGGACAGGGATGTGCTTCATAGGGTTTCCCCTAAACTCTTGGCGGAGCTGTATCTTATCATCTTCCAGATGTTGAAAGAAAGAATCTACCAATATCGATAGTTGATAAATGTTGGTATTCATCGTACCTCTTTCTAGACTGTTAAGCTTAGTGTTTTGGCCAACCTCTAGGTTAAGAAGCTTATAGACAGCGTTGTATCGCATTTGCTCATAGGTGATCTGTTTGTTTTGATACTGAAAGAACAAAAAAGCCATATGAGCAAATTGCTCATTATCGCATTCACCTAAATGCTGGGGCATGTATAGCCTTTTCTTTCTCTCTGGAATGTCAATTTCGTGCATCTATTTCCAGTTTAGACTTCTTGTTAAGATAATGTTGTTCTGTACCATTTCTTTACTGAAATGTTTGTTGACATAATTGTAAATGAGTTGTTTATTATGGCCATGGACAGGTATGTACTTAGACCGTTTACTAAAACTAATGCCAAAAGCCTTGTTCAGTTGGTTGGAAATTTCTTTTTTAAGCTGGTAGCGATTACGTGTAGAATCGATAGCTGCTTTTTCTAGCTTAAGGTTAAGCTTATCTATTTTGTTGCCAAATAGATAAAACCATAAGCTTTTGAGGTAAAAAACAAAGTATTTCATAAGGGTATAATTAAATGGTGAATGATTTGTCGTCGTCGTCGTGTTGGACATCTGTTCTTAGGTAAAAATCATCCATATTGGTAAATTCTTCTTGGTTGCTAGCATTAAGCTCTGCAATTTTATTCTGAATAAGGATAAGAACGTCTTCGCCATCTTTACTAAACTCTTGGGCTACCAGTTGAGTTTCAAGATTTTCAGGAGTCTTACGGGCTTTTATTGTATTACTATCACCCATATAGGATTGCAAAAGGCCTTCTGGAAATAAGGTGACTTTAAGGCGTTTCATGGCCCAAGCCATGGAGAAATAAACGCAAGCCTCTTCGGTAAGTTTCAAAACTTCTTCCTCCAAAGGCTCTAGAGTAATGGTTTCGCCATCCTCTTCTCCACCTTTTCCTGGAGCTTGTCCAGGATAATACTCTAAATTTTGTACTTCAGATTGTTGTAGATAGGCTTTAAGCTTAAGAAATAACTGCTGTCCAATAATAGGGTGAATGTGTTTTCGCTCTGCTTGCTTAAGGCCTGGTTCTAGCTTAAGTAAAAGCAATCTGGAATTAACAGGGAAATGATCATCAAAAATGGTTGTGCTGTGTACAAAAAGACTACGCATCTTCTTGTATGTATCAGACTGTTGCCATACATGGAATTTGTTTAAGAAGAAAATAAGGTTATCGAATTCTCTATAGTAACCACGCTCTAAGTTTTCGTTATCACGATTTATCATCCACTCAAAAGGGTTGGACTCATCCTCTTTTTTGGTCATTTTACGTCCATTATTTCCATGCCTTAGATCACTAGATGGGGCATATAACTTGTAAGCATATAGAAGTATTGGCATTCGGAAATGATATAAAATATCATTCTCTAGATCTGTTATTTCTTCACTTTCAAAAGCCTTTATAGCTAAAGCAAAAGTTTCGCTCCCTATTACTTTTTCTATCTCCTTTTGTGCAGATATAATGTGAGGCTTCATATAGATGTACTTGGTATCTCTATCCAAAAAAGGAAGAAACTCTTCTATGTAAGTTGGGAATTCTGAGGCTGTGAATATAAGTTTCATATTATATATTTTCTTTTAGTCTGTCGCCAGAGTGTATTTCCTCTTCAGCCTTGGCTACCATATGGTAAAAACCTACTTTAATGTTCTTGTTTGGAAAATTGGCTTTCAGAGCATAGTTTAAAGGTTTGGTTATAATCTTTTCAGGAATGGAAATTCCTGTGGCTAGATAGTTCTTGAGGGCGTATAGTTGTTCTGAACCAGAATTGCTTCTAGCAGATTCATTTATGTTACCTAGTGCACCATGCAATCCTATCCCTGCAGATACAGCTCTGTCTGCTCTATCTGATATTTTAATTTGGCTTTCAATGAATTCTTTTATGTTTTGGTCGATAGCTTTTATCTTCCATCCTGTCTCTGTAAGGTTAATGCCATCAACTTCCATTACAGATTCTGTATGAAGGAACTTACCTACATTTTTATCTCCAGCTAATACTTTACCAATTTTCCCGAAAAACTCTTGCTTCCATTTTGTAAAGTACTCCTCCTTAAAGGTCTTTTTCTCTTCGACGAATTGTTCTTTCATTTGCTCTTTCTTATTCGCCCAAAATGCACCAGGACTTTCTATGTGGTACTTAATGTTAAGAGAATTATCTGAAAAGGCTTTCAACAAGAAAGGTATAGCAGTGGCACGACGGATCCATTCTAGTGATCCATATATGTCCGGCACTGTATAATAGTCCTGACAAAAGGAATACATTGAGGAATAGTAAGCAGATATCCTATGAGCGAATGGGTTCTTAAAATCGAACAGCCTATAGGCTTGGTAGTTCTTAACTGAGTTAATATGGTGGAAACCCCAATCTGTGACCACACAATGGGTAGCGTCTAGCTCATTGATGTTGGTATCTACTACGGCAAGACGAGATCTATCTGCCTTACAGTGCTCGAGCTTAAGAAATTTGGGCCTTCCTATCCTGCCTCCTCTACCTTGGATGAACTTAGTGAAGCCGCTTTCTATATGGTTG
>JGI1221J13441_10001444_pt1 | contig 10065 bp, 8 predicted proteins | sample LakVidmifraction_4_FD_13441 | JGI IMG/M metagenome (IMG submission 13441) | reverse complement strand
TAACCATTGTGTCTTCATTAACAAGGCTAATATTTCAACTTCGTAAATTCCTAAGTTTTCCGCAAATATTTTATTCAAATCATCTTTGTCAAATACATTTACTTTCGGATATTCAAAATAAATTATTGCACTGTTTAGCAGTTTAATTATGTCCGATTCTGCTTCTAATTGTGTCATATTGCTATAAATAGGATCTTCTATTTTACTAGAAAAGGAATCAAATAGAACGGAATAAGAAGTGCCCATTTGACATCACCCTATACTTTCTTTGGCGTTCTTTTTCTTTTGTTTGTAGTAACAGAGGTTTCCGTTTCGGAAGTTTTATTGTCCTCAATAATATTATAAACATCTACGCCACTATACGATTTTATTAAATTTATCATATCGACATCTTTTAAAGGTAGCTTAAGAGCTGTTTGCGTGATTTTTTCTAAAATTAAGTCTGTACAATTCTCCAAAACATCTTCTAATTCTTTCGGCGTGGACTTAAACAATTGCTTAATACCTGCTTCATCAATGATATATTTATCCAATGGTCGCAAAGATAGCTCCTCACGAACTCGGTTATCCTTTATCATTAATAAATCTTCCTCAAATAATTCACGTCCTCCTGCTACATTAAACAAATCTCGTAATTCACCAAATGAAATATTTTTTTCTGCGTTAATCCTATCAAACTTACGAGTCACGCCTTCGACGGTATAACCTACACTACCTGTGTCGTTATTTAATACTTTTACCATTGTTTTGTCTGTGATTTTTATTGTTGCCATATATTATAAAACCTCCTTTAGGTCATTATTACAGGGTGAGGATTATTCACCCTGTTTTATAGTTTATTTATTAAGCGAGCCCCGTGTTTTTGTAGATACCATAGTAATTAGTATGAAGGACAACCATACTCATCTTGCGGTAAGCAGCCAACTCCATGCTCCAATCTGCATTCTCGATATCTTTAATTTGTGTAGATCCCTCAAAACCAACTTTGACAATTTTCTCATCCGCACCTGCTGGAATAATATAAGCAAATGTAGGATCTAATATTTTAGTTTCATTTCCTTCGTCTTCAAAAGACTGAGGTAAAACTACTACATTAGCACCTGAAAAACGACCAACATAACCACGGTTACGAACATCGTCTTTGTCAGCATCCCCAATAAAACCAGTATCTGGCTCAATCGTGAAAGCAAACTCAGGAGTACAGAAGATAGTAGGCGTACCATAAGCTGATACAGAAGTTAAGATACGTCTCATATCTGAACCTGAGAATACGTTAGCTGAGTGCTTATTGGCAGCAGGGACTTTAGCAAGAGTTTCTTTTAATGCATTTTGAACATCAGTATAAATCTGATCTTCCATTCCCTCCATAAAAATATCCACTAAATCAGATAAGTTCTCTTGCCCACTCAAGAAACGTTCAAAAGAAGCATAAACTGATCCACCAATTGCGTAAGTTTGCACAGGAACTGAATCGCTGTCTAAACGAACTCTTTCATAAACTCCACCAGGAGCTACACGAGTAACAAAACGCTTAACATTCTTACGTCCTTTTTTAACTTTAAACTCAGGCTTGTCACCATGCCCGTAAGTCTTAATTTCAGCGAACCGACCAATTGTGCTTGCAATTCTAACTGGTAAAATTTCGTCAATAACCTCATGCATTAATTCAAAAACAACCCACTTGTTTTGATTGTATTTATAGAAATCAAACTTTCCATTCTCTCCATAAACTAGTGCACCTAATTCCTTACGTAAAGAATCTTGCATTCCCTCAAAAGAATAGTTTGTTGGTACGTTTTTGTTGTATACATCTACTGCTAACTTTTTTAATTTTGCATCAATAGCCATAATAATATTTCCTCCTTATTTAATATGTAATATTTTAAGTTTATTTATAATGCTTTAATACTAAAACCTTTTAAACTATGCTCTAGAAACCAAGAACTTAATTCCATTTTCACCATTAGGCAAAGTAACGCCTTTTAACGCCTTTAATTCCACTACAGCAGTTCCAGTTGTAGCTCCATTAATTTGAATACGACCAGTTGTTGATGGAATTCCATAAACAGTACTTCCATCAATTGCCGCTACGATTGCAGCATAATCTGCGTATTGTGTATAAGTCTGAACAGCTTCATCTTCAAACTGAACGCAATTTGTTTCAATAATGTCTCCTTTTGACAACTTAAGCAATTTAGGTGCGAACGAACCCAATTCTAATACGAAATTCTTGCGACCTTTTTCTTCATAACCAATTTCCTCAGAAGCGTGTAACATAACATAATCAGTTGCTGCTGTTGGTAGGTTTACTTTTCCCAACACCTCGTCTGCAACTAACAACATGCCATTTTCAGCACCTACTGTTGCGAAATCTGTTGCATCTAAATCGTATTGAGCCTTAATATCCCCTGTTCTAACTGCTGATACGTGATTCGTTTCAAGTACTGCGTACACACTTGCCAATTTTTGAATAGCCATAATAATATTTCCTCCTTATTTTTTATATAGTTTATTTATTATCATACCGATCTACAATTTCAGCCCACTCAGGTTTATTACCGTTTAGTGGTTGATTAATAGAATCGGTTAGAGTAAACACAATGTTTTCATCTTTTTTATTTCTACTATCTTTTAACTTTTTAACGTCTTCGTGCTTCTTGCCTCTCAAAGCGTATAGATTTAATTCGAGGACTTCTAATGACATTTCTTTATTTTCACGCAAATCTTTAACATCCCCTTCTGACAGATCAGCAAACTTAGAAAATAAATTTTCAATTTTGGCTTGTTTGTCAGACATCTCAAGGTTTAATTTGAACTCTAGTAATTCCTTGTTGTCAGATTTAAGAGATTCATTATTTTTATTAGCATTCTCTAGCTCTGTTTTAACTACTTGAAATTTATCAGTAACTTCCTTTTCAGTAGTTGCTTTAGCTTCAGTTAGTTCAAATTTATTTCTCTCCTCTGAAACCATTGAAAAGTTAATATCCGCCCCATCTTCCATATCAGCAGGAACAAATTTAATCATCTTTTTAGTAGAGTAATCAATTTCAACAAAATCACCTTTCATTGCATAATTGAAAGCTACTGCACGATAACTGTCTCTGACGTCCTCACAATAAACACGACTATCATCATGATCAATGTACCAATAAGAGCGAGACTCATAATCCCAATCATTTGTATATTCTTCCTTAGATAAAGTGTTGTAAATCTCTTTTCTTAGTTGAGATGCAGTTAAGGAAAAATCAATCGCAGGGTCGCCTCCTTTTACATCAGCACCATCAATAGGTTCTTCTGTTTTTGTAAACTCAACTTTTGCATCGGCAATTTCTTGTAATTTTACTTCTAATTCTTCAACTGAATACTTTTCTAAATTTGCATTTAAATCAGCAACGTCTTCTTCAGTTAATTGTGAAAACTTAGTAAATAATTCTAATTTTTCATCCACGTTATTACCTCCTTTTGTATCGTTTTCATTCTCAATTCTTACATTATTAACTTGGACAGAATTAAATTGTGAAAAGTGATTATTAAACTCACTAATCATATCTTTAATGTCACTTTGAATAGTAGACATTGAGAATTTTTCTATTGTACTCCCTGTAATCGCAGGAATAATATTATCCCCTAATATGCAAGCAGCTTCAAAAGCAAAACTAGTAAAATTAAAAATTCCATCTTTATCAAATGTCCCCTCGACTGAACTTGCTTGCAATTCCATCGACTGCGATTTGATTTCGTCTCTATTAAGTATCTCAGTAGCTTCTTCGAATTTAGTCCATATTATTCCCTCTACTGTTAGGAACTCTACATCTACTCCATCTACTTCTTTAATTTCAAACTGAGCATTATTATTTTCTGGGATTAATCCATATGCACGTCCAATATAAGAGAGGCTCACGCCATCCTTATCGATAACTATTCTTTGCTCATGTCCTTTAAAGTCAGCTTCGTTATAATTATCAATTTCTATAAATCCAACAATAGGTATATTTGAAAGTGAAGGAATAGCTTTTTCAATAGATTCTTTAGAAAATGAACTTTTATTTTTATTTCTTCCAACACTACATAGCCATATTTTTGTTTTTAAAAATCGGTCATCTTCGGAAGTTTCGATAGCTTCAAACTTAATAGGAACGCTGGTATTAACTGTATACTCCAATCCGTTTTCACCTCCCTTCAATAGAATAATATGAGCCTATTTTTCAGCCCTATTTTTATTGTCATCTTTTTCTTTTGTTATTCTACCTTTGTTACTTAACTCATCTTCTGATTTTTCAGGAGCACCTGCATCTTCTTCATTTCCTAATGTATGTGAAGTTTTTAAAGGTATCATTTTGTCATGCAAGCCTAAATATTCATTTTCATAAGCTAACATATCAATGAATGTACTTTGCTTAACACCACTAGCTATTACAGGAAGTATTGCTGAATAGCCCATTGTCGCTTGTTTTGTATAAAATTCAACCATTTCTTTTCGATTAAATATAGTTATCAAAGGCATTTCCATTGAGAAAGATATGCTTTTATTCTTAGAAACTTTTTTAAATTTAGTTTCATACCACCTTATATGTTGATCTAACAACGGCAACATAACGGCTTCATCAACTTTAATACTTTGATTCAGTCCAATACTTCCTCCAGATGTACCGCTGTTAAATAATACATTACTGTTACCTGACGAATTGTAAATGCTATCAGAGGCACGTTCAATATTATTTTTTAATGTTTGCCCACTGTCTTTTAAATTTATACTTTGTATATCCAACGGACTAGTTAAAACATCAATACCTTCTTGTGTTATCATTTTTTTGGCATTTTTATGTAATTCTCTACCTTCGTCAAGAGGAATGATAGGAACACCTGTATCTTTTTCAATGGGAAGTTTCTGAACAATTAGTTTGTATAAATCCATTTGAGCTTGTGATTTATCTAATTCTTTGTATTCTTTTAACCCTATAATTTCAGGAAAAGTAGTAGATAGTAATGGCGTGCTATTTTCTGTGAGCCTATGACACCTAGTAAATTCAGGGTTTAGTTGAACCCATTCATCTTTAGTCCGTCCATTCTTGTAATCAACATACAAATCAAAAAACTCATCAGGGAAAAGTTGCAATACCTCTATTTTTAAATCGCTATCCCTATACATATCAAAGAAACGCATATTAAACTCGATCGCATGATTCCCATCAATTTTATACATTGATCTGCAATAATTAGCAGGTAACTGTTGTAAAGTAATAGTTTCTCCCATTTGCCTTTCGTATCCATAAAATACACCTTCTATTACTATAACTAAACTTATAAATCTATTTGTTTCTTGGACATAAGAGTTGTCGGTATAGTCTAAAACTTTTCTAAGTTCTCTAGTTAATTTATCTTTAGTTATGTTATTATCTTTAATTCTAGGGACAACATAGTAGTCAAATGTAAGAATATTAGCATGTAACCATACTAAACGCCTATACTCGCCTGATATTCCAAAGAAATATTGAGACGCCTCACGCAGTTTAACTTCATCACCATTTTCAAGTAATTTAAAAACTTGTTCTTTAGTATATTTCATTTTAGCAGTATCTTTTTTATAATCTAATGCATATATACCTTCTGCTAATTTCTCGAAATGAACATGCTCACGGGGAGTAAATGTTATGTCATTTTTATTGTCGGAAACTTTCTTATCTGTCATTAATAGTTCTCACCTCCAAATCGGCGTGGATATATTACTAGTTTTATAGATTTTAGTTCATAAACATATATTGAGATATGTTACTAACAGGTTTTTTAGTAATAATATTCTTTCTTCTCATCTGTTGTAAATACCAAGCCAACATAGCAATCGTATATGCTCTGTCATCCCCTGTTTTGCTTTGTTTTTCTGGGGGTAAGTCATAACGGACATTACCATTAGAACTTTTAAATGCATATATACTTACCAATTCCTCTTTTGCTAAGTCTATTTGAGTCAAAGCCACAATTTCATCTTCTGTCAATCTATGTTTATTTGTGTTCCCATCCTCATCTACTGTCACTATCTCGCCTTTATAATCATAATTTTCAGTAAATGTTATTAAGTCTAATTTCATCATTTCAATCAAAGCTTCAAACATTTCTTTTTTGTATTTTTGCGGAGAAAGCAATTTTACATTGTTGACAGCGTTCGGATATTTTGAAATATAATTCTTATACTCATCATTACCCCTATCTATCATTCCTTTATGTGAAACGCCTTTACTGTCTGTCCAATCTTGGAGAAGCCCATCACCCCATGCCGAAATTCCTGATCCACCTGCACCAGCATCAATCAATACCTTTTCAATATTTTCATAATCAGCTGATTTACTTCCGTTATAATCAAGTATTAATTTTTTAAAGTGCTTAATTTGATCAGGTGTTTGCATAGGTGTTTTCTTTTTTTTGCTTAAATCAGTAAAACTAACACTGTTGCCAATACACAGCTTAAAACCAACGTTTTCGTCTTCTATGACTTCAGCAATGGTGCAAATTGAGTTATCGTGACTCCTTGCAGGGTCAATCGAAAATAAAAACTTTTGACCGCCACTATTAGACAATATAGGAGGTCTTAATTCCGAATTCCTAACTATCATTGCGCGTTTTATAATTTGTTTATCATCGCCCTCAGTGGTAAAAATATTCTTATATTCACGCATAGCCTTCTCTTTGTTATTTCTCATAGCCCCATCAACGGTTTCCTGAGAAAGAAGAGAAACAGGGTATAGTTTCCCATTAAAAGTTGCGCTGATAACTGCATCTGAATTTATATCTGCTACAAAATAACGCTTATCACCAAGAAACATTTTCTTAGCAAATTCTCGATATTGTCTGTAAAAATATGTATCCGTCGAAGATGCAGATGAAGCATATATTAATTGGTTTGGAAATTGTTTAGGTAATAAAGTCACATCCACATCTCCGCCTAACCTAAAATCACTATTTTGAGTAGTAAATGGCTCTGAAGTCGTGAATAATTCATCTGGTGCAAAACCTGATTCGTCATAAAAATTCAAATTACTTCTTTTTGATCGATTATTGTCGAATGAACCATTTAAAGAATTAACTATACTTCCATTGTAAACTTTGTATTGAAATGAAGATGGGTTATGAGTAAAACCATCTGTATTAGACGCACTCTTTACAGTTTCGTTATAAAACACATCTGTCAAACCAGTAAACGAAGCTATTTCACGTTTGGCTATTTTTTCAATTTTCATGAACATTTCTTGACTTTGGCTCAAAGAATACCCTGTGTCTCCACATATTTTAAAGGGTTTAGACTGTATCATTATCCTATTGAAAGGATACCCATTGTCAGTCGTTGAGGGCTTGTCATATTACATTGTGTAACTTAGACCTATCCCTGCTGATTGTCACCGTGTATTATAGATTTTAAGATGATTTATAAAGTTTCCCTTACGAATCTACTACTATAATCGTTTGGAGAGTTTCCAGCATATTATGGATTCAATACACTATTACTAGTGTAAGGGGCAATTATTTACCAACCCCAGCCAAGATATAAGCTTGAAAATTTGGAATCAATATTGACTTAGCCATTATAAAAGGTGCTCCTAGCGTACTTTTTCCTGCTGATCTACTCATAGTCCACAACACATAAGGAGTGTGCCAACTTTTCATAAATACATATTTTTGGTAATCTAATAGTGGCATTCCGAAGAACTTTTCATACCCCTGCTTTCACAGTATTTTAAGGGAATGGACTATACCATTATCCTATTGCTAGGATACCCGTATTATAGTCTCTGAACCTCTCCCATATCATTAAGAGTTAGGGATTTGGATGCTGATTGCCCATTCATTATTTAATTTGTTTTCAAACCTTCACGCTTACCATTTCTAGTTACGTTGTGGTCAAATTAACTTTAGGGGTTCCCAGCAGTTTAACGGATTTTCAATATGTTATTACTAACATACGGCGCTATTTTTAACGCTCTACGAATTTTGCAGGGTACTTTCTCCCCCAATTAACAACTTCTGCCAATTTTAGATAACCATCAATTTTACGTTGAGACATATTTTTATTATCCATCTACATCACCAACTTCATCGCCATGACTAATCTTTATTAATTGCTTCTTCAATTTCCTATTCTCTTCTTCTAAGTCTATTATTTTTTTATCGAAATTTTCAAGCATTTCTCTTTGATCCATTAACATATTTGTATAATCATTCTCATCAAATTGTAATTGCTTCATTATACTTTCATTGCTAATATTGGCGACTTGTAGCATACCATCTGATGTTTCTATGTCGAATAAATTTACATCTGATTCTTCGAACCCTTTTTCTTGCAGCTGTTTAATCATTCCAGACAGCGTTCCTCCACCTTTGCTCTTGTTGTTGTTGTGATTTACAGAAATGCCATTGTCTTTTGCAAGAGCTAGTACAGATTTCAGCATTTTCTCTTTTGCAGTAATTAAAGAGTTTACACTTCCAACATTACTAGAAACACTTACTGCATCTGATGTAATTCTACTAATAGCTAAATTTATTTTATCAATCTGATTAAAACTTTTAACTATTTCAATTACAGCAGGAAGTTTAAAGCTATCTTCTAATGTACTTTCATCTAAGAAGTCAACTAATCTATTGTATAGGTAAACTTTATCAGCTTTATTTTCTGATTCAAAAGGATCGTAGGATAACATCTTCAGCACATCTTCTTTATTTTTGCTATCATCTAAAGTAGGATCAATTTTGTTTACTATTTCAATTTCTTCTATTTTTTCACTTTTCTTTGCTTCGTTAATACTCGCATCTCCATCACGCCATCTTAGGTACCTGTACTGTCTCATTCCAATATTTTTCATATATTTCTTAAATACATTGCTTCCATCTCTGTCGGATTCTTCTATAGAAGAATTTAATAAAAGATGTAAAAAAGGCTTGTCTATCATCTGGAGTACATCTTTCATACTTTCTAAGTTATAACCATTTTCATCAGTTACTACAAATTCCCAAATACACTTCTTACAAGCCGAAAGCTTTTTAGTGTATGTATTTGTATAAGAATGAGAGGCATAAAAATCCAATTCTGACTTTTCTTTTCCGCAACATGAACAACTATATCTTTTTTTTGTCAATCACAACACCTCCTTTATGCCAATTAAATCAAACGAATACTTAATACAGTCCAACTTCAACCGTACCAAGTATTCTAAAAGAGTTCTCTTTCTCATATAGTTCGAACCTATACAAGTTTATCTATTTATTAAATAATCTCGTCTATAATCCCATATTCCAAAGCTTGTTCTGCAGTTAGCCACCATTCACGATCATGCATTTCCTCATATTTTTTATCTGTAATCTTTGTATTTTCAAGAATGAATTTTTTCAATTGTGCTTCTTTTTCTTCTTGAAATTTCATATGATCCTTGACCTTCCCACTAGTGCCACCTAAGAACATGCTTCCATCGTGGATCAAAATATTACTGTGTTTATATGCTCGTCTATGTTTGCCGCTCATTAATATTAATCCGCCCATGCTAGCAGCAATTCCTAACACTGTAATTGTAATTGGTGTTTTAGATGCTTTAATTACATCACAAAGTACCATTCCAATATCTACTGCCCCACCAGCAGAGTTTAAAATAATTTCTACACCTTTAACTTCTGAAGCGTCTAATTTTTCATCTTCTCTATTCCACTTTAATATTTGAATAATGCCACTCTCGACAACTTCATCGTCAATATCATTATTGAGTATAATAATTCTTTCCTGTAGATGATTGTAAAACTCCAATTCATTAAAGTTTAAAAGTTGAGAAACTATTTTTACATCGCCCATTTCTTCACCACACCTTTCAATTTTTTAGTGTGGCATCGGATCATACTCAATTAATAATATGATCATACCTTATTATTAATGGTTTAAAAATGTTCCATGTGAAACATTTTATAGTTTATTTACATTATGATTTAACTAAAATTAACAATCCTCACATTCTTCACAGCACTCATCACAATCGCATCCATTTTCCACATCATCAATTGACATCACGCTGTAAAACGCAATTTCTTTCATAG
>JGI1221J13441_10001441_pt1 | contig 10074 bp, 15 predicted proteins | sample LakVidmifraction_4_FD_13441 | JGI IMG/M metagenome (IMG submission 13441) | reverse complement strand
GGAATAAAATTTAAGAATAATAGATACACAAAACAATATGAAAGAAAGTTAGCGAAAGCACAAAAACATCTTTCTCGTAAAACAAAAGGCAGTAATTCGTTTGAAAAACAAAGACGAAAAACAGCTTTAATTCACGAGAAGATAACTAATTCACGAATGGACAACTTACACAAAGTATCTCATCAATTAGTATCAGATTATGACATAATTTGTTTGGAAGACCTTAACGTAAAGGGTATGGTAAAGAATCATAAACTTGCCAAACATATATCAGATGCAAGTTGGGGAACATTTGTAAGGCTGTTGGAATACAAAGCAGATTGGAACGATAAGGAGATTGTTAAAATCAATCGTTGGTATCCATCATCGAAAATCTGTTGTGAATGTGGTTGGATAAACCAAGACTTAAACCTTTCAATTAGAGAATGGACTTGCAAGAATGGTCATAAATTAGACCGTGACTTAAACGCTGCAAAGAACATTCTTAAAGAAGGATTGAAAATATATCGTCAGGAACTGGCGATTACGAAGGTGGAGAGGAAATTAGACGTTAGCAATAACGCATACTCTATGAAACCCGAAGCCCATCCCATCGCCTCTGGCGTGGGTGAGTAGTTCACCACTTACTTTTTTTAAGTCATCTGTTTGAATAATGGTTAATTCACCAGAGTAAATTGGTATTTTAATCTTTTTCTTTTTCATAATAATTTATTTTATCACCCCCCAAAACGGCCCGGGCGAACTCTATTATATTTCTTTTCGATTGCTGCTATTAATCTGTCAATCGGGGCGAACGTTTGAGCTAATGCATCTGACTTGTCTGGTGATACGCCTAACCGCTTTTTTATTTCTTCCTTTTCTTCAATTTGGATAGCCCCGTCTGAGCGTATTTTATATTTTATTTCCGTTAATTGAGCCTTTAGTTCTTCATCTGGCGGTAAACATGCTTTACTATCAAATTGGGGGTCAAGCCAATCTCTCATCGCCCAATGCGTATAGGCTCGCATATTAAGGAATTTTCTAGCTTCTGTTTTGTCTTTTAATCCTTTTGCGCTGTATGAATTTTTGAAATTATAAACGTTATTGCATCCTTGCTCTTTCAGCCTACTAAATATTGCAGCCCCTTCTCCTACACAATCAATCATTACCGAATCAAATAAACTTAAATCCTGTTTGATACGCCCAGTAATTTGCATGTGTAAGGTATTTGGATCGGAAATGGCCGGAGATTGCATTTTATCTAAATAATAATCGTAACGATCTGCAAATACAGAAGTATCCGATCCCATACCAGCAATGTCCGCGCCTCTTATACCTTTTGTATTTGGTTTTTGCTGTTCTATCCATCTATCCTGAGCATATTCTATCCATGCCAGCGGTATTAACGTGTCTTCCGAAGATTCGGGATGAACTCCGAGAATTTTAATCTTTGCAACATCTGAGGGTCGATAACAATTACCGTCAAATTTAAAATCGTGCTTTGATTTATCAAATTCATCTTCTCTTATTCTTAGCGTCCAACCAGATTTATGCACCCTCTCGTCCACCCATTCCCAATCAACCTGGCCCGGAAATGATTGTTTGTTATACTCTGAATCGGTTATCAATCCATCTTTCAGTTTTTGGCCAAGTATGACGTTCGGACTTGTTAATGAAGATAGCCTAAAAGATTTGTATTGAGGATCCCGCATTGAATTGAAAGCCTCTCCTGTTGTATTGTTGGGGTTAAAAACCAATAACAGTTTGGAGTTCCCCTGTAAATTTCCTTCTATTGAATCAAATATCATAGAATTTATTCCTGAGGCTTCAGTGACGGCAATAAAAATATTAGTATTATGAAGCCCCGTCCAAGATTCAGGGTTATTGTTATCTGACTTAAAAGCATTCATGTACCACTTTTCAATATTAGCATACTCTTTTTTGCCTCTCAGTGAATCGGGCATGTCAAACTTTATGCCATCAGCAACTAAACGACCTGAATTAAAACCGAATGATGTTAATTTGGGTAATATCGAACCACTATAACGAGATTTTATTTCTCTCATCATAATATTCTTCACCTGTCTGTCGGTCGGCCCCGTGTTAATCACCGTAGCTGAATGGAATAAACCATCATCATCCCAATATGGAGTCAAGTACAGGAAGCATAAAGAAGCCGTTGCAGCGAGGAAGTCTTTTCCGCGAGCAGTCCCAGAGCATACAGTAACGCGCCTATTGTGTTGGATTGAGTATAATATTTCTCGTTGCTGTTCATCAAGTTTGCATCTTAAAACATCATGTGTGAATTGAACCCAATCAGAACGCCATTCTTTAAATTTTGATTTGAATAATTCTATATCCTTTTCACCTACTGCCATATTCAGATTTATATTTCCATGTGAATCCTCCGGTTTGATATTGAACGCCATTTGCAACCCTTGAAATACATCCCTGTGCGATACCAGTCAATCTCATCGCTTCCATAGCAGACCCAAAATCATTTACAAATTTCCCATGTAAATCCATTTGAATAACTGGCTTACTTTTCTTGTTCGCATATCCAGTTCTGCCAGTATTAGCGCAAACTGGTTTTCTTTTAAGCACTCTGAAAGCGTGTAAGTTATTTTCTGAGCGGGTTGCCCATTCTAAATTTTCCGGCTTTATATTGGTCCTAACACCGTCCTTGTGGTTTACTTCTGGTTTATTTAATGGATTAGGTACAAACCCGATCGCAACAATTCTGTGCGCCCTTACGGTTTTGGCTTTTCCTTCTTTGTGTAAATCAAAGATTGAATATCCATCCTTATCCTTTCTGAACTTAATTATCCCACCTTTAAATGGCATCAAAGCACCATTCTTGTGCTTAATGGTTCGGGGCAAACTCCTTACTTTTTCGGTATTACTAACCTGATAAAGCCCCTCATAATTCTCGATGTCCTCCCAAATTTCAATCTGATTCATAACTAACATTTTTATTCTACATTATTTTAAAAAACGGAGCAGGAATGTAGAAACCTCTTACGTTCAGCCGCTAAGCCGAAACTCCGAATGTAAAGATACAAAAAAAACACTGCTAATCATAACAGTGTTTTTAATTTTAAAGTAATTCTTATATATTTTTCACGGGACTCCTTATTCGCGGAATTCCGTTTACAGTATTGTCTACTTTAAGTTTAAGTTTAAAAACAGAAATAGTTTCAATGTAAAATTCAGTACCGGATTTCTTTAAATGTGTAGTTGTCGCCTTTCTTTTTTGAACATCTCCTTCATTATTAAGGGACGTTAAAATAGTCAGCATTTCGTTGGCTTGGTAAATCGTTTCTGATACCATCAAAATAGGCTCTTCGATTACCACCGGGCAAACAAAATCGGTTTGTTGTGTAATTTCTATAATCTGGTTGTCGTCAGGCGGTTGGTCAACTGGAATAGAAAACACTGCGAAAGTTACCATCATGAATAGTAACATAAAAAAATACTTCATTAGCATTGTGTTTGTGCCGAGCAATTCGGCGTTAATAATTGGTTTATTGTTTTAAAGTGAATCAAATTTACTTAATTTATTTATCATGTGCAATATGTCGTGTGAAATATCTAAGGTTTAAGCAAGTCCGCCAACGTTACGTCGGTATTGTGATTCTCATTTCGGTTGTAATTGGTTGACAGATTAATACGCTCCTCATCGGTGCAGATGATTTTATAGAGTGCCAACAACTCAGCAGCTTTGTCACCTTTGAATAACTTCTTTCGGATAGCTGATTTTGTTTTGACTTTATTCTCGTTCAACAATCCCCTTAAGGTGTCGTATTCAGCGGAATTAACTGGGAAAAATCTGTACAATGTATCTTTGTTGCATGGGATAAAAGCAACGATGTCTTCAATAAAAAAAAGGTTATTTTTTTTTATCGCAGCTACTGCACCATCGTATATTTTCTTTTTATTATATGCCATTTATTTAATTTTGTATTTCATCTTCCATATATGAAAGATCTAATTCAGGATTATTCTGTATTGAGGTGCAAAGTTTATCAAAGTCATCTGACTTTATTGCACGAGGATTATTTGGTAATTTTTTTAATTCTGATATTTTTCTATATTCCATTTAACTATTTTTTCACTTTTCTGAAACTCGCTGGGAATACCCCCCAAATACCTTTCACATCTGCTTTGTATCCTGCCGTCTCGCAAAGTAGCCTAACGGTGTGCGGCTCGTCATTTAATTTAATCTTAAAATCGCATACCGGGCCGTTCTGTTTTTCCGAATCTATTTCAAATGATCTTAACCCGGTTCCCATAAAAGCATTTTTACCATACAAAGATTGCCAGGTTTTTGAGGTTCTGGAATGCATTTGTTTTTTATTTCCTTTCTTCCAATATTTAAGAAACTTAATCAGTGTCTTTTTTGGCTCTGAGTTTTCCATCTGGCTGATCATGTTTACGGATGTTTTCATTTCACTACGTTTTATTCTACGTGTTAGAAGTAAAGCAGCAGGGACGTAGAACCCTCATTTAACTGAGTCGCTAAACTCAGACTGCATGACACAAAGATACTAATTGTTTCGATACTGCAAAATCTGAGGGCAAGTAAAATTGATGCGCCTGCATATTAACACAAATTAACAAAATTAACATATAAAAGCGCCATTTTTGCAGAAAAGCGATTTTTGCAGAAAAATAAAGGCATCTGCAAGTAATCTGCAACACTTTCTGCAAGAGCTAAATCCTTGTAGATGTTGTAGTTACCCTATTATTTACAGATAATGTAGTAATATAATAAAATAAAGTATATACAACACGTTAGGCCAGTACCCTCTATTGCCCTCTATAGAGTTTTTGTTTAGCGTTTTCGTCTGCAAATCTGCAAAAACGCCTTTAACTGATTGGATGCCACATAGTTATCTCTTGCAGAAAGTGGTTTTTCCAATCTGCAAGCGTCTGTAATCTGCAAGGATTTTGCATGATTATGCCCTATTTTGTAGAATATTAAACCAAACTGTTCAAATGTTCTAATATTTTTGTCTTGTTTTTTATGGCAAAAACTTTTAACATTTGACCTCTGAAACATCGAAATCTTAAAAATCAGGTCAAAAACATCAATCAAAAATGTAAGAGTCTGCAAAATCTGATGCCGCAAAACGGGAAGAAAAAGGAATTAAAAAGAAACCGGTTCGATGGGATATTGTTCGATCATGTTTTTTGCTTTTAGAACATGAGCGAAGTTTTTTCTGAATCAAAGCGTGAACTAACATTTTTAACACAAAAAAATCGGAGCCATTCTTAAAATGACCCCGATTCCCAACAACGACATGAAAAACCTAACAAAACCAAATGCAAATATAGTAAAAATTACGGCTTTGACCAATCAAAAAATCTGATTTCTTCACCATCAATATGAAAATAGAACTCTGAAAACACGAGTTGATCCGGATTGTACCCCCATATTTTTATACTTTTTATTAGCGCAAGCTTACAGGATAGGATCATTTCATCCAGATATTTTTTATAATCCTCTGCCACCTCTCGATAGAAGCTAACCTCGCTGTGATATTTAACATCTTCTTGATTGAATCGGACTGAGTAATGCAGTAGCATAATTATTTATTTTATGGGTTAGATTTGCGGCCTTCTAAAATCGGAGAAGCCCGAACCGCTATTTTGAGATCTGACTAATCTTTTTTTAGGGATTGGATATAGTCTTTTAATATTTGTCTATCAATAGCCTCGTTGTGAATATTAGACGAATTATCCATTGTTGGGTGTTGATATCTTCCAATTTTTCTAACATCGTAATTATTGTAAAATGTTAGAAAATTAAATATATCTTCTTCTGAGTAACCACCTTTTTGTTGGGCTGCTTCTTGCTTTTCAAATTCCTGAATAGCTAAACTTTTTTGATAGGCATTCAATTTTCTTCCGTAGACTAATGCTTTTAAATTATCATTCATCTTTTCTAAGTTTAATTTGTGAACTTCTATAATCGGAGAAGTCCGAACCGAGGAAATGTGGCTACTTAAATGTATTTTCTAAAATGGCAGATCTTTTTCACTGCCATCAACTTCTTGTCCGTCTTTTTCAATCAAAATTAGCAGCTCCTCCAGAACAACCTTCTTACTCCATCTGTAATCCTTTGACTCTCCAAAAAGTTCGTTTACGGCGTTTTTAAGCGTTGTTTTTTCATCGCGTGTAACTTTCCCTCGTATGAGAAGATCTTCAAAAAAACGCATGGTTAAGGAGCATTCATGCGTATCTTTTAGCGTGTTGATAACTATGCTAGAATTTAGTATCTGACTTTTGTACTCAGACATATCTTTTCGCATCAACCCATCGACGTCTTCAAAGGTGTTATACCATTTTTGCCAATCGTCCTCAGGCGTGCAATTCTGAGCAAAATCTTTCCAAAGATTATATATTTCATCAAACGAAATTTGAACGGGTATTCTGTCCATCTTAATCTGTATGAAGCGCCTCTCGCTACTGTCCTGTATGAAGTCGCTAATGTCTTCATTGCTCGTATATAGATAGTAACGCTTCGCTTCAATCGACATGATGCGCCCATATTTTTGGTTAAATGAACAGGTGTTGGATGTCAGCATAGATTTGACCCGCCCGTATGATTTCCGGCTATCTTTTGGCATCGCCTCGTCAAGGATCACACAATTGAATTGTGCGGCGTATGGTAAATCATGATCATTTATCTGAAGCTCCTTATTAAATGTGCTTTCAAACTTACCGGCCCCAGTGATACTTTCTTCACCATTTAGAACCGCCGCGATCGACCTTGCTACCGTGGTCTTCCCGGTCTGCTTTTCTCCGCTCCACAGATAAATTGATTTGTTCATTGACGGGTTGTGCCCCGCGTGCCGGGTTTGGCAAACGAAGTAGCGGAAGGCATCAATTTCAACATTTGAAAAATTCCAAATTTTCTGTATTTTTCTGGATGCTTTGGCATATTTGACCGGGCATGGCTCAACATTGAAGAGCTTATCTGTTTTTTCTTTCAACATTGCCTGAGCGATTTCACCCCACCAAGCCGATTCAGCGATCTTCAAAGCCTCGGATCTGATCCGCCCATTTCGGTCAGTGCGGGTTGCATACACACAAAAGTTATAGATTGGGGCAAATAGTTCCTGCATCTTCTTATTGCTGTTGATTTTGTCGATCGTTGCCAGCTTAAAAATGTGAACTATTTCTTTTTTCAAGTCTTCCATCGATTTGAACGATGTGGATTTCGCCCAGCCTTCTAAACCATTTGCATGAACGACGTCAACTAAGATTGTCGGCGGTAGTTCGTGAGCTTTTATCTCTTGCCGTAGAAAAGTGTCTTCGTGTGTTTCGCCATCGTATTGCTCCCACATCATCACATGGCATAGTTTTTCAAAGTTAATCATGTCGTTGATTTTTGTTGGTTATTGCTGTTAGGGGTTCCTTTGGTTTTCAAATTGATTTAAATACAAATCTAAAATATCATCGCCCTTTTTTGCTTTCCCTTCCCGAAACGCTTTTTCCACTCTGACATCCATTTGGCGGTACTCAAAAAATGCTGTTTGATTTTTCCAATTTTCAAAGAGCCCTTGATCCGGACTGACAAGGCTGAGATTTTTTAACCTATTCAACCGATAAAGATTAATCATATTTGAGCCACCAGCTGCCAGCCAAGTAAATTCGGGCTGAAATTCATTCATTAATATTGCAGTTTTTTCGCTCTCACATAACGCCACCGGCCTAACTTCATTCGTCAGATGCTCACCAAAAAAGACCTGAACGAGCGAAAAATCTTTTTTGAGTTGGTTGTGAAGGTACCAACTATTTTTATCTTTTGCCCTCTTCCCCGTTTTTTCGTAATACATTATTTTGCCAGTACGAAAATTCCCGTCCTTATCCTGCTGCCAAAAAATAGTACCTCCGTGCTTTGCGGTTCCGATGTTATATTTAGTCCGCAATTCCATAGCCTTCTCGCCTCCAAACATTTCGACCAGCCACATGAAAAAAACATTTTCTTTGAAGCGGCAAAACGTGGATTCGACTAAATCGACAGGAATAAAATCGGGTTTTTTTTCTATATATGGAATTTTTGGGAGCTCATAATCCTTCCAGTCGCTATCGTCATTGTCTGGGTATGAGATATAACCACAGCTATTTATTCGTTCACACCTTCCAAATTTCATCTCGTCAACTATCTTCTTCGTCGCTGATTCAATGTAAGGTTTGAATGTCTTTTTTTGACAAATAGGGCAAAGGAGATGCCTACTACCTCTTTGAAGTTCGTATTTGTATTGTTTCATTATGGTTCTGTTCTTTTACAATTTCACAATTTGGTAGTAAATACTTAGGCCTAACTTTCAGAGCCACTTCCAGAAAAACAAGGATTGAAACATTAAAAACAATATAAAAGACGTGTTTTGTTCAAATGCAATGTGCAATAACTGCACATTGCATTCAAAGAAACTCCCAATGTTCCTCATTTTCAATTAATACTCCTAACTTTTCAACCACTCTTCATCAATAAAATCAAGGATTGCGGCATCTGAGTAGCCGAATAATTTTCCTAAATAGAAATGGTCGGCGGGGCCTACTGGATTCCGGGGGCGCTCAGTTACTACATGGGCCATCCGGAAGTATTTCATTATCCATAAGGTAGCCCATTCGCATCCTGAGCCCTCGATATAGCAGAATAGTGCCGGATAATGTTGGTGAACGTATTTTGCATACTCATCTCCTTCATCGCTTTTTATCGACACCTCTGCCACCGGCTTCGCGCCGGCTGCCACCTGTGCGGCCAATTCTGTAAGTTGTCCTTTTGTGAAATCATTCATTTCGTTTCCTCCTTTGTTTGCATTGGAACTTCTTCTATTAGGTCTTCCATAGATCCATATTCGCTTAGCCATATGCCATTACTTTGATAGTCCTTTCCTCTATCGCTGATGTAAGGGTAGTAGATATATAATGGATCTTTTTTACCTACAATCTTAACGACCTCCCCCAGTCTATTCAAATAGCGCTTACCGACTTCGAGGTTTATAATGTTTTTTATTTTGGTTTTCATTTCGTTTCCTCCTTTTTTGCTCTATTTGACTGCCAATTTTCGTATTCTACAGCCATCCACTTCAAATCGGTTCCCTCCTCTATCATCATAGTGAAGCCATTCATCTCTACATCAATGTACATAAGATCATACATCTCGCGAAGCTCTGCCCCTTTCTTAAGCATTAGCCTAACATCATCCCCCCAACCCTGAGCTTTGATGGATAAGAATTGATCTGCCATTGTAAATGTTCCGACAGTTGTTTGTTTGGGTTCAGGAACTTCTTCTATTAGGTCTTTCGGATGTTCATAAAAAGAGTACTGGCCATTGCTTTCATAGTAACCTCCTTTATCGCTGAGGCAAGGGAAAATATCTAAGGGGCCTTCTTCTTTGCTCACAATCTTAACGACCTCGCCCATCCTATTCAGGTAACTCTTACCAACTTCGAGTTTTATGTTTTCATTTTTCATTTCGTTTTCTTTTTATTTTACTGCGGTTCAACTTCTTCTATCAAGTCATTTGGGTGTTCAACTTCCAACAGATATCCACCATTTCTTTGATAATGTTCGCAATATTCGCCTAAATCGCTGAAGAAATGGAAACCATCGTGCATAAAGGGATCTGTGCCTATATCGCTGATGTAAGGGTAGTAGATATATAATGGATCTTTTTTACCTACAATCTTAACGACCTCCCCTTCTCTATTAAGATAACTCTTACCAACTTCGAGTTTTATAATGTTTTTTATTTTGGTTTTGTCCTCCTTTTTAGTTATCTCGCTAAATCTTAAAATCAGTTCCCCTACGAGAATATCAAAATCTTCATTTGGGCGTGCCGGTATATGTCTATCGGGAATCATTCCTTTTTGATACATCTCATCACAACGAGAATCAACTGCTTCAAGTAGCTCTTCATTTGATAAAGTGCAGAGCCCAAAACTGGTTATTGCATTCATATCGCTTCCTCCTTTATTTTACTAATATTATTGAAACAATCAGAGATAAAGGTGGCATGCTCAAAGGCTTCGGCCATATTCATATTGTCCCCCTCTTCGCTGCGGATTCCCACATAGGGAA
>JGI1221J13441_10001439_pt1 | contig 10079 bp, 6 predicted proteins | sample LakVidmifraction_4_FD_13441 | JGI IMG/M metagenome (IMG submission 13441) | reverse complement strand
CNCCCCAACCCCCCGCCATTATTTTAGCCGCCAGCGGCATGTGCACCGGCGGGCGCATTGTAAATTACCTAGCGCGTTTTTTAAGTGACAAAACCACCGACATACTGTTTGTAGGCTATCAAGGACGCGGCACATTAGGGCGTGATATACAAACCTATGGCCCTCGTAACGGCTATGTATTTGTAAACGACACTCGCATTATCATAAACGCCAAAGTACACACTATAAGCGGCTACAGCGCCCACGCAGATCAAAATGGGTTAATAAAATTTGTAACCGGCATGCGTAAAAAGCCCAACCATATAAAAATAGTACACGGCGATAATGATGCAAAAAATGCGCTCGCAAATAAATATCGCGAAATTTTAGGAGAAAAAACAATCGTGGAAATAGCTAAATAATAAAAATTAACCATAGGGTAATTGAAGCCTTAGTACACAATGTGTAAAGCTGCCATTTCGTTCAATTATCCACAATGGAAACTTTTATTGAACCGCATTTAATATTGAACACTTTTATTTTAAAATCATAAAGATATCCCCCCCTTTTTTGGTCATAATGCGTAACACATATAGGCTCTGTTATGTTCGCTGATAATGATGTACTGAGCCAGGTGTTAGTATGCCAACTTGTTAAGTGATCCTGGTTTGAGTGAGTTCCCCATTATATAGAACTAAAGGCATCGCTTCGCTCTTAACGACATCAAGGCCTGTACAAGTAAATATCTTCACGTATCATTTTAAGGCCAGTAAATAAAAGGACTCTTCTTGTTTAAACTTCCCCCGACTACCATTGCACTTATTATCGTTTGTAGCGGCTCTATTATAGGGCCACTTGGCATGGCAGGCGTTAACATAGCTATCCCAAATCTCGCTGAAGATTTAAATGCGAGCGCGAAAATGATCGCGTGGATGCCCACCTTGTATTTACTCAGTAGTGTCATGTTTATGCTACCGTGCGGAAAAATAGCAGACAACTATGGCCGCAAACGCGTATATGCTTCTGGTTTAGCCTTAAATGCGCTGGCCTCACTGATGTGTGCGCTAGCAACATCGATTGAGTGGGTGCTTTTTTGGCGCTTTATACAAGGGGCCGCAGGCGCCATGATTTTTGGTATCGGTGTTGCCATCATTACCTCTGTCACACCTGATAATAAACGAGGAATGGCACTGGGCACCTCTGCAGCATGTGTTTATATAGGGCTCAGTGCTGCCCCAGCAATGGGTGGTTGGCTTACTGAAATGTGGGGATGGCGCGCCGTGTTTTACTCGCAGATCCCACTGGTACTTATGCTGCTCATTACCATTAAATTGTTTTTACAGGGTGAGTGGAAAAACGATAAAAAATCACCGTTTGACTGGTGGGGCACCGTTATCTTCTCGCTTTTCGCACTGTGCTTAGTATTAGGGTTAAGTGATTTACCACGTATGTCAGGCTGGCTTTTAACATTACTTTCAATCACCTTTTTGATGTTATTTATTGTTCATCAAAGTCGCAGTAGGCGACCACTCATTAGAGTGCAAATGTTTTTAGAAAGTCGTGTATTCAGCCTATCCTTGTCCACTTCCTTTTTAATGTATGCCAGTAACTTTTCACTGGCCTTTTTATTAAGTTTGTATTTGCAATATATTAAAGGATTAAGCCCCGCACATGCAGGGCAAATCGTATTACTCCAAGCGGTGTCAATGGCTATCATGGCGCCACTGGCAGGTAAATTTGCCGATAAAATACAACCACGCTTACTTGCCACATTAGGCTGTATCATTGTTATGATTGGCTTTTTTCTACTATCACAGCTGTCGGTTAGTTCAAGTACAACCTATATTAGCGGCTCACTGCTATTATTGGGCATTGGCTTTGGCTTATTTTCGACCCCAAATAACAATGCCATTATGGGCGCAGTAGATAAAAGCGAGCTAGGTGTCGCATCTTCTTCAATGAATTTGTCACGCACGATTGGTAATTTATTTGGTATGAGCTTAATCAACTTAATTGTGCAGTATTACCTTGGAGACAGTACTTTTTCAGCGCAAAATAGCCCCGCATTAATGAGTACTATTTCATTGGCGTTTAAAATGTCTTTAGGATTTGTAATCCTAGCAAGCTGTATTTCTGCACTGCGTGGTCGAGCTTAAATTGTGTTTAAAAATAATAGAAATGGACAATGCCCATCCTTAATTGGAGCCTGGCATTGTCGCAATTATCGACCCATTTCGAATGTTCGAATAGTTGACGCAAGATATTCATTTTTAGCCTGACACAGAATTATGAACGCCTTCCTAACTTGAAAAACTCCGATACTCACCTGCCAAATAACCACGGTTTAATCTCATCATAATTTTTTAAATACAAAGGTCTTTCCAAAGGGTTGCTATCTCTAACGTGTTTCTCTATTAAATAAAACTGGAGATAATACTCAGTCATAGCCGCTCTTACTTTGACTGAAAAGCTCTCGCCCCGCCCTTTATCCATCATGATTACATTTTTTTGCTCACACGTTAAACTCGGTTGCGGCGCGATATGTAATTCAACTGACGTCATCCATGCAGTGTCTTTTTCAGCATCAATGGTCGAAGATGAAAATAACTCTGCCTGCGTTATTCTACCTAGATGAAAATCCCTAAATTCACTTCTAAATTCATCGAATGCTCTACAATGCCAGCGCACTCCGCTATCAGCTAATGCTATTGGGTGTATTATTCGCTCTTTTCCGGCAGGTTGAGATAGTGAGTAATATGTAATTTTAACAGCCTGCTTTTTAGTAATAGCTTGGGTAATCATTCTGACAACTTTAGGATCAACAGAGCCTGTATATAACGGGCCAAAGTCTATTGCCAACGCTCCCCAATAATCAGACTTATACACTTGGCTATTGATCCTTAAAAAGGCTGCATACTCTTGCCACGAGCCATCGATATAATTGCATGAAAAAGACGCGGTGGGTTCATACCTTTTTAAGCTTTTATTGTAGATGAGTGTACCTGGGTATAGCTCCCTATAGTCAGTTAAGCTTTTAGTAATATTACTAATGGTAACTTTAAACAATTTCGCTAAAGTCGATGCATTTACTACACCTTCCCAATAAGAAAACATTTCAATCGCTTTTAATCTGGATCCTTTTGTACCTAAGCCCCCATTAATCATTATATTTCACGCCTTTTATTAAACCAAGAGGAGTACTATGAGTGATGAGGTGCTCCTGTGTAATTGCTAACTTTCTCTTTTGCATATCTTCTAATATGGATTTAATTTGTGGTGGTGTTTTTTGACAGTTGATTCTTCTAAACAACTGAGGAAACTGTTTTTCGAATTCTTCAGCTTTTGATTTCATTAAAATACTGTCAGATAAGAATATCGGCACAACTATGTCGATATAGCAGTATTGAGATAATTTCAAAGCCATATCAATACCTGCAGCATCATGGTCAAAAAAGATACCAACATTAACACTGGGGTTGAGTTCATTAAGCATTATTTTAAGGTGATTTTGGTTTTCACCATAGCCTTTAAATAAGATAAGTGCATTTTGATATTCCTTAGGCAGATGAGGAATGACTTTATCCCAGTTTGTTATTAGCTCACCATTTTCCACAATCAATAATGTATGAATCTTAGTAATATCTAGTTTCTCATAACGCATTGAATAAACGATGCCTGGTTGAACATGAACCGTTGAACCAATAACGGGGATCGGCGCTTTACCTGCCATAGACAACATCCCATCAAAGACGCCTCCTCTCGCCCATTTTTCATTTTTCAGCTTTTTAGCTGCAATTAACCGAGTATTAACATCTAAGTCTATAGTTAATAATGGTGCTTCGAGTGCGTTATCAAAGTACTTTTCAATGTAAGCCAAATTTTCAGCAGTAAAATAAATTTTCTTATTTCTGATATCTGCTATGTCCAGCTCTTCTACTATCGTCTTAAGAACAGCAGACTCATTAACTACTCGCGGAGATTTTTGAATTAATCGCTGAGCAGCCCGCACGGTCTTTTTATCTAATTTCATTTGAGACCTTTTTAAAAATTATGTCTGTGACATAAACAGTCCCATCGAATGGAGGGGTTATTTCTCTTAACTCCTGCACGTGTGCAATTTTTAAAACGGATTTTCGTTGAGCTTCAAAGTAGCTCGTTATCATCAACATCCAATCTTCAACGCTTGAGGCAACTTTTAGTTGGTAATATGCCTTTATCGCAGAGAGATCGTCAGTGTGTTCACTATCGAATAATGCATCAAAAAAGAATTCTACATTTTCAATCAGAGAATCAATTTTCTCATCAAGTTCAACACCTCGCTCATCCGTAATAACAACGCTTTCATCCTCGGTATTTAATTGATTAGGCGTGTTTCCAGATTTTTTTAGCGCAGATAAAGACGCATCTATCAATAGCTCTTCATCTCTCGCACTATCTAAATCCCCATAGCCACCTAAAGGTAACTTTTCAGCAATAGATACACAAACAGGCAAATTCAAAAAAGAGGATATATCGGGTCTATAACCTGGCTCTGATGTGTATTTACCATGAAACGAATCAATTAATTTATTTAATCGTTGAGCACTTTTATCTTTCATCAGTTTATCTAGCATTTTAACCAATTTACGGTTACTCGCTGCTAAATCTTTTAAGCATTTATCGACATGGGCTTTTAAAACTTTCATAAGCAACCTTTCAAGTTGAAGGTCAACCCCTACCCAGCTATTCATTTTATCGACGCTTAACTGATTGAACACATGGTTTAACTTTGTTATTTCTTGTTTACAACGAGATGTTTGTTTAATTTTTTCATCAATGTCGCAAACGACACTAAACTCATCACCTATAATGTGATGAAACATATTAACGGTGTCTGTTAGCGTATCCATCAACTCCATAACTGTTTCACGTATCTCATCAAAGAATCGCTCACCATCACTATAACGGCGAGTTTTAGCTTGTTTATAACTTTGGATGGTATTTTCTAGATCCTCTATCAATCCTGAAAAAGCACCATGCCTTTCTCTAAATCTGTGCCTGCTTGTGACATGGTCTAATAACCCACGGACTTTACTGTGTAACTGAACACCAAGTGACTCATCTAAATAATAGGCTAATCGGTTTTTGCTCAAAGAGTTAATCACTTGCTCATTTTCTGGCAAGTCTTCAATTTGACCTCTTGCGATATAACAAGATTCATCAATAACGTCTATATGCTTATTGAGGGCTCTGATGGCAGCCTTTGAATCTTCTTTTCTTCCCATTAGAACAACTCCGCTTGTTCTTCATTACCATCACTTTCGCCTTCGATGCCCTCATATAGTTTTATAAACTCTAGTTGATCGTAAATTAATGACCATTTTGCCGTGGCTATATAGACAGATCCGCTGCCGCCTATTGAAGTCAGGTACTTTTCATCTACTAAATGTTGCAATATTGAACGCAGTTTCGTTTTCGTTTCAGTCGAGTTTTGTGCTCTTTTAAACTTATGTGCAATGTTCTCTAACTGCAACTTAAGTGATGATGACTCTTCTATCGCAGCAAGTAATTCAGATTCTTTAATTCTCATGCCTGCTTCTATCGGCCTTGATTCATGCTCTGCATTACGAACTAAACGTAACCAGTCAATTAACCCTTCTAAATTGATAATGATATATTCAAAGTGTTTTTCAACAGCATTTCGCTTTGTTTTATCTTCAATCGAACTGAACACGCAATAAAACCCTTTGCGATCTCTCGTTCTGGCAACCTTTCTACCAATACGGTGAAGGAAATTATTTACTGACTCTTCATTCTCTGGCGTATCTAAATATGAAAAACAGTCTGAATTTGATACCTCACAGACGATATTTTGATTTAGTAATGCTTCAATACAGTGTTCAAAACGACTAGACATTAGCGTCTCTCCCTACACCTTGCTCTGATCTGCTGGTGATCAGAGGATTTTGCTTGCTTGTTTTTCTAGATACATATTTCTTTATACCTAAATTTTTATCCACATGATTTTTAGAAGTAAAGTATCTCAATAGTACAACCGATGGATTGGGCTGCGCGCAAAATAGTGAAATATTGTTCTGATCCATAAAATCAAAAAGAAGCATAACATTTTCATCCGACAGCTCACCGAGTTCATCTAGAGGCCAATGAATCGTGATGTTATGATCTTTACACAAATAGCGCGTCATTCCACAGAAAACAACAATGACGGCTAACTTTGAAATACCCGTACTACTGATGCTCTTTAAGTCTGCATCCGTTCTTATATTTACTAATCGACCGTTCTCTGTCATAGAAATATCAAGATCTACTAAAGACTCAATGGAGCTTGAAATTTTGCTGCCTTTCAGTTCAGAAATAACACTGGAGAAAGTTGTTACAAAATCTTTTTCAGGTAAATTATCTTTGCCTAGCTCCCCCCAGCGCTCCCAAACCCTATTGAATGCGATTAACTCAGACCAAAGATCAAATTCATCAACTTTTGAAACAAGCTCAATTTTAATATCATCCAATGCTTTGAAATTGTTTGAAGTATTGATTTCTTTAACTAACTTAGCAGACACATTTTTTACTTTCTTCTTTAAACCTGTGAGTGCTTGATAAAAACGGATATATCTTTCACCAACCGTTTTTATTGATTCCAAAATAACGGCTTTTATATCGGGTATAGACTCTTCGATTAACACTTTGACATCGACTACACTTTCAATATAAAGGTCTTCACTGAACTTTTCATGCGCCGATATAGCAATGCGCTGCTCTTCCATACTGCGCCAAATATGAAGGACTTTATTATTTGATTTCCCTGTGACTAATAATATTTCGCCTAATTTTTTAACCGCAGAGCTAATTTTCCATCTAAGTGTTTTAATAGACGTTACAGACTCTTTAGCTGACTGAATCATCACCTCGATTGGTATTGAATCATCTAATTGAGCAGGTTGATGGCCCACTGGGATATATTGACTGTGTAATTCAATGTCTTCTAAAGCAGAATCAACCGCAGACTTCATCTGCTCTAGTTTTTCAATTGCTCTATCCAACTCATTTAATACTGAATTTTTATCATCCATAGTGCGCTTGGACTGTTCAGTCGCTGTTGTTATTTCTTTTTCAATTTGTGAAATACTTTTATTGAGCAATGCAAGCTCTGACTCATATGATTCAACTTTACGCCAAGTAGACGATTCCCATGCCTTATAATCAGCAATAATGTGCGAGAACGCTTTTACCTCGGTGTATTTCGCTTGGGATTCCACTTGTCGTTGTTTGGCGACTTGAACCGTTTTTGGGTCAATATCCTTATCTCTTAGTACACAATTAAATGCATCTTTAAGTTCAATTAAACGCTGTTTCAAGTCATTTTTAACCACCGTTATAGCGTCTTCTTTCGCTGCAATTGTTTCAACCATTTGCGAGTGCGCTGCAGAGGCATTTGCTTTAAAGGCAATAAGTTCTTCTTGATACTGATGACGAATTTCTAATTCACGTTTTTTTGTCGCGTCATCAAACTGCTGTTGCGCTTCAATGGCTTGCGTTATTTGACTATCGAGAGCTCGCAACCGACTAGATACATCCTTATTAATGGTGTGTATTGTTGCTTTTTCTTGTAGTTCAAACTTACCAATATCGTCTTTATACCTTTGATCATCTCGAAGCAGTTTGCCGATACCTAGACCAATAGTATTCACATCATTATTTAAAGTTGAGATCTTTTTATCTATCTCTTTAATATCTTTAACTAAATTATCAATTTCACGACTTATTTCTTCTCGCTGTTGGCTTAATATTTCATCAGACTGCGCTTCTTCTGGCAGTAGTATGTTCTCTAAATCGATTAGCACACCATAAAAAGAACTGTGCTCTGAAGCATCCGCAATACCAGGCGATAATGTTTTGAGCGTGAGTAACTCTGGCCTGATCACTTTACCAATTGTTGAACGCCAACTTTTTAAATTTTGGTTTAAATAACTGCGAACAGTACCATCCTCTGGGGTTAATCGGTGTGTGATCTCAATTCTTTTATTTCTTTTATTGTCTAATTCATTATTTTTTTGTTTTCGCTGGGCTAATAATTTTTCTCTTTCTTGTTTTTTATTATCTAGTTGCTCTTGCGCATTCTTTTGCTGTACATAAAGCTCATTAATTAAAAAGCGATTTAATTCCACTACTTTTTTCTTAAGGTTATCTAACGATCTCTGCTCCTCGTGTGTGTAATTACTCGCTTTTTGATGCTCAATCTGTAATGAATGAACTGCTTCCAATAATGCTTTACTTTGGGTATTTCGTTCTTCCTTAAACACGTGTTGTTTTTGGTTGAATTGCTCACTCTTTTCCAGCTCTTTTTGCTGCGTTTCGAGCTCAAATTGGTGTAAGCTTTCTTGGAGCTCACTTATCTTTTGCGTTAACGCTAACTCTTCTCGATTTGCTTCCATTTCATGTTTACTTACTTCAGCATCGTAAGCCTGCTTTTCAGTGTGAACAGACTCTAGTAATGCTTTAAAATGCTTTGCATCTTTTTCAGCTTTATCTTCTAAAAAGCTTAAACCTTCGTATTCAGCTATTTTGGATACAATGTCGATTTCTGTATCCCACTTTTCACGCGCATCATAAATGCTATCGATTAAACTCTTTTTAGTTTCGGCTTTATTAAAGTCCTTCCCAAATGCTGAGTTAAGAAACGATAGCTGCTCTTGGGATTTTTTAAAGAGTTCACTTTTTTCAATTTTAAGCTGCTTTCTCTTGAGGCTTTGTTCTTCAAGCAGATTAACATTGGCGGATAGCTCATTTTTCAGCTTACTTTGGTATGAAAGCAAGTAGCCCCATGACTCTTTTAACGCCTCATATTGAGCAATTGATTCTGAAAATTTATCTTTGTGCTTTTCCAGTTCAATTAACGTCTCAATACTACTAACATACTCCATATCTTCTTTGTGATAAGGCGCTTCACCTATTTCAATTTGATCAGTTAAAAAACTGTCAACAACCATCAACTTAAATTGTGCTAAAAGCTTATCATGACGCATGAGTACTGATGACAATGAGTCTATATGCCTCATTTGAGAGTCACTTGAACATAAGGAATACTGATGCGCTAACGGGATAAGTGAACCTTCTGTTTTTCGGCGTGTTCTTAAGCGTTGCTTATCATTTTGTATGATTGAGCGATAATCAATACTCGTCGATATTTGTTTTGAAACATCATACTTGTTAGATACATATTTTCTTAACCACTCTTTTGCGTTACCACAGTCATGCAATGCATCTAACATTGCTTGACCAAATAGAGCTTCACTGGCTGGCGCATCGATAAACCTATATGCTATTGAGTCGTTTGAGCGATATAGAACAACGCACTTAGCGCTCCCTGTTTTTTTATATTCGAAAACAATCATGGATTTTTTTGTTGGTAAGTAATGATTTACAAAAGAGACTTTACCCGCAGCCCTATCTACCACCTTACTGGGCTCGATACCATAAAATACCGGTATAAGACTAAGTAACGTCGTTTTACCAGCCCCGTTACCCCCTGTATTATTTGTATGGCCTAAGCATTCAACCCCCGTTAATCTTCCTTTAAAGTATGAATGATGCAGATATATTTCTACTAAACCCGTTTCCATGTTGATTCACCAAAGCCCAATTGAGTACATTGTTTTAATGTACATCAAAATAAAGTGGTTAAAAACTGTTCATTCAAACAGTGTAATTACTCGACAATTTTTAGCTCTGACTAATGTCCTTAGTTAGTTCATTGATCGTAGCCCCTTGGTGCTGTAACCACATAAGATGCCTAACATTTTGGTGTACCCCATATGTTTCTGACATGACACCTCGTACATCTCATTTGTAATAGCATAAACTGAAACAGAAGTTTACTTCCCTTTAATCATAAAGATTACAAGCTTCGTTGCTAAAGTGGAGGCATGATTAACTATGAAAGTTGGGTATAAATATCGGGCAATAAAAGCGGCTCCTTCATTCTATGATTTAGAAGGTAAAAAAATGAACAACTCCCACTAAACGCTGCGCGTTTTGAAGGAGTTTCAAAAAGAAAGCCTAAGCTACCTTTTTAGGCTGGTTCCCAGCCTGAATACCTAACG
>JGI1221J13441_10001435_pt1 | contig 10093 bp, 9 predicted proteins | sample LakVidmifraction_4_FD_13441 | JGI IMG/M metagenome (IMG submission 13441) | reverse complement strand
ACTTTTATTTCTTCATACTTCTTTTTACCCCTAGACTTTTCAACAGATATGTCTCCTGTGATCGTGTGCTTTGCGTTCCAAAGTATAAAGTCTTTGTCGTTGTAGGCTATTCCATCAGAGGCTAAAATATCTTTTTTCATATATATCATCTTACCTCCACCGATAGGTCTTGCTGCTACGAACTCGGTATACTCCACAGTATAGCCCTGGTCTTCGTAAAATTGCTTTGTCTTGCGTTTATAGTAGTTTCCTCGACTGTTTGTACTAGTCTTCTTTTTTGGTGTTTTAAAATCCATTTTTAGCCCTCAAAGACCACTTGATGCAGTCTTTGGTAATTATTTATAAAATCATAATCTTTTTCTGTAATCACATACTGATTGCGTGTCAGGTATTTTAGTGTTTTTGCAAATAGCATTTTTTCTTCACTTTCCGAATGCCCTATCTTATTGTGGCACTCTTTGCAAAGCGGAGCGCCATTCAATGGACTACTACTTTTGCGTCCGCAGATGTGGTGTAGTTCCATTTGTTGGTTTCCTCCGCATATCCAGCATTCGTGCTGAGCATCAAAAAACAAGTATCTATCTTCCTGACTAAAGGGATGCTTTAAATTCATATATATATTGTGCCATAAAAAAGACCGCATGTTCACCCATGCGGTCTAGGTTGTGATCCTGGTAGCGATGCTCGGACACACGGTGTAGGGGGATAAGCCCCACAGTAGATAGAATTACCTCCTTTTGTTATTGATTATTATCTTCTGATCGCATTACTTTACCAGCAATAAATAAAATATATATTGCAAATACAATAAAGATAATGACTCCGTACACATGAGGTTTCTCAATGAGAAACGATACTACTAGATGAAGTGTTTCAGCTTTCATGATTTCTTAATTAAGTGAAAAATGGGTACCTCCTGCAAAGTAATAGATAGTAAGTCTTGATATTACGTCTTCTCCATCAATAAAAAATCCCAATCTTTCCCATACTAGGTCAGCCATAGAATCAGCAGATAGATCTGGTTGCGTTTCAGATAACCTTAAAAGAAAGGAATCCAACTGCAACAACTCTTTCGAGGTGTATTTGTCTTTCATTGCAAGGTTCTTTTGTTTAATCAATTATACCACGCAGAAAAATCCCACATGTGGAAAACAAGGGGATTTCTCGTGTCGATAAGGCAAATGTAGTTAATAATATGCCTAGTAATATAAGACGTTTTACATATGTCTACATTACTAAAGTTCCACATGGGTAAGCCCATTGTGATAATTCATATCTTTCATAAAGCCATATAGCCATTTCAACTTGAAGTGCAATATCATTCTTGTTTGCCATATCAAGCTCTTGATTGTATATCTGGTCGTACACCCAAACAGCAGTGCTATCTAAGAATTGATATATTCCAGTTGCACTGCTAATAGGATTCTTGGCTTCTGCTCGCCAAGAACTTTCACACACAGCAACGTTATAAAGTTCCGGGTGGAACTCGTTGATGTAATCCTGTGCCTCCTCAATTGTAGAAATGTCCTGAACGGTCATAACTTCTACGATTGGAGGTATATTTGTTTTAGTAGGTGCAATGCCGGTAAAAGTCATTATAGCCATACTAAACATTGTTATTATTTCTTTCATAATTTTCCCTCACTCGTGGGAAGTAGCATTTCTGAATTACTGTTTTTGGGTTCTTATATTCTATCATATATCAAAACAAAAACACCTCCCATAAAGAAGTGTTTTCTATAACCAAACAACGGGTCGTCAACTGCTACGAGTTTAGGTTGTTGTCCGTATAAAAATATTGTCCAAATCCAGAACTCTAACCGATGTCACCTGTCGCTGTCTCGTTGGTATTGACAGTATATAATAGTTTTTCACTTTTGCTGTTTACTTTTCCACAGATGTATGCAATTATTAGATTATGACATACACACCGAACATTTTGTTATTTATAGCTCTAGGGGTTGGAATGACAATTCTAGGAGGGATCATTGGACTAGCTGTATGGCTTGGTATCTTGGTACTTGCCGTTATTGCTTTTTAATTCCAGCGTTCTCCATAATCTTATCTACCCTTCCATTCGATTCAAACTCGAAGTCTTTGCTTTTTAGATTTGCAACATGCGCTCGCACCTTTCTTTTTGTTGGGAGACTTGCTCTTCCATCAAGTAGTGCTTTGAATCCATTTGGTCCAAGATTGTAACCTAGTGCTATCTCAGTCATTGTTGGATTTATAACTCCAAGACTCTCCAATGTTTGTTCTACATAGTTCATGTATACCCCGGCTCCAATTATTTGGTGTGTGGGGTTTTTAATATCAAACTTCTCATTGAAGTTCTGTTGGAAGTAGTTTGGTCCAGGTGTATTGTCTGCACGTAGTCCCCCTGAGATTGTTTTTACTGCATCAGGAGTTAGTTGTGTTATTCCATAGTCTCGTGGGTCTATTTTTCCTTTTAGTTCAGGGTTCCAGTTGTATCCATTCTCTGCGTTTATGTAGTTTACCAGTTGCTCTGGCGGTCTTCCTGTATGCTCTGCTAAAGAAGCAAATGCATCTCGGTATTCTTCTGGTACTTCCATTTCATCTGCCACACTTCTGGCTAGTCTGAACACTGCATCACTTCTTTTTTCTGGTCGAGATGTTCGAGCAATGTTTGGATCAATAGGTTCTTCTTCTCGAACGTATTCCTGTGATTTTCCGGGAATGCTTGCAATACCTATTCCAAGTGCTGATGCACCTACAACTCCACCAAATGCTTTTGTATCTATAAATCCCTTTGGATTTCGTACACCCCCAGAAGCTCTAGCTGATGCCTCTCTAGCCTCTATTACTGAACGTAGTTTTCCTAATGAGTTTTTGTTTGTTTGTGGTATACTTTCAGGTATGCCTGTATTACTTGCAATTTTAGTTGCGTTATATTTAGTATTTAGATTACCTACCTTATTTGATTGACCCCTTTTTCGGGCTTTTTCCAGTATTCTACTTCTTTTAGCAATAGCTCCTGTTTTACCTCCAAGTGTTTTACTTAGGAGGTTTCCTTTAATAAGGCTAGAAGCCTCTCCTCCAAGTATTGTTCCTATGGCTGTTCCTGCAGGTCCAAAAACACTACCTACTGCACCTCCTATCAAGTTTCCTGATATTTGTGCAAAATACTTTCCAAGCCTTCCTCCTTTAACTCTACGTCCATCAAGGTTTTTTATATACTCTATATCTTTGTAAAATTTTGATAATTCTTTATTTATGGCTTCAATTGGTTCATTGCTATTTTCTTCAACAAGTTTTTTATATGCTTGAGCAAATGATTTGGCTTTAGTCTTTACATGTGGCTCTGTCATGTAATTAAGACCCTTTGTTGTACTTATTTTTGCATCATGAATAATCTCTAGTGGGATATTTCCATCAGAGTTTGCTCTAATCATTAAGCCTTCTATTTCATTATCTATATTTCCCAGTGCTTTTATCAACGACTCGCCTTCTAATCCACCATTCATTATCCTTTCTACTAGTTTTGCTTTTACAATTTGAGGTGAAATTGAAGCACCTTCATTTTCAAGATTTTGACGTACGACACCTTCTTGCCCTTTTAGTGTTTGGTCATAATACTGGTCAGCTGAACCACCCTTGTCCATTGTCATCAATTTACCTTCCTTATCGACTGCTTCTGCAAAAATATCTGTTGCTGAAACTCTACTTCTTGAGCCTATGTTTGAGTCTTTTGAAAATCTAATTGATTTCCTTGTTACTGAGTAGTTATTTTCAATGTCAAGCAACTCTTTTTCTCTTTTTGTTGTAATGCTTTTTATTCGATCGCTTGCTATCTCTTTTCTACCTCCAGCAGTTGCAAGTTGCCTTCCTCTACCTATTCCTCTACCTACTCCTGCAATTACTCCACCTGCGACACCTCCAATAGCTCCACCTAATACTGTATTCAAAATTGTGTTTCCCACAGAGTCTCCTTCTCTAAGAGATGCTCCAAATGCACCTGTGGCTCCTGCTACGGCTTCTGTCTTTGCTGTTTGTTTTATTAGATTTCCGACACCTTGCTTTGCAAACTGCTTGGCTCCCTGCCTTGCAATTCCAGCCACTGGACCTGCTCCGATTGCAAACGATCCAACTTCTAGTCCGGTTCCCATGGATGCTGCGGTGGACTTCAAAGCTCCACCGAGTGTTGGTAGTAGTGCATCTGAAGCTCTACCAGTTTCTTGTTCTTGGGCTAATCCTTTATTTAGTCCCTCTGATAGTCCTGATTGTAGTGGTTTTACATCTCCAAAAAACTCTGATTTCATTGGTCGAGCTTGTATTGGTCCTTCTCCTTCCTTTGGCTTTCTAAAACCTGACGTAGCTGTTGCTAAAAGTGTCGCAGGACCAGCTAATGCACCTCTAGCGAGTGTTCCACCGAATGATGGTGTTGCATCGCCCGTACGGTCAAATCTAGCCTGTGAGCCTACTGGTAATCCTTCAGCTATTCGAGAGTCTCGTGATTGCGGTATATTTTTGGGTAATTCAGCAGGACTAACAGTCTGTTGCATCATTTGCTGTGCGCTCAAGACTCTAGACGCAGGTTTTGCACCTAGTGTGTTCTGTACGCTAGGTGGTGTTTGTCGTTGCTGTGTATTTTGCAGTACTGGTGGGACTGCTATTTTGCTCATTTCTTCTGCTGATATTGCCATAATTTTATCCTAGAGCTAATAATACTTTGTTTGCATAACCTCCTGAGTCGTATGCTACTCCCTTACTGTTAACTCCTTTTTTTACTAGAGGTTTTTCTGATCCCCCAAGTGACGTGTTCCATATGAGTGCTATTTCTTTAGGTCCGTATCCCTTACTTATTAAGTCTTGTATCTTAGCGACTGCTACAGCACGTTCATTTTCTGGTGTTTGCTGTAATACTTGCCCTGCGATCTGCCTTGAAATTATTTTCCATGTCGCTGGCATAAATTGGAATGCTCCAAATTCTCCACTAGCTCCTGCAATTTGTCTTCCTCCACTTTCTACCTGCATTATTGCATTTGCTATATTTTCAGCTGAATTTGTGTCGCTGCCAACGGTGTTAAAAGATATTTCTTCCCAACTGCCATCAACACGTCTTTCCATGTTTCTTCCATCTTGGGTTTGTCCAATTATTTTATCGCCTTGCTTTACTGATGGTACATTTCCAACAATACCCCTGGTTCCGTCTGGTGAGTTTACTAGACGTATAAGCTCATATGCATCTCTAACTCTTGTAAGGTTTTCTTTTAATATCGCATCTCCTTGTCTTGATTGAAGTGAACCTTGTAGAGCCTGCAAGAAGTCAATCTCGTTTTTTGTTACCTGTCCAAGCGCACCTCCTGTTGGTGATGCCTCTCTCATTTTTTGAAGTTCTTCTACTCCAATCATACCTTTAATTGTACCAATCGCAGCTGAAAGGTTGGCTGAGTTAGAACCAGGTATAATCTTAAATACTTTTCTATTAAGAGCGCCTCTATCAAGAGCTGGATTCTCAAATATTTGTTTGAAAGTATCCAATGCTGTTTGCGCTCTTTGAACAAGCTGTTGCTGTTGCGGTGTTACTACTCCCTCAGATGCTCCTGGTAGCCCTTGCAAGATTGCTCCTCTAAGGTCTTGTGGTGCATCTGTTAGTTTTGCATCTCCTCGTGCGATAGCTTGTGACCATGCTGTGACATCTGGGCTAGATCCTACTTGCCCTCCTCCTGATGACCCTGCTACAACATTTCCTGCTGAATCATATCGTACTTGGTCTTTTCCAAGTGTGAATCCTTCTTGTGCTGCTGGTAGTGCATTTATTTCGCCTTGAATACCTGCACGATCAAGAGTTCTTTGTGACTGTAGTCGTGCTAGTTTTGCATTTAGTGGCTCCGCTAGTCCAAGTGACCGTCTTTCGATAGCACTTTGCGCTCCTGTTATAAACTCCATAGCTTTTACTTCCTGTGATTGGTCAAATTGCCCAAGTCGAGTTGATTCAATAAGTTTATCAATTTTACCTTGAGTATCAATCTCATCCTGTGATGGTGCGTTTGAAAGAGCTAGTCGTTTTGCTAGGTCTGCTCGTGGGTCTACTACTGGTGGCATTGGTGCTGGCGCTTGTTGTGTCTGTAGAGCTGTTTGTTGTGGTGGTGTTACTACTGGTGGGCTAAATGATGGTGCAGAATTATTTGGAATAATAAACGGATTTGCTTGTTGTTGTACTACGGGTGCTGGATTCGGTGTAGCTAATGGCTGAGAGGCTGACATTGGTCCAAAATTAGCCCGTAGAGCTGTTTGTTGTGGTGGTTGTTGCATTGGTGTCGCTTGAGGTGTATTGAAGCGAGGTAGAACTTTTGGACCAAGATCATTGAGTGTTTTTGCTGTGCTTAATATACCTGTAGCACCTGGGGTAAATCTTGATGCACCTCCTACTAACTTATTAGCAAGACTCCCGACTCTGGTTTGAGATCCATCTTTCTTTTTGAATATGTTTCTTAGTGAAAATGCCATGTTTAATATCTTAGAAAGTTGTTAGGGTTAATACTTGTTTGTTCTGGTGATGTCAAAGACACAGATGTTGATTTTGACTTTCCATAGCTTGCCTCCATGAGATCTACCATGTTTGTATATAGGTCTTTATACATCTGGTATCTTCCTTCATCTTTCTTTTGTCCAGTCCAGTAAACCATTGAGGCTCCATAGACTGGGGTAATGTGAAAGTCTTCCGGGAGGTCTGGCATCTCTGCGATTGTATATGAAGCTCCAGCCACTGTTATTCCCTGATATGTATTTTTTAATTCTAGAGCTGTTGCACTCGTATATGAATCTATTTGATACCATTCTCCATCTCCAGCAGGGGATGTTACTCGTATCCACCTTCCTGGCATATCTGATGTAAAAGTAGTACCTGACCCTGTAATTGTTGCATCACCATTTGTCGCTGATACAGTTCCAGTTACGTAGTCTGCATTTGATAAGTCTTTGAATCTTTTCTTATATGAAATTGTCACTACATTTGCCTCACTTGGCTCTGGGTAGAATCCTATTTGTTTATTAAAAATAAACATCCTTTCTGGCTGGTTTGCTGAGTAGCTGTATTCGTTTAATCTATCCCATTCTTTTTTAGAATTGACCTCTGTTATAATATAATTTTGAGTTCCTATTGAAACAGTCGCTCCAACAAGTTGCTTGAAGTCGTGTGGTAAATTATAAAATATCTGGTTAATAATAAGTGTAATATCTCTACTTCTTTCATCTCCAAAATACTTTGTTTGAAGCGCACGAATCCCATCGTTAATAAGCTGATCCCCTAGTGTAAGGTTGTCAGTTGCAGTGTTTCGGGTAAATGTCCCATATAAATTTCGTAGTGTTGTGAATCCTTTCATTTTACTTTTATATTATAACATATTGTTAATCATACATCACAATCAGAAGCCCTACTACGTCATCAACTGCTGTCAGAGTACCTGCAGTAGTCAATCCTAGTCTTTCTCCTTTCTTAAAAGTGATGTCTATGGTGTTTGAGATTGATGTAGCTACAAAGTCTGAATTGTTTTCTTTTTGAACTACTGTGTTAGCAGTGTTTTTAATGTTGAACTTTGTTCTTAGTAATCCTCTCCCGGATCCACTTGCAGTCGTTCCTGTGAGCTTCTCTAGGTCCATAGTCACTGCACCTCCACTCGAACCTGCTGTCTTATGTGATTCGCTTATGTAGACCACTCTACCATTCTCGTTTGCTGTAAATACCACTCCATAACTTGTAGCGGTATTTGCACTTAGTATCCGATAGGGGATATATATAAGTTTCCTTTGAAGGTCAGCGTATTGTATCTTGTCCATATCCTGCCCGTTGTGTACGTGAAATTCCATATTATGAAAGTCTAATTGCTAGTAGTACTGGTGTTGATGGAAATCCTGATGAACTTCCATCAAGCTCTATTTTAAGTTGTACATATACAGCTTTTTCAATGTTTGGTACCGCTTGGAAATAACTTGCACCTGCAGTACTGAAGGTTGCTATTTGTGTCCACGCACCACCATACTCAAGTCTAAAGCTCACTCTTATATTCTCTTGAGAGTTAAGTGGCTTTGCCAAATACACCTCGATCTGTTCAAAGTTTCTAGGATCGAGAGTTTCAGATACTTGTCTAAGCTCTGTTTCAATAATTCCATTGTAATCAATCCAGTATTTAAGATCACTATATGCTCCAGAATTATTATCTAATAGATATTTTTGATTTGTGCCTCCGTTAGAATCATAAGAGCTAACATAATAGTTTATTGGACTTTGACTAAACGGAGGACCAATGACCAATCCTGAAGTTACTTCTGTGCTTGCATATGATTCCATAACAAGCGCACCAGTTAAGGTGTCATAGTAATATGTTCCTGCAAAATCAAGAGTTGCATCAAATGAATATGCTGTAAATAAAAATCCATTATTAAAGTTAATGATTCCACCAATAGTTACTGGGTTATTTGAAATGCTCGTTGGTTGAGCNTCATNNATNATATGGGAACTCCTCTACTAATTGCACAGATGAAGACCCTTGGCTTGCGTATATGTTTCCAGTAGCCTGTACGACAATATACGTTATGTTTTTGTTATAAACCATTCCTCCGACATTTGGTTCTGGAAGTGTAATACTTTCTCCTAGTGAGAAGGAGTCTGAGAATCTATCCCATGCTTTTACTATAAATTCTACAGTTCCAATCATAAGAAATGTTCCCCTTTCAACAAAAGAGGTAATGTATTCTTCTCTTTCTAAGTCGAGAGCTTGATTATTGAATGTATATGTTCCTGCAGAAGCAGGATCAAATGTCCCAGTCTTTGCAATAGTCCCAACAAAAGGTACAAGTGTTACTGTGTTTTTATCTGAAAAATACAGTATTCTATCTTTTGCAGAAAGTGTTACGTGCTTTCTTGAATCTCCCAATTGCTGGTTCATTGTCTGCCACCCTATAGTCCATGCTCTAGAGTTAAATGAAGTAGTGAGCGACCCCCAAACATCAATACCACTATTACCAAAAACAATAAGATAATTTTCCCAGACTTCTATTGCGTTTCCACCAGAAGTATTCCCCTGTAAAAGATAGAATCTATTGGTCCCATCGTCGTACCAAATTTTTCCATCAGTATCTAAAATATACAAATAGTCTCCTTGAGAATAGTCTTTAATCATTTTCATTTGAGTTACCACTAGTGTGTGTACTCCTGTACCTGTGCCTGTAATGTTTATAACAGGTGTACCAGAATCTGCAAAGTTAGCTGTTGTTGCAAGTTGGAAAGTCGTTAAAGATATTGCAATAAGAAAATACTGCGTTGCAAGAGAAAGCCCAGCAGGTAGTGTTCCTGTTGATGTAAAAGTTACTGCTAGACCTGTTGTAGAACCTACCAAATATCCTGTTATGGGTAAACTTGTTGTGATTATATCTGTTCCAGCATTTGCTGTGAATGTAATTGTATCTACTGGTGATAGTGGTGCAAAGTTCAGCATTTGAGTATTAAGCTGTACTCCTCCCTCCCAAGAGAATGGGTCAACATTCTGCATCTTCGAATAACCTGTCTGGGGAGAATTCCCTAGTCCAAGTTTCCAGTTATCAAATACTATGTCTGTGTTTTTTTGCGCCATATTACATGAACATTAGAAAGTTGCTATTAGATGTTGTTTTTTCCTGGATTTCAAGTAATAGAATTTTTGGTACTCTTGAAGTAACGTTTAGTGTATATTGGAAACTGTTTGACCCTGCGGTCACTATTTGCTTGTATGCACCTGCTGCGGCGCTAGAAGTGGAGTCGTTTTCCTCAAAGACTTCCGTCTGACCGCTGTTTTGTGTAAAGGTTAAACCAGTCCCACCTTGTGACCCTTCACCACAAACAACAAAACTATTGTCCTTTGTTGTGGTTATGGATTGTGAGACCGATGTTGTAGCTGACTCATTTGAAGCACTTGCACCAATACTATCTGCCCCTGTAAAAGAAAGACCCCCCGATTGGATTGGACCAACTGAACTTATTGTGACAACAATGTTGTTTGTTCCTGATGCTGGTGCTATTAGGTAATAAATACGGTTATTACTATTACTGCCGAAAGTAAGGCTTACCCCAAGGGTCATAGTCACACCGTTATAG
>JGI1221J13441_10001431_pt1 | contig 10107 bp, 11 predicted proteins | sample LakVidmifraction_4_FD_13441 | JGI IMG/M metagenome (IMG submission 13441) | reverse complement strand
CCGAATGCGACCATTGCCGCATCATTAATACACTTGAAATTACAGAACTTTTTAATCATCTAACTAACCTCCATTAATTAATCTGCTGTATCAATCTGAAAGTTAATAAAATAATCCCCTTGAGTAAAAGAGTAATATTCAGTAGTAAAGCCGAACTCATTAACTTCATGTGCTGTAAAAGCATAGTTAATAAGCTCCGCATACGTGGTCAAAACTTCAACTGCTCTAGTGTCATACACTTCGCCATTTTCGTTATATAAATTAAGGCTGGCAGTGGTTAAAATTTCATCTTGGCCGTTCATTATTAGTACAGATACTTCGTGTTGCGTTTCCATTTTCTCTCTTCCTTTTAACTTTCTTCTTAACTTGCCTCTAGTATAACCTTGGTTAATATTAATGTACAGTGGTTTATTAACTTTCTTTAGCTTTATTTTAGGCATAAAAAAACACCCTTAGCAGTCTGCCTTGGGTGTCTTTACGCTTCCCGCCTTTCTACCTAATAAATAATTTATAGGCTTCCGATGTATGTATCAAAACCAGATTGTTTTATTAAGGTTGCTTTTTTTGGGTTTATAAAGTGCGCGCCCTCTGGCATAACCCATTGAATTAGGTTTAAGTCAGAATCGACAATTATATAATAATATGCTGTCGATTCTGAGCCACCCCCCCATTGACTGACGGTGATGTCGTCTGCGCCACGTTCCCCCAACCATGACGATGTGCCAAAGTTGAATGCGACCATGATCGCATATCTGCCGCCCCCTAGATATGTTAGCACTTCACTGATAGATCCCTCTCTCCAATCTTCTGTTATAAATGTCGATACTTGCGCATAGTCAAAATCATCACCGTAATAATAAATTGCGTTCGGCAAAGATCTTGAGTATTTTGCAAAAACCACATAAGATCTTGGTAAATAAGTGTATTCCTCAAAATCACTTTCAGAATATACTAAAACTTCACCCCTTGAGGATTTTGGTTCGCACAGATGCGGCGGCACAGGAAAAGTTTTTGTTAATAACTCCTCTCCGTTTAGGTATTCAATGACTATCTCTTGGTTATGTGGGTTGTTTAAATAACTCCTCACGTTAAGATTGCCTATCTTGTTTGTTATATTCTCATTAATAACCTCATTTATTGCACCTATTTCATACACAATATTCGGCTCGTTTATAACTAGATCCCCTATTGGGTCAACATAGGAAGGCATATATTCTGCTATTAACTCCCTATTAATTATAAGCCCTTTATTTCCAATATATTTAAGGCTATAAACATGGCTATATTCTCCCCCATCATTTCTGTTGTACTCTCTGTATGATGCGTGCAGATACCTCAACAAATAAACTAGCGTTTGCTTTGGCTTTTCGTACCACCCTTTGTATGAAAAAACATTATCCCCGTCGATCTCTAATAACGCATAGTCGCCAACCTCGTATGGATAGCCTGCCGCCTTATCCACCGATACTTTGCCACGGGGCAATATCTCTTTTACAGTGCTATATTTAGAATTGATTGCGTCCATATTTGCGACTGAAGTTGCACCCACTGACTGAATCGTGCCGACCGCGAAAGGTTGCCCCCACTTGATCCAACCTGAAAGCAAGGCAAGGTTTGAGAAGTTTGCTTCTTTTTTAATGTTTGTAACTTTTGAAAGTACCTCGCTCACTACACCATCAACAATAATGACTGCATGGCTTACACTTCCACCGACAAGAAAAACCGACACGATCCCTGTTAATGCATCGCTCCATGTATTTGTATATGCCGTGATGAAAAAGTCCACACCTTGGTTAGCTTCAATAAAATCATGTTTTGAACTTAATGCCGTCATGCTGACTAAGTAAGAATTGAGTTTATTTTGTACGGATTGAAGTTCGACTTTAAGCTTTGCTATTTCTGCAGTAAGTTTTTGCTTTTGTATTTCGGTTGCTTTTACGATTATCTGAGCATCAAGTTCTTCTCGCTTACTCTGTAAATCCATGCCAATCGAATCAATCACGGTAATTGCGTAATCTCTATCTGCTTTTACTTCGCTATGTGCCAAAAGCAAACCAGCTAACAATACCTCGGTATATCGGTGATCATAACTGAGTTGCAGTCTGTATTGACTCTCCCCTAGATTTTCGACTATCTCACCCTGAATCATGTTGCAACCACGGCAGTTAGTGTCATGCCCTTTGTTTGCCCGACTTGATAACTAATACGCCCAATCACGAACCCGCCCAACGATGTTTGCACTGTGTCATTAGGTTCTAAATCTAAATCAACTTGCGCTTTAATTGTTGAGGCATTGAACGACTCGATGTCATTTATAGTTTTAACAATCGGCTCACGAATAAAAGGCAAACCCTCACCCGATAAAGTAATGCTATTGCCCGTGGCTGTTCGACTTCCACCGACAAGCGTCGCTGTCGCGGTGAGCAGATCATTGCTCAAATCGACCACCCCCGTTTGCGTGTTTAGCCAGTATGCATAAAACCTCATTTCTTGCCCAACTCTTAGTGCAATTTCATCTATAAGATCATACCCTGCAAGCGCGACTGATAAAGAAACAAGTGCGCTGTCTTTTGTTCCTGTAACGGTCGTTACTCTATCGCTCAAATCCAGATCACCAAGCGCAACCCCATAGAGCTTTGTATGAATTGCTATTGCTTCAAATTTGTCATAAACGGCAAAGCCAATGTCAAGCGTGTTATCAATTACTAAATTCAAGTTTGCAGATATTATTGCCACAATTATTCCTTAAATGCTGTATACGTTTTTTAGTAAAAAGCTAATATTAGGCACTTCAATTGTATCTCCAACCGATACAGAAACATTAGAATATTCAATATCCCCGCCGCCGCCTGTTATTGTTATCGTTCCGTCTACTTTAAAACCGCTGGATGCGCCATAGCATTCCATTGTGAAAATGCTAATATCTCCCCCGGTGCTTACGATAGCTTGAACAGCCGAACCTTGCCATGTCATTTTTGTATCGCTCCCAACTTTTGTAGCGACGAAAACATTATTATCATCATTCATGATTGACTCGGTAAAATCACAAATATCAGTTTTAGTATTAGTAAGCGCCCTAAATTCGTACATTATTCCACTCTCTTGTCCTGATATTACAGTCGCCACCCCTGTTTCGGCAATCGCAAAATGCCCAATTCCTGCTATAACTGATAAATTTTTCGATGCGTCGGTTGCTGTCGCCACATCCCAAGGAGTTGACAATATGAATGTCATTATTCGATTGTTTGTTTGCTCTAGCACGTACATTTTCGACCCATCTTGCGATAGCTGTACAGATTTTTGGTCAAAGCCACTGTCAAACGTAGTGTCATCCATTATGATTGTCGTAATATCCCATGCTGTACTTAAAGTTCCCTGACTAATTTTACCCTGATAATCATCGACCATATAAAATCTAGTGCCTGAATTGCCAAACCATATATCTCGTGCGGACATCCCCATCACATTAAATGTTTCCCAAGTATTTGCGCTTATTACCCCTGTCGCCACATCCCAAGGAGTTGATAAATCCCACATATACAGCTCATCTGAACTCCATCCTGCGAGATAGAATTTAGTTCCGTCATCACTAATTGCAATCCCTCGACCCGACGAATCTATTGCGCCTGTTGAAAAGAAAACAGGTGCGGCGGCAGTTGAAATATCATAAAGTGTGGACAGATTGTATTCCAGAACCCCCTCTTGCTCATGGTCCTGTACATATAATTTAGCCCCGCTATTCCCCCAAGCCAAGCCATAAAGATTTGAATAACTACCCAGCTGAGGCAGGGTGATAGTGTTACCTGTGTCTGTCGAGTATGAAAAATCCTCTGTGGGATGTAAGCCGACCGTTTCTGGCGCTAATCCTGAGTAGAATTTAAGGCTACCAATTTTTCCCATCATGCTGTTTACTTTAGTAAACCATTCATCGTTTAAACGCATTTTAAATTACCTTATCTTTTACTAAAAAGGTTATTGTGGCAATATTGCCCGCAAGCTTAACGCCTGATATTGTTCCCTTAAAAACGCCCTCTGCTGTTGAGCAGAAGTAGGTATTAAAGTTTTTAATAAAGTTCGCTACCCCCGAATATGTCGCGACTGTTGCAAGTGTGGTGATTGTTAATGTCCGATCGCCTTCACTGAAACCCATGTCATCCAGAAAAACGCCCCCATCTATCGTTTTGCGTTTGCTGATCCTTCTCGACAAAGATGTTAAATCTGTTTCCGCAAGTTCTAAAAAGGCGATATTTCCGCTTGGGTTATATTCTGGTGTGATTAGTACAATCATTTTATGGCATCCCGATTAAAAAGTCTGCTTGATCAGCTGCAACTTTGACCTGTATTTTTTCTAAAATCTTAAACATGAATGCTTCGATCTCTGGCTCAAGCCCAGAGTCTGTTATCTGAATTAATGAGTTACCATTAGCCATAGACTGCGATTGCTGGTTCATATAAAGTGCTTTTGCATTCGCTATTTTTGCCTGTGCATCTGCCGTGGTTTCCGCAACACTAATCTGGCGGTCGATCTGTTCGTCAAGTTTCCATTTGTCTGCAAAACCTAAACCATCAAAAGCACCGGTGTCCATACCTGAACCCATAGCAGAAAACGCACCCGATATACCATCCCCCGACGCCTTTGCACTTGCCCCTAAAGAGTCCATTATAGATGCAATCTGCTTGGCTTCGCTTTCTACCCTTGCAATGTGGAAGTCAAAAATCTTGTCTGGCGACTTTATCGCGCTCAATTTTGCCGCCGCTTCCTTCGCCGCTTTCGCTACTTTTGAAACACCGTCTGCCGTCGCGTTCGATTCGACCGCATTTTTTTCTAACGCCTTGGTGTTTTCAGTTACTAAGCCAGTATTTTCGTCGATTGAATATTTTGCAACCGCCCGCGCCGCCCGCGCTTTTTCTTCTGCGGTATAGGTCTTGGTTATTGAAACGCCCCAAAGTTCCTCAGCACCCGCCGCTTGCTCAGTGGCAAAAGCGACATCACCCGCCGCCTTTGCCGCCTGATCACTTACTGCGGCTTTTTCCTTCATTCCCTCTATGTATTCTTTTGTGGTTACCGACGTTTTACCGATTGATTTTGCATAGTCGTCTAATGCCGCTTGCATCTGCTCGGTAGGCTCTACTCCATCAACCATTGCATCAGCCCAACCGAACGCGTCGTTTGTTGCATCTGCAATCCATCCACCCGCTTTAAACCCGCCGTATAATGCCACCCCCGCCGCGCCTAGCTTCCCGACCCCAAGTGCCAACGCTTTTAGAGAAGTTCCTGCCGCTGCCATGCCTTGCGCTGTTCCTAATGCCCCCACGACACCGCCTGCCATTTGTAATGCCTTTAACAACACAAGCAATGGGCCTAATGCCGCAGACATTAATCCAAGCGCGATTGCGTACCCGCCTATTGCGCCCGCCGTTTCTGCTATGTCACCATCTGCCATGCCGTCAAAATGGCTTGCAAGATCGCTAAATGCACCAAGCATTCCTTTGATCACATCACCCGCGCCAAGCGTGAAGCTAGTCAAGCTCTCGAACGCATCACCGACCGCACCGATTGCCCTCGCTAAACCTTCTGGGTCAGTCAAATTTAGACCGCCCATTGCATCGCCTAACTGGTCAAACGCCCCTGTATAGCCCGACATATCAGCTAGGTTTAGTGCTTCATTCATGTTTACAGATATACTGCGGATCACACCCGCAACCTGCTCTGCCACACCCTCGATTGCATCAACCACAGGAACTAGCGCGCCGTTTGGATCTTCAACATTCTTGCGAATACCTGCAAATATATCTTTTATTGCAAGGTCTATATCCTTAAAATCATCAAGCAATGGCTCACCAATAGAGATTAATGTAAGGTCAATCCCAGTCGATAATTTTTGTTTAACATTTTCTATATTTTCCTCCATGATTTTGAAGGCTTCGTCTGTTGATCCTAATGCGTTTGTGGCTTCGTCTAACTTTTCATTAAATCCTTTTAATCCGACGTCGCTTGTTAAAACCATCGCGGCCTTTAGCGCCGTATTCGATCCAAACAATAATTTTGTTGCATCGTAATTTCCGTTTGTCGCTTTCGTGACATCACCCAAAACGCCAGATAACCCGCGCGCTTGCAATGTCGTAGCATCAAAAGTCAGGCCTAGCTTTTCGGACTCGGTAGCCGCTATTCCTGATGGCTTACTTAGCCCCGTTAGCAACTCGCCCAAATATGTAACTGCTTCGGTCGTGGAAAAACCGCCCGCCGTTAGTTGTGCAATGGCCGCGTTTACTTCTTCAAAGGACACGCCCAATGGGGAAGCAATCGCTGTGACTTTCGCCATAGCGCCCGATAATTCTGGCAGGGTTGTAACACCGTTTTTTACGGTCTTAAATAGAATATCTGAGTATTTAGCCGCTTGATCTGTTTCTTCTCCATACGCTGTCAAAGATGATGCCAACACCTTAATGGTCTGCTCCATCTCACCCTTGCCCGCGACGTTTAATTTTTCGGCCGCAGTTAAAAACTCTATTGAGTCTTTATACTCAACACCAGCTGAAATAGCGTTATAAAGAGAACCGTTTATAGCTTCGATCGAAAGGGTAGACTCAGCGGCATAGCTTTTAACATCGTTCTTGAACGCCGTTAAATCGTCGCCTGTAAGATTTAGCAGGGTGTTTATTTCATTGAATCCAGTTTGAAACTTTCCCGCCGCTTCCGCACTCACTTTTGCAAGTCCGATTGATGCCGCTATTGCCGCGCCTTCCATCGTCGCCAGTGCCGCAGTAAAGTTTGCAACGACTGAAACACCCTTGCCAACGCTATCACCTAAATTTCCTAGATCACGCTTTAAAGCCCGCGTTCCTGCATCGTTGTATTTAGAATTGAATAAGAGTTCAATAATTTCTTTACTGCTTGCCATGGCGTTTTTCCTGCTCTTTTAAGTGCATTTCCCAGAGGCTAATTTCTATGCCCGTTAATCGACCGTGCGGAAACAAATCTGGTCGAACTTCAAACAAAGGTTTGCCAAATTTATCCGCAAGCATCAATGCGACTTTGACATCCTCTCGCTTGAAAAGGGCTAGGGCTTTGCTTTTATAAAGCCGCCCTCTCCCGATAATATAAGAATTTCATTTGAGATGGTCATAAAAATTGACGGGTAATAAATTGCTATTTTTAAAACGGTTTCTCGGTCGTTTTCCGTTTCAAGGTCTACTGAACCCTCTAAAATAATTTCTATTCTGCGAGCATAATCACTCGGTAAATCATCACCCCCGCCCATCGTTTTGCGTATAGCTTCAACCTGTTCATTTTTATTGCTACCTAATAAAGCGGTTATCATCTTGCCAACTCCCGCGTTTTTCTCTTCTGCAATCGCAACCCGCGCAACTTGCTCCGACGTTAGGGCTGACACTTCCCAAACTGGCTTTGCATCCTTTGGAAAAAATCCTTTTAATTGCGGCACTTCTAGTGCTTTTGTCGGCTGTGTAATCATCGCCTGTAAAAACTTGTCTTTGTCAAACATCGTAAACCCCTTTGATAAAAAACCCCTAAACTTAGGGGCTTTTGAATGGTTAATTATACAGAATAATCAACCGTTTTGGCTTCACTTGAAACAGTGAAACTTGCGTTCACATCATCATCAGCGGGGTAAGATCTTGCGATAGCCAGCTTGCCTTGTGTCAATTGATAAGGCACTTTGTTGCGGTCTTGTTTGAACTTGATCCAGATCAATTTGTCGACTGCACTAATAATGTTGTCTGTTGTTCCATCTTTTAAGACAGCATCAAAACTCGCTTGCCCAATAGATGATGCAACCGAACCGATTGTGCCGCCGTAAACCTGCTTGCTGTTTACGCTGTGCGTTAATTCACTTGGCGACCACCCTGAACCCTTTGGCACTTCGACAAAAATGGGCGTATATCCTGAAATATAAACCTGCTTTGTGATGTCGCCTGTGTGAATCAAAGGCAACGCATTAGCAAAGGTGATTTCACCCGTTGCCGTGTTCATTGAGTAAACTGGAAAATCCGACAATTCGCGATGCGATCCAGGTACTTGCTTGATCTCATTGCTTGTTAAGATCCCAACCGATTGAGTAGCATATCGAACCTGCCCAATCTCGACCGAATCAATGGCAATCAAAGGTGCGCCGCCTGCAACTTCCCGATCTTCTGAAAAGCCTGTGCCTTCCGTTCCCGCAACCGCTACCAAATCGCCTAAGCTGTCCACGGTGATTGAGTAAATAATATGCGTATCAATAGATGGTCTTGCACACGCAACGCTTGCACCGACGACGGTAATTTGCCCTTTTTCATCCGCTCCGACCGCGCCCGCATTTGAGATTAGTGCTGTGGCCACCATCACTGCATCAATCGTGGAAGCACTTAAAACGCCACCATTAACCACACCGCTTGGTGCGATAACTGGCTCAAAACCGCTTACCCCAGTCCAAGGCTTGAAAGATGCACCAAAAGTCATATCGTCCGTTGTTGTTGTAATCTCAAACGGATATGCCGTTTGCCCGCTTTCATATTGAATCACTGCATTATCGTTAGCCATGTCAAGTTCCTTGATTTGTTGGATCGTTCGTTAAAAATTCGTATTTAATTATAAAACTGGCTGATATTCCAACCAAACTGCTGCCGTTTTCTGAATATGTATAATCAGAACCCGCATAAGTTATGCTCTTGACCAATGCATCTAGCGTTGCATCGACCGAAAAAACATTCTCTTGTAAAGCCAATAGGGTTGAGTCGAGCAAATCGCCTTCATCCTGCCCTTTTTCGGCTTCTATCATCTCCTGAACCACTACTGGCAAAACAACCGTATGGGTGCTGTATTTTGTTCGCTCTGCTTCTTCTGTAAAATCCCACAAAACCCGCAAAGGCAACCGATCACCAGTTGCGAATTTTAGCGCACGTTCTGCACCGATTTTCGCGGCAAACGATTTTATAATCTGGTTTCTGATACTAGCCATTGCTTACCTTCCACGCCGTAGCATTGTTGCGACTTCTTTTTCTAATTGATCCCGCGAATAGATAGCCATTTGCTCTCTCAATTTTGGGATTTTGTCCGACATAACTTGGGATGGTGACGGGCCATGCATGACGTTTACGTAGTCATGCTCCTGCCCTGCCGACGCATTTAACCAAGATCCAAATTCGCGTTTATTTCCTCTGATTGCTAACCCTATCAGGTTACTACCTTTCAATGATATCTCAAACGCGTTTTGCATGACCTTATATTGTCCGTTCCTCTTTACCTTTACCGCGAACCCGCCCCCTCGGTTTTCTCGATACGGGAAGCGTGATAGCAATATGCCGCGTTTTGACATATAAATCCGACCCGTTAATTGGCCTATGTCGATGCGTGACTTGAAAATCTTGCCCCCGACATATTTTGCAGATAAGTTTAGATCCTTTCTGATCATCTGACTTGCCGCAGTTTTTGCTTTTGACTGCGTTTTTTTAATCGTTCTATACAACGCTTTATTTGCGCCGCCCTCAATACTCGATAACGTAGACAGCAGTCGCCTGTTCGCTTCTGCATCTACTTTTACGCTAATCATTTGACGATCATCCGAACCCACACCCCATCACGGCTGTAAATATTTTCAACTGTAAAATCGGTATCATCCGCAAAAATAGAATCACCTCGGTGCGGTTTTATCCCGCTTGATTTTAAGATCTCGATAGTTGTAACGCTCTGAATAACACCAAACTCTGCACCCTGAATTTCAGTATTATAATTCACCAAAGCAGGCACGATTTTTATCGACTCCCCGACTTCTTGAAAAGTTGCGCTCATATCCCCAAATTCTTGCAGAATATCTAGTGCCGCACTCTCGAAAACTGTATCTGTTCCCATTTAATACAACCTTTCCCGCAGTTTATTAAACATTAATTCTGTTGGCGAATCCATCTTGAACAGAAACCCAGTTATATGCTTTCTCGAGTATTCCCGCCCCGCTCTGAGATTCGACATCAACAAGTGGTGCGCTCAGGTGCATCATATTTAAAGGTCGAGTTCTTCGACTGTTTGCCGCATTGACGACTGACTTTAGCTCGCTTATCTGCTTTTCATACTTTGCTACTTCATGAGTGCGACCTTTTGCATATTGATCT
>JGI1221J13441_10001430_pt1 | contig 10111 bp, 13 predicted proteins | sample LakVidmifraction_4_FD_13441 | JGI IMG/M metagenome (IMG submission 13441) | reverse complement strand
CCCTCTTTGCCAGTAGTGCGCTGGTGTCGGTGCGTCCGTAGTCGCGACCGCACGTCTGGCAAACGAGGCCCGTGGTCTCGCGTCGGTTGCCCTGGCATGTGGGGCATGGCGTGGCGGTCATGATGTGGCCGATATGTGCATTGGCTCACGGTTGCCGCTGTGAGCGCCCTCAGACAGGAGCCAGTACGTGGTGCCTCCGTCGTGTGAGAACGCCTCGCCGTTACGTCGGTTCTGCCACATCTCATAGCCGCTCTGTTCGCTGACGTTGTTCCACTCGTCGGGGCCGTCTGTGAGCGGCTTGAGGTTGTGGAACTGGAGCAGTTCGTTGACGACGGGAATTGCGACCGATGCCGAGCCTCCCGAGTGGCCCATGTCAGCGAATGCCTGAATGACTTTGAGGTAGCCCTCGATGGTCTCCGGCTCCTCACCGATCAGTTCTAGTTCGGTCCTTGCGTGCTCTACTAGGTTGCTCATGTTGCTCTCCTTGGTGGTGGGTTGGGCGTTCGAGACGGTTCCCCCGTCGTCGTGCATCCCTCTTCACTATGGATGGATCTCAATGTCTTCCCTCGGTTAACGGCATGTTGCCCACATCTATTCGAATTAGACGAGTCAAACGCCACATGACCACAAGGCAATAATGGACAACCACATTCCGGAGCAAAGGGGTCTTTATCCCACGAGCGGCTAATGTGTAGGGTCATGCTGTGTAGTCCCTCCAGATGTCCATCAGTCTAGAGCGTACCACCAAACGAGGTCTTACACCACCCCGAACAGCCATCAGCAGACGAATTGCTAGCTTCCGGTCGTCTAGACCTACCTCACCAGGCTCAAAGAGCCTCCAGCGGCCTGTGACGAGCTCCTGGCACCATGTTTCAAGCAACGAGGTGTGTTCCTCTGACCAGGAATTAGCATTCTTCTCAATAAAGGTAGCGTCTCGCGCTTTGAAGCTCTGCAATACTTGGATCACCTGAGAGCGTTGTTCAGATAATCTAGAAGCTCGGAAAGCCCGGGACACTTGACCACCTGAAGCCTTCGCTAATCTCTCAACGTTAGCCGACTCTGACAGCACCGACTTCAGAACCTTCTCCATGTCTGAGTCAGAAAGCAGGGAAAAGTTGAACACCTGAGCCCGCGAGACCAGGGTAGCGGTGAGAGTATCAGATGATAGGAGAATGAATCGCACGCTATCACTGGCCTCTTCCAGGGTCAACAGAAGAGCGTCCTGTACCGAGGTAGATGCCCCGTCGAGCCTTAACACGATCAATCTAAAGTTCCCCGCTGGGAAGTACCTAGACACCCTCAGAAGTTCTTGTACTGCCGGAGCTGATAGCTTGTCTACGTACAGAAAGTCAGAACTCCCCACCCCATAATACTTCCTGAGGTGAAGTGCCGTGGTGCGCTTGCCCACAGACTTTGGGCCTCTAAATAGGGATACAGGGGGCAAGGAGGATTCCAGAGACAACACCACTGCATCATGTCCTATAATCATGCTAACTCCTCACCAGTAGTCGGGCTCGTAGGGGGCCGCAGGTCCATAGTCCCAGTCCTCCATGAATGCCTCAGGGTCTCCTCTGTACATCTGCTTTGCCTCTGATAGCCTAGCACGGGCGCGAGCTCTCTGGGGCGTAGTGACCGTGGCCGCAGTCCACCAGCTGGGAGAGGTTGAGTAAAAGGAGCGCCTCCCTATGAGGTAGAAGCAAACCCTGTCTTCGTAGGCCTTATCGTTCGAGCGCACCCAGTATGGGCGGTCCTTATCTGTTCTAGACACCATTACTCCAGTCTAGTAACTCATCCCATGCACCTACCCGATGCCAGTGAAGTTACTTCAACCGGATCGGTACTGGTACACTATTGTCTCCTTAGAGGCGTGAGGCCCCCGCCTGAGTACCAACCACGGCTCAGGCGGGGGCGGTTAGCCCATAGGGCCCACCAGTCCAAAAGAGGAGAAGAAAGGAAGTAATACTCCCCTCTAGGAACATCTATAGCTTAACACACCCCGTAGAGACATGTCAAGTCACTCTCGATGATGTTGCCAGCACTGTAGCCATGAGATCCGTTGAACGCGCGAGCCACACCTTACCGTCGGACTCCGTCCTGACTTTGGACAAGAGTGAGAGACATTGGGTGAAACGGTGGGACACCTCGGTTTCAAATTGGAGATCCTTCCATCTAGGCTCAATACGCGAGCAGGCTGTCTTTAATGCGGCCACAAGGTATTCTGCCTTGGGGCGGGGGGCCTTCTCGGCCATGAGCTCGTCCCAACGGTCCTCGGGGTCAGGATCAGTGTACCCCGCTTGGGTCTTGATCCATGACACCGCCTCCTCGTCACTCATCCCTTTGAAGGCGGTTACCAGCCTTAACGGGGTCATGTATTCACCACACGAGAAACAGTGCGCAGAGTTTGTCTGGGGGTAGATACGCATCGATCTGGTGCTCTCGTGGTAGAGACCACTGTAGGGGCACTTGAGCTTGGGTGAGGCCCCGTCAAACGTGGGGTAGTACGCCCCCGTCACTTCCTGCAAGACCTGGAAGATAGTCATGAGACCGTCTGCCAGCTCTCGGTCGGCCTTGTTAATCACTTTTCTTCTTAGGAAGTACCCAGCCATACTTGAGACGCTCCTGAGGCTCTACCTCGGTCTTGCCTACTCCAGGCTTGCGGACGTAATTCCCGCCTCGGCGTAGGCTCCAGGCAAAGGTGCCCTTCTCGATTACTTTTCCAACCCGCAGGCCGAACATGAGTACCCACCAGCGCCATCTGGAGATAGGGACATTCAAATACAGGTGTCCGTGCCCCCCCGTGGCGGATGGCACGTAAGCGTGTGCGTAGTCTAAGTCGATGATAGGAGCGTGGAGGTTAGCTCGGGTACGGCTTGAGATGAGGTTAGCATGTTCGCTTTCTGGAAGCTGTATTCGGTCCTCTCGGATACGGTACTTAATCAGGGAACAAGCGAACGGTTCGTCCTTAGGCACCCGTGTGAGGTCAGGGGCGTACCAATAGGTCCGCGCTCCCCTACAAGAGCATGTGCATCCCCCGGGGTGTCCCGTCGGTCGGGCGCAGTCCAGGCAGATGTGGCAATCAAACCCAATGTACTTTGCGGGCACGGTCTTATGTCTCATCTTCACAGATTACCCTTAATCCCAGACTGAGTCAATGCCACCAGAGAAAGAGCTCCCAGCGGCTGTCTTGAAGGCCTCGCGCCCCTTGAATGAGCTAGTGGCATAGTCCACCTCAACGATGATATTGTTAGCAGTTTCTCCATCACGGTTCTTCAGAACCTGCATGGTGACCTCAGCATTACGGTTTGTATTGTCTGACGGGGCCAGTAGAGACAGGATTACGTCGGCACTGTTGGTGGCCTCAGCCGTCTCTGAGAGGCTAGCACTGGTGTACATGCCGATCTTCTCCGCATTCTCTCTTGCGAGCCTAGACACCTGCCAAGGTGACATGAAGGGCACGCCCCTGCCATCATCGAAAGTAGTGGCTACCTGCTTGGCCTCTTTCATGATTTCCGCCAGCTCCTCTCGGTTGGTTCCACGCTTCTTATCTGAACGAAGTAGAGCTAAGTAATCCATTACAACGAAGTCAATATGGAACCTTTTCTGAACTCTGTACATTGTCTGCTCAATAGAAGTGATAGAGGAGCTACGCGGAACCTGAGCCACATACATTCTCCCATAGGACGGGTTAGTGGCTAGCTCTCTGACTACCTCAAAGTACTTCTCCTCCAAATTCTGGGGAAGAGTTCCCGCCTTGATATCTCTTGTGTTAAGCCCCTCTGGGATCTCAAACATAGGAAGTTTGGAGTGACGGGCCACTAACTTCCGGTTGATCTGCGGCCTAAGTGTCTCAGTCGTAAGGAACAGCACGTTCTTTCCCTGCTCTACACAGGCACTCCATGCGGCTTGGACAACCAAGGTCGATTTCCCATCTGAGGTGTAGCCAGCAACTAAGATCAGCTCCCCGTTTTGGAACCCTCCTACCTTCTCGTCCACGGAAGGGATTCCCATGCGGATGCCCTCCGATTTTCCATCTAGCCTGGATTGCTTGCGCTCAGCATAGTCATCCAGGATGGCATCCATCTCATCACGCATGTCCCCCTCAGGAGAGGCCTGTAGCTTCAGGCTCTTGTCAATAGCAGAGAATTCGGAGGAAAGGAAGTCGCGTGCATCCCACGCCCCCAGAAGAGTTGTTCCATCTTGCAAAGTCTTACCCTGCCGCATGATGACTACTGATTCATTCACAGCGGATAGCGTGTCCCGATAAGAGGCGAGCTCTCTTAACTGTTCCACTGCCCAGATGAACTCGGAATCATCCACCACCCTCTCGGCAAATGCCTTGTGAGACTCGATGAGAAGAATCTTCTTGGCTGGGTCAGCAGATCGTACATTGTCGTCAATGAAGTGCTCTGGAACTACCTGAGAGGTGGTCTGGTGATAGTGAGTGAGAATCTTGAACAGACTCTTATGTGTGTCATCAACGAAGTGATCTTCTGATAGCTTGATAATAGCCTTGTCTAGAAGATCAGACCTTTTTGGAATAATGGCAGAAAATACTATCTCTGCATGTTCGATAGCGCTGGGCAACTAATCTTCCTTTACCGAATCAAACATAGATGTGTGAAGGACCACTAAAGCCGCGTCATGAAGCTCTCTGGTCTCTGATATAGGAATGTCTAGCAGAGCCGCTACAGAGTCAAGCTCGATCTCCCCGTAGTACCTCAAAGCAATGATCAGCTTTTCTGTGGGGGGAAGTGTCTCCCACCGGGCCGCTAGGGCGTGTGACACCGAGGAGACTATAGAGTTTTCTTCAATGTTCTCTTCCGACCTGATCTGAAACCCCAGCCAAGAGGATTCTTCAGATCCGGGATCTACGTTGTCTATAGAAACTGGAGAGCTCTCAACCCTAGAGATAATTTCACGTAGCCTTTCATGGGTCACCCCCAGATCATCTGCCTTGTCTTCCAAGGAGTCCCCCTCTGAGAATCCTGAGTCCTGTAGCTCTTTATATATCTTGCGTTGCCTTCTTGGAACGTGGTCCTTAGACCGTTGCCAGTCTAGAATAGACCCCAGTATACGCCTTCTGGCGTAAGAAGAGAACGCGGTCCCGTTCGCCACCGACTCAGGGGAGCGGTTAAAGGTAGCAGGATCAAAGTTTCTTGCCGCGACTGTTAGGCCCACGTAGGCGGCTGACAGAACTTCATCTTTTTCAGCCGTCGTGGTCATCTTGCGGAAAGCAACATCAGCCAGAAACCTGGCTAGATCAATGTTATCCGTTGCCAGTTGTTTTTGTTCTTCTGATAGTCTATTTTCAGACATTCTATTCCCCACTAATTAGTTGTAGGAGAGCGAGAGGGCTGATCATCTTGAACAGCTCCGAATTCTCTTCCCAGACGTGTGATGACAACGCGGACTCCCTTTCTATCATCGCAAGGTATCTCTCCTCTTGCGTGTTGGACGCAATCAAGTTATGAACAAATACATGCTGGTAGGCTGAACCATCACGACGAATACGCCCCGCCAGTTGCTCCATTCTAGCAGGGTTAAGGATCATGTCAACATTGATCAGGTGCCTAGACACCTGAAGATTCAGTGACTGCTCAATGGCCTTGGTTCCAATGAGGACTCGGCAGTTAGGGTCCGTCCAGAATCTCTCTTGGGCCTCTGCTCTCTTAGCGGGCTTTGATTCCTCTCCCCACACAGTGACAAACCCTACCCCCTCATCACTCAGTCTAGCCTGAAGGGCACGGACGGTGTTCTTGAGGTTGGCGAAGATGACTACCTTCTCTTCTCCCAGGTCGCCGTCTGGGCTCACCTTGTCAATGATCCAGTCCAGCTTCACTGACGTACCAGGAAGGTCCGCATCTAGCCCGTCAAGGGCGGTCAGGCCCGCACATATAGCCGCCCCATAGTGGATCTTTGACAGAGCGGTAACATGCTTCTGCGCATTCTGTCCATCCTCTTTAATGAGTCGAACTACGTTTCTCTGCAAGTCCTGGTACCTAGCTCGCTGTGCCGGGTACAGGTCCAGATATACGTCCTCGGAGTTGATGGTGGGAAGCGTCACGTCATCAAGATCAGCGGCGGTCCTTCGAAGAACGATAGGAGCCATCCTACGCTTCAGATCACTAAGGTTTCTATATCCTACGATCTGCTTCTTGGTTACGTCCTTGTGCGCTTTGGGATCATAAGACTGAACCCCCTGCACGCGCACGTACCTGCTCATGAACTTGTCAATGCTCCCGAAGAGGCGCTCGCCCCCAATCCCATCAAGCACGTTGTATAGCTCAGGCAGGCGTTTCTGCAAGGGGGTACCAGAAACAATGACGTAGCGGTCAGCCAAGTACCCCAGCGAGTCTAGGGCAAAAGATGTGTCGTTGTCGTTACGGAGCTGGTCAACGTCGTCAGTGACAAGTAGAGCGATGGGAAAACGCTTGAGGAAGTCAATGTCCCCCTTACCGTTCTTTCCTCTCAGCATCTCGGGACCAATAAGGAGAACGTCCCAACTGCCTACATAAAGGTTTGACCGCTGGTTCCTTGTTCCTCTAGATATGATCACGTTCAGAGAGGGCATCATACGCAACAGCTCTGTGTACCACTGGAACAGCGCCGGAGAGCGGGGAACGATGACGACACGCCCCTTCTGAGGGACCTCTCCCGTCTCAAGCAAAAGAGCAATAAGAGCACCGATCTGGGGAGTGTTGTGTGTGACGATAAAGTCCCGGGTAACGTACAGAGAGTCCTCGGCCTCCACCCGGATGCACACCGTAGACTCGGACGTATCGGGAACGATGCTCTTAATGAGCCTGCGTGGCAGATACTTTGTTGGTCGTAGCCAGGTCCCCAATTTACGGGGGGCCGCAAAAGGATTGAGCTCTGGGGGAAGCTTGACGTTTACCCGATATGACTCTCTGCCTTCCATTTCCTTCCCCTTTAGGGGATATGTAGTGCATCTAGACTTTCCAACGCGTGCCACCCCTCCCAGGGACTGAGTGAGGAACACCACGTCATCTCGAAGCTGAGGACTAGTTGTACTGTACTCCACGTCCCCGTTACGCATAGGAGAACCATCAGTGTCCAGTAAACCCTGTAGAAGAGACAGCCTGTCATCTATACTAGCCAACAGGAACTCTTGAGGTACGAACTTCTCCCAGGAGCGCTTCCCTCTCACAGCCTCAGGCAACAACGCGGAGCGGAAGCTAAAAGCTCGGTCTCCATGTGACTCATGGCCCTCAGGTAGGGATACTCCTCTGCGACTCAGCTCTGTCTTAATGTCAGAGGCATCCTCAGCATTCAAAGATATAGAGCGTGAACTTCCGTCCCCTAGCCACACACCTAAGGCATACGGATCGGTAGGTAGGACGACAGGAAAGAAGTTTACAGGAGATACCTGAGGGATAGCCCATACAAGATTCTGAGCTCCTCCCTTTCCCCGGAGGGNCCCCTCCATCAGCTCACGTGTGGTAACGACGTAGTTACGTCCACCTGAAACACGTTGCACAGACCACAGGTGATCAGGGGAGCATCGGACCCATGAACCATCGTTAAAATTGACCCTGACCACCTCTGTGCTCTCTTGAGGGTATACTCCCGAGACGCGTGTAGCCGCCCCTGAGGACCCAATTACTGAGTCCCCTACCTCGATACCCCCGATGGCCTTCCAGCCTAAGGGCGTGAGGACAGGCTCAGAGACGGCCTGAGCTTTTCCAGCCCCCATCGTGTCTGCGAGAAGGGCCCTCTTCTTTAGGTACAGCCAGGTTGCACCCTTACGCTGGTGCTTGCGCAAATGGAGCCCACACTTGCGACAGCCGGGCTTAGGCCTGGTCTGGATGAGTCTAACCTTATCCTCATCCGCCACGTCGTCATAGTAGGACTCCTCCCAGCCGTTGCGGTGTTGGCGACATAGGTCGTAGTTCCAAGCAGACAGGCGGGGCATAGTTACGTCATCGAGCCCATGGACATGCCATGCTAGCTCTTCGCGGCGTGCGTCGGTCAGGTTCCGAACGTCAAAGTCGGTCAAGGGGCCTCCTAGGTGAATACCCCCAGTCTACCTCATGAATGAGGCTCTGCGGACCCCCTCAGTAGCATGGCCTCGCGCGCGATCTCTTCAGCGTAACCTGAGTCTGACGAAAAAGCCTCTTTAGCACGCTGTAGAAACTCCGATAGCCCTTTTTCTAAATTTATTCCATCCATGCTACTAAGTATAGCATAGATTAAGCCTGTGGCACGTTAATAGGCCTTGATAACTTCTGAAGCCTAAGAAGAATTATGTAAAATCTCCAGCTAGAAACTGCTACGCCAGTATACGCAAATAGCTTGACGTAGTCTTTTCCTGTGTAATCAAACCCAAGTGACCAGGTCAGCATCCAAGAGATTCCGACCCCCACCAAAGATAGGACAAACCAAAGAAGAGAGCGCCCTGCTGCTGTTTTACGCCATTGAGAGCCTATGATGTAAGTAATAGCAAACGCCACAATCCCAATGAATGCCAAAACTACAGAAAGATTAGATAGGAAAGAAAGCACTATTTTCCTCTCATTCCGGCCTGGATCATGTCTCCAAAGTGGTTGTTAGTGTGATGGGCCTTAAGGTTATTGGATATTTCTGTCACCTCTGCGGCTGTCTCCCGTACTAGGTTGGAAAGCGCCATAGCTTCCCTCTTAGCTCTTACGGCTTCCGAGGCAGGGGCTGTGTCTTGGTCGTGGACAGAAGTCACGCCGTTGCCTCCTTTTTTCCAAGAGAGCATATTATTTTACTTCTCCTCTCCAGGAGCATCACCCTTGACAGTGAGGACACGAAGAGCCTCAACCAGAGCCAAGGTAGTTTGTGCGCCGTCTAGAAGTTGTCTGTTCTGTCTTAGGAGCTCCGAGTTAGCCCCCTTAAGAGCAAAGAAAGCCTCTCTCCAGTCGGTTTTTTCTTTTATCAAGTCATCGTTTTGATCTCGGAGGGTGGCCCTAATATCAATGAGAACGCTACGTGGTACAACCCAACCCTTAAGTAGACTAATGACCATAAAAGTAACCAATGCTCCCAGTGCTACCCCGTCAACGGGTAGACCCGTGAAAATTGACTCCAAACCACTCATAAGAAAAAGACCCTCTCGGTTAGTTAGAAATGTCCCCAGAAGAACCTCTATCTATACTATCGGCCCAAATGACTATCTAAAAGAGTGACCTAGATCACACTACTGTGTGCAAGAACACCGAAAGTTAGGGGTTAATTCCTCGTCATACGATGTCTCTTCTCCACAAGCGTGGTGAACTAGTGCCCCCTCTGGGTTAATCGAATAAGAGCCCCTGAGCTGTCTATTCATCATAGTGAGGGCAATCTGCTGATCGGCAATAACTGACTTAGCCACTGAGAGTTCGTCTTGGGGGTTCATTTTGGTCCTTACCAGGTAGTTATAGGGGCCCGGAGCCAGGTGTCTGTTCCGGTGCAAATGTACACGTACGTTCCATCATAGGCCTTCTGACCGGGAATTCCAAGTGATGAGGCGCTTGCTGGTACATCAACCCATCCCAGCTCTACCCCCTCTTCTGTAATCTTGCCCGCATCAGTTGCACCTAGCTCTACAGGTGTGTCATCCTCAGAGTGGAGGATAAGTCCGGTAGCGTAGTCACTCCCGGCTAAGGTAGGGCTACGTGCAATCTCTACCTTACGGGCCCCGAGGACTCCCCTCTCCACCTCCCCGACTGAGATGCCGTGTCCTACTCCCCATGCGTAGGAGGCTGAGACGGAGATGCCCTGACCAAACATGTACGCATTGGAGGCAGAAGCAGAGTTGCCAAAACCCACAGCCGTGATGTTGGATAACCCCATTCCGGAAACTGAGTTCTGGGACCCGAAAAGGTGGTTAAACTCACCTCCTCCGGCATCGAGTGTATTTGCCATCCCCACCACAGTAGGATAAAGGTCTGGGGGACCAGAAGAGTCTCCATATGGACCTACATTGTTACTGAACCCAAAAATCGATGCGTTCTGTGCACCATAAGAGTTACTGTTAAAGCCAACTAAAGTTGAGTTTCCACCTCCCACAATAGAACTGCTAAAGCCCACCGCAGTAGAGTTGTCCGCCTTCTCTATAGTAACTGAGTGTCCAAAAGCGCTACTATTA
>JGI1221J13441_10001428_pt1 | contig 10118 bp, 9 predicted proteins | sample LakVidmifraction_4_FD_13441 | JGI IMG/M metagenome (IMG submission 13441) | reverse complement strand
CGGCGAGCACAAAAGATGAGCTGATTTCCAACATTAAAGAGACCCTTAGCATTATTCCAGGGGTGAGTTATGAATTTACCCAACCTGTAGAAATGCGGTTCAACGAGCTTCTAACCGGAGTTCGAGAAGATATTGCCGTGAAGTTGTATGGCGAAGATCTGGAGCTTTTAGCCAGTAAAGCCAAGGAAATGGGGAAGATAATTAGCGGCGTAGAAGGCGTAGCCGATATGAAGGTCGAAGCCACTACTGGGCTACCCCAAATAAGCGTGAATTACAATCGTAATAAAATCGCGCAATATGGGCTGGAAATTAAAGAGCTGAATACACTCGTTCAATCTGCTTTTGCAGGTGGAAAAGCCGGGGTTATTTTTGAAGGGGAAAAACGTTTTGACCTGGTGGTGCGGCTTAAGGAAGAAAACCGCAGCAGTATTGACGATATCAAAAATCTGTATGTGAGTTTACCATCTGGCACTCAAGTGCCTCTAAAGGAAGTAGCCAACATTAGTTATCAACCCGGCCCCATGCAGATTAGTCGGGATAACACTAATAGGCGTACTTACGTTGGGGTAAACATTAGAAACCGCGATGTAAAATCGGTGGTGGAAGATATTAAAACCAGGCTGGACGCCCAACTTGAATTACCACCCGGCTATTATATACGTTACGGTGGGGCTTTTGAGAATTTTGAACGGGCCAGTAAACGTTTGCAAATCGTTGTTCCTATTGCCCTCTTGTTGATTTTTATCCTTATTTATTTCGCGCTAAAATCTTTCAAGCAAACCACTATGATCTATATCGCCATTCCAATGGCAGCAATTGGCGGAATCTATTCGCTTTGGCTTCGGGATATGCCGTTTAGTATTTCTGCCGGGGTAGGATTTATCGTGCTATTTGGCGTTGCAGTGTTAAACGGTTTGGTACTTATAAGTGGTTTCAATGAACTTAAAGAAGAAGGCGTCACAGATATTAATGACCGGATTTCCCAGGGCACCCGGCGAAGAATAAGACCTATTCTATTGACCGCGCTTACCGATATCTTAGGATTCCTTCCTATGGCGATCTCAAATTCTGCCGGGGCCGAAGTGCAACGGCCTTTAGCAACGGTTGTAATTGGAGGTTTGCTTACCTCTACGCTATTAACATTATTTATTTTACCCATTCTTTATAAATGGGTAGAAAATAGAAAAGACAAAACCATGTTCAACAAGAATATAGTTGCAGGAATCGCTATTGTGGCATTTTTTATTTTTCCGTTTAATACGATCACAGCCCAGGAAAACGGAGATCATTTATCGGAAATTACCCAGGAAAAAGCCGTAGAAATAGCCCTTAAGAATTATCCTTTATTGAAAAATGAAAAACGAAAGATTCACCGGGAAGAAGCCTTAAAGAAATCGGCCTGGGATCTGGGAAATACGCAGGTTTTTACCGGCGGGTCAGAAATTGGTGACTCGGGTGGAATTTATACAACTATAGGATTTCAGCAGCAGGGAATTGATCTCTTCGGAATAATTCCGAAGAATAAATTACACAAGGAACGCATTAACCTGGCTGAAGAAGCTTATCAGTTGTCTCGTCTTCAGGTAAGCCAGGAGGTAAAAAAAACCTGGACCGAAGCTTTCGCCGCGAAACGAAAAACGCTGTTATTTAAAAAACTGGATTCATTGTACGCTCGTATGGAGAAAGCGATTTCCCTGAGGCATGAAGTGGAAGCAATTTCCAGACTGGAAAAACTTACCGCTCAAAACAGGGTTAGCGAGATTAAAATTGAGAAAAACCAGGCCGAAAACGATTATCATATCGCTTTACAAAAATTGAACCTATGGCTGGGAAAAGAAGCTGCTTATGTGGTTCCCCGGGAATTTGAAACGCAGCTAATCGCCGAAGACCAGATGACCAAGAAAGCAATGGACACACATCCTATATTACAGGTTTCCAGGCAGAAACTTGCGGTTTCAAAAGCCAGATATACCGCTGAAAAAGCAGATTTTTTACCCGATTTTAATGTACAATACGGACTTCAAAAAGTAAACGGGGCTACGGGTTTTTACAACTACCAGGCGGGGATTTCCATTCCTATTTTATCTGGCGCAGCCCATGGCGAAGTAAAAGCAGCCAGGATAGAACAGGAAATGGCCAGGGAAGCGGCTGAATTTCAAGAGGAACGGCTGAAATCTAATTTTACAACAGCGCTTCAGAATTACAAAAAATGGAAGGCTTCCTGGGAGTTCTACCGAGATAAGGTTCTGCCTTTACTCGAAGAAGAGCGCCAGGGTTCACTCTTAGCTTTCAATGAAGGCGCCATAGAATATGTGGCTTTTATTCAAAATCTTGATAATGCGGTACAATCGGAATTAAAAGCGCTTGAAGCCTATAAAAATTACCAGTTTGCCCTGGCCGAAATTCAATTTTACTCACTTAGTGAGAATTGATTTTTATTTTTTCAATCTAAAGCCTCGTGGACTTGCCCGAGGTAGTTTACTCAAACGACAAATAAAAAATTATGAAATTCACGAACATCATATTCCTATATATATTCTTAATTCTCGTTTCCTGTAAGGATAACCAGAAGCCACAAGCTAAAAACGAAGCTTCTAAAGAATCAACGACCACCGAAACGGTGCAAGAAGCCATGTTATCGCAACGGCAATTCGAGGCCTTATGTCTAAAAATTGACACTTTAAACCATAGGTTGATGAGCGGTTTTGTGACCGCAAATGGGCAGTTGGAAGTTCCGCCCCAAAGTGAAGCTTCTGTAACCCCGGTTATTGGGGGCAATGTTGCCAATATTAGGGTTATTGAGGGGGATGAGGTAAAAAAAGGTCAGGTGCTGGCTTTTCTTTCCCATCCGGATATTATTAAAATCCAAACCGAATATAATAACGCCATCAATCAGCTTAAATTTCAGAAAAAAGATTTTTCCAGACAGCAAAAATTGTATGAAGGCGGAGTAGGTTCTGGTGAAAGTTTTCAACGCGCAGAAGCAGATTTGGAAATGGCAAAAGGGCGTCTTACCGGATTGGAAGCACAGCTAAGACAGCTAAATGTAAACCCGAAAAGGGTTGAAAACGGAAATATTCAACAACAAATCCCAATTCTTTCCCCTATTAACGGCGCCATACAGGCGGTGAATATAAAAACCGGTCAATTTGTACAGGCACAAACCAATATGTTTGAGGTGATTAATACAGAACATGTTCACGTAGATCTTATGGTGTTCGAAAAAGATGTGGGCAAAGTAAAAGAAGGGCAAAAAGTTTATTTTACCCTTGAATCTTTACCGGGACAAGAGCTTACAGCAGAAATCCTCTCCGTTAGTAAAAACTTTGAACAGAATCCTAAAGCTTTGCACGTACACGCAGAAATAACCAGCCGACCAGAAAATTTAGTGCCGGGAATGTATGTTAGGGGAAGGATTGCCGTTGGTGACAATAGAAGTATCGCGTTACCCGAAGCAGCCATAGCTAAAGATGGAAATCAATTCTTTGCTTTTACTGCCGAAGAAGAAGGCGATGCCTGGAGTTTTAAACCTGTAGAAGTTATTCCCGGGATTCAGGAAGGAGATTGGATTTCTATTAAATTTTTAAAAGAAATACCTTCGGAAACGCGGTTTGTTTTTAATAACGCCTATTACCTAATGGCTGAAATGCAAAAAGGGGAAGGTGGGCATAGTCATTAAAAGAAATGGGAGGCAAGAGGCAGGAAGCAAGAGGCAAGAATCAAGAAACAGGAAGCAAGAACCAGGAGACAGGAATTTGAAAAACTGTCAACTTTAACCACCCCTGCCCGACGTGGTCATTCAGGCGGGCCTTTCTTCAGCAAGCTGAATTCATTCTCCTCCTTAACCCGTAATAGTTACAAAATTCCCGCTCAAAGTTCTATTGCGACTAAGTTTTACTAATATTTTGATACGCAAAAATAAGTGCAACTAAGTCGGGGTTAACCTGCAAGATTAGCGAAACTTTTTAAAATCGTAAATATTGTAGGTTAAAAAGTAGGGGAGCGCTTTTCAAGTTGTTTTTGGTTCTATTCTCAGCATCTATATTTTAAAAACCATCACCGCAAAGCTCCTCACCTTTTTTCAAGGGGAGGTGGATTTTCCGCTATTTCAAGCGGGAAAGACGGAGGGGTTTCTTTGTCTGAGAGTGAAACAAGACAAAAAGCTTGTTTTCCTGGTTTCCTTCGCTCAAAATTGTTGGAATTTTAAAATTTGCAAAAAGGATGTCAAAAAAGAGTGATTTTAGAGCTTACAAAAATTAGGTGTTTAAATCTCTATTTTGATAGCACTTTGACTTTTGCAATTTTCTGAATATGTTGTACTTTCGAGCTTTTATAATCCCATTGATATGTCCCAATTCTGGCTGTATTTTAAATTAGGTTTAGACCACGTTCTGGACTGGCAGGCTTACGACCATATTCTGTTTTTAATTGTTCTGGTTGCAGCCTATACCTTTAGCAGCTGGAAACGTATTTTATGGCTGGTCACCTTATTCACTATTGGCCATACCCTGGCTTTATTCCTCTCGGTATATGAAATTGTACAGGTAGATTCTGCGTATGTAGAACTACTCATTCCTATAACTATTATCCTTACCGCTTTATATAACATTTTCACGGCGAGTAAAAAGGAGCTCAATAAAAACCATAGTTGGCTCTATTTTACTACGGTCTTTTTTGGTCTAATTCACGGTTTGGGATTCTCGACCTACTTCAAAATGGTTTCAGCAAATACCGAAAGCAAATTCTTACCCTTATTGGAATTTGCGCTGGGGATAGAGACCTCGCAGGTAATTATAGTATTTGCCGTAATTATCTTTTCCTTTATAGCGCAAAATGTGTTGCAGGTTTCCAAAAGAGATTGGATTTTAGTTACCTCGGCTATGGTAATAGGAATTATTTTACCAATTCTTCAGGAAAATTTTCAGGCTATTTAATAAATTAATCATCTTATAGATTACAAATAAAAAAAACAATCTTAATTTCGGGACCAACCTAAACCGATTTAAAGATTCTGAAAAAAATCGAAGGGAATTTTTTAAAGTTCAGACTAAAAAATTAAGCCGGAATGAACCACACATGGATATAAAGAAACAATTAAAGTACGATAAAGCCTATTTGAGAATTGCCCGGGAGTGGAGCAAGTTATCGCAATGTAAAAGGAAACAGGTTGGCGCAGTTATTGTAAAATACAGAATGATAATTTCTGATGGTTTTAATGGCACGCCTACAGGTTTTGAGAATTATTGTGAAGATGACGAAGGTTATACCAAGTGGTATGTTTTACACGCCGAGGCCAATGCAATCTTAAAAGTTGCCAGCTCTACACAATCCTGTAACGGCGCTACACTTTATATTACGATGTCCCCGTGTAAGGAATGCAGTAAGTTAATTCACCAGGCAGGAATTACTCGCTTGGTTTATCATATAGGTTATAAAGATAATTCGGGACTCGATTTCCTGGAAAAAGCCGGAGTTGACCTAGAACAGATACATAATTTGGAAGATTGAAACGCAGATATAAAATATTATTACCTATTCTCCTGGCCATTGCTTGCGCCATAGGTGTAATACTTGGGGGCAAACTCAATTTTTCTACTTCTAAACCACTATTTTCTTCCAATCCCAAAAAGCAAAAATTAAACCGACTTATAGACTATATTGACTATGAGTATGTGGACGATGTAAACACCGACAGTATAGTTGATATTACTGTAAACCGAATTCTGGAAAACCTAGATCCACATTCGGTGTACATTCCAAAAGCAGAATATGCCAGTGTGACCGAGAATATGCAAGGCGATTTTGTAGGAATTGGAGTAAGCTTCTATAATGTGAATGATACCGTGGTGGTGATTCAGGCTCTGGAAGGCGGACCGAGTGAAAAAATAGGAATCCGCGGGGGAGACCGTATTTTGTATGCCGATGGCACCCCTTTATTCAACATGGATATTCCTACCGATTCCTTAACCAAACACCTTAAAGGTGAAATAAATTCGCGGGTTACTTTAAAAGTAAAACGAAAAGGCACCGAAGATCTACTCACTTTTAAAGTAAAACGAGGTCGCGTGCCTTTAAAAAGTGTAGATGCCGCTTATATGCTATCTTCCAGCCTTGGCTATATTAAGGTGAATCGGTTTGCTGAAACTACCTATAAAGAATTTAGAAAGGCCTTAAAGAAACTGAAGAAAGAAGGTGCTACTCAAATAGCCTTAGATCTTAGAGATAATCCCGGCGGTTATCTTGCTGAAGCTATCAAGATTGTAGATGAAGTTTTAGAAGACGATAAATTAATCCTTTTCACCAAGAACAAAAGCGGTGCTATCGAGGAAACATACTCCCGGCGCAAAGGCTTGTTGGAGGAAGGAGCTATTTATGTTTTGATTAATGAAAATTCTGCTTCGGCCAGCGAAGTTATCGCCGGCGCCCTGCAAGACAATGACCGTGGCACTATTGTAGGACGACGCTCTTATGGCAAAGGTTTGGTACAAAGGGAAATGGATTTGGGAGATGGGAGCGCGGTAAGACTTACCATTGCGAGATATTACACCCCTACCGGCCGCTCCATCCAGAAACCCTATAATAATGGCAACGACAGCTATTTTAAAGATTATATGCGACGTTATAAAAATGGAGAATTGAACAACGAAGACAGCATTCACGTAAACGACTCCTTAAAATATGAAACCCCAGAAGGTAAAATTGTTTACGGGGGAGGAGGAATTATTCCCGATGTTTTTATTCCAAAGAATACCAATACCGAACGCGCCAATATTCAGTTATTGTTGCATCACGGCTTTATGAACCGTTTCATTTTTAACGTTCTCGAAAAAAACCGCTCCTATTATAATAACATCTCGCGGGAAGATTTTAAAACTGAAGTGAATATTACGGAAGAAATGATACAGGACTTTATAAAATTCTCGGCGATACAAAATATAAGATTGAAAGTAAATAAGCACAAAGAATTATTAAAACAGTATTTAAAAGCGGTGATGGCCCAGCAACTATATGGAATGAATGCTTTTGAAAAATTATTAAACATCGATGATCCCGCCATCGAAAAAGTTCTTGAATTATCTAAAAAAAATTAATAACTTGCCAGGGTGAGTAATTTTTCTGAAAATCTTATTATCTTTTTTGTTGTATCTCCACTGTTTTTCTTCATTATAGCGGTAGCATTTAGGTTGCTGGATAACAGCTCCCTACTCTTCTTACAAAAAGAAATCTTAGTCACTTCTTCCAATGTTTCAATAAAGAGTATTAAAAGTCAGATAAATCTTACCGAAGATCTGGTTTTTAAAAGAAAATTAAGATTGTCCCTAATTTATAGAAAGCTTAACCGCAGTTTTATTGTCCTTACCTTTCTTTCGCTTCCCTTAATGCTTACCGGCTATTATTTATGGTAATAATTTGTCGTGCACCTTGGTGTGCTCATTTTTCCAAAGACTAAGAATATCTGTTCCCACGCTAGCACCACTACCGCACGCAATAGAAAACTGACTGCGCCATCCGGCTAAGGTACCCGCCACATAAAGTCCCGACTTTACTAAATGATCTTCGTTTTTAAGCTGTATTCGTTCTTTGGAGGCTTTTGCTTTCTTATGCGGAATCAAAAACTCATCAAGCCCCCGTATTCCGAAAGGACTGGTGTATCCAATAGCCAAAACCAGGAGTTTGGTTTTATATGTGTTTTTATTGGTAACTACTTTAAAAGTCTGTGGCGAAGAAACAATTTCAATTACTTTTTCTTTAAAAATCTGTTCAACCTCGGGAGCTTGCTCTTGCAAATGTAGAGCGCCTTTTTGCAAGATTTGTTTTCCAAGGGTACCAGGAGCGAGCCCCAATACGTTGTTGAAAAGCGCAGAATTTAAGTGGGAGGTCTTTTGATGCATTACAATACCAACTTTTTTCTGGGAAACCAGCTTCTTTTCAAGAGCCGATCCCAAAATAAGGGCGCAAGACATTCCAGCAGCCCCGCCTCCTATAATAAGTGCATCAAACTGCAACTTAAGCATTATGTTTTTGGGCAATCCTCCTAGAAACCAGCAAGATTCCCATAACTACAATAACACAAAGACAGGCCAGAATAACCAATACAGCGGTTCCGCTGTCTCCCTTCATTAAGTCGTCAAAATTTAAAACATTTGCACTATAGACTGTAATAAAAAGGGCCAGTAAGATTACGGTATAAATAAAAAATTTCATGTAAATAAGCTCTGAATGTTTGCGGTGAATAACTTTACGGCTATGGCCAGTAAAATCACACCAAATACTTTTCTAATAACACTAATACCCTGACTTCCTAAAATACCTTCAATTTTAGAAGAAGATTTGAGCACCACGTACACAAAGATAAGATTGATTAGGATAGCTGCAATAATATTTATCGTTTCAAATTCTGCCTGCAGGGATACCAGCGTGGTCATGGTGCCGGCACCGGCAATTAGTGGGAAAGCCAAAGGCACTACAGATGCGGTTTCCGGCTCGTCGTCTTTATAAAGGCTAATTCCCAAAATCATTTCTAAAGCAAGAAAAAATAAAATAAAAGCACCGGCTAGGCAAAAGAATTCACATCTATCCCAATAAGATTAAGAATTTCTTTTCCTAAAAACAGGAAAACAATCATGATTACTCCTGCCACTAAAGAAGCTTTTTCACTTTGAATGTGCCCTACTTTTTGCCTTAGATCTATAATAATAGGAATATTGCCAATAATGTCTATTACCGCAAACAAGATCATCCCCGCTGTAAATATCTCCCGTACGTTCAATAATTCCCACATAACTTTCTTTTGAAAAAATTTGCGCAAAAGTACTTTTTAAAATCAGACCGTCAAGGGCTTAACTATTAAATTTTTTATAAAAAATAGGCTTAAAAATGGCACCCAATTTTCTGCGTAGATAATTCATTTTCAATTTAAAAAAGATCGAAGAACAGCATAAACTTTAATAGCCCAAAGCGCAAGCCTCAAGATTTTTAAAGTGTTCTTGAGAAAACTACATCTTAATCTGTTTTTTTCACTGCGGAAGGATATCTAAAAAACGAATTGTTGAGCAAAATCTTAAACATCGAATTTGAGATTAATTTTTTAGGAAAATTCATCTCCTTTTTTTCAGAAAGGAGTATGGATAAAACTATCTTTGCAAGATGTTTCAGATAGGAAAAACCATAGTTTCAGAAGAGATTCTCACCAAAGATTTTGTTTGCAACCTTTCGGCCTGCAAAGGCGCTTGTTGCGTAGATGGCGACGCGGGAGCCCCGGTTACGCCCGAAGAACGGGAAATTCTTGATGATATTTACCCCAAAGTAAAACCCTATTTAAGAAAAAAAGGGATTGAAGCCATAGAAAAACAAGGCACTTATATCACCAACGACTTCGATGAGATTGAAACTCCGCTAATAGATGGTGCCGATTGCGCATACGTTACTTTTGACGATAGAGGGATTGCGCTCTGCGGAATAGAAGAAGCTTATAACCAGGGAGATATCGACTTTAAAAAACCTGTTTCCTGCCATTTATACCCGGTTAGGATTCAGGAATATTCAGAATTTTCGGCAGTGAATTATCATAAATGGCATATTTGTGATGATGCCTGTACACTGGGAGCAGAACTTCAGGTGCCCGTTTATAAATTTACTAAAGACGCTTTAATACGCAAATTTGGGGAAGACTGGTATAAGCAATTGGAAGAAGCAGCCAGGGATTTATAAAAAATACCCTTATTTTTCACTATCGAATTTTCGAAAGGAACTCTTTATTGCTGCGAAAGAATATCAAATTCTCCATTCAACCTGATTTTTTTCTATTAAAAATGGAAAAACCTTAGCCAGGAAAGAAGCTCGTCTCATTAAGAAAACTAATAAAAACTAAGAAGCCAGGCTGGTTTCAAGATTTTAATCGATCTCGCTACTGCGAGCTGAAAATATTGTTTTCATAAGAAACATTATAAAATATTATTTCCGATAAAGTTTTTCTGACTTGATGGAATATGAATGATGAAGGGCAATTTGGATGTTTTTACTTTTCCACACCTTGCTTTAGAAAAAATGAACATTTAGTTTCATAATTTAAAAACCTTACTTAAAGAACATTGATATTCAGTAGGTTGTATTTAGTC
>JGI1221J13441_10001426_pt1 | contig 10128 bp, 10 predicted proteins | sample LakVidmifraction_4_FD_13441 | JGI IMG/M metagenome (IMG submission 13441) | reverse complement strand
CTTAGGACGGTTCCAGTTTTCTGTAGAAAAAGCATATAATGTTAAATTTTCAACCCCAATTTCGGCGCAGCCTTCCACCACATCGCGAACGGCCTTGGTGCCTTCTTCATGGCCCAATGCCCGCAACAGCCCTTTTTTCTTGGCCCAACGTCCATTGCCATCCATAATTATGGATATATGTTTGGGAAGACTTTTAAGGTTAATCTTTTCTTTGAACATTCTATCTAAAGCTGTAACAAGGTTTTTTTCCAAAAGTAAACGTAAGGCTTATGCCTGAAAAAACGTACCAATCTTTGGTATTTGTATTTCCAAATTCCCTTGGAGGAACTCTTCTTCCCAGTAATTCTTGCGGATTACTCCCGTCTATATTATCTGTAAAGGTATATCTTGCCCCGATCTCAAAAGCGGCAATAATTTTTTGAGTGATGGTTTGTTTGTATCCAAGTACCATNGGAATAGCAAACTCCCAATTGTCACCTTGTGGCTCCAGAATGCCTCGAGCTGGCAAATCGGCGCTCAAAAGATGGTGTTTGGAATTAAAATAAGTAATTCCGGTATAAAGGTATGGGGTACTCTGCTCGGTAGGCTTACTTAAATCAAAATCAAAATAATTAAATTCAATTCCCAGGGAAATTTCTGCTATATGGTTAGAAAATGTATAACCCCGCTGTTGCCTTCTAACCTCGTTGGATTTCGTGTCATCTGCAGAAATATCTGCATATAATAGTGATAACCTAATACTGTGCCGGTCACTGCGGTTCCATTTCGCAATTCCACCTGCTACCAAAGTATTTGGATTGATAAATGCGGCATTTCCTACATCTCCAATATAATTTGCACCCCCTATAAACGGGCCAACTTCGAAAGTTTGGGCTGAAGCAGATTTAAAGCATGCGAGCATAAAAATTAGTAATAAAAGATGCTTCATAGGTTTCCGAAAGTTTGCAAATATAACAATAATGTTCGCCCTATCACTAATTGAGCAGATTCGTATACGCTTATAAACAAATTTCGGGTGGTTTTATTGTTTAATTCCTTCGGTCTTCCCCCCACAATAATTTTTTCCTCAGGGTTTGTAGAAAACTATCTGGTTGAAGTTCTACCATGCTAATTTTAAAGGGAGCGGTTTTAATTGTTATTTCAGTTGCATTGCTCAAGGTTGCAATACGGGCGTCCATAGAAGCCAGGTAGAAGTTTTCACGACCGGAAACCCTCAAGGTAATTTTTGTGTCGTCCCTTATAACCAGAGGTCTCGCATTGAGATTATGCGGGGCTATGGGTGTAATTACCAAAGCATTTGTTTGGGGTACAATAACCGGTCCTCCGCAACTTAATGAATATCCGGTAGAACCCGTGGGAGTTGCAACTATAAGTCCGTCAGCCCAATAAGAAGTAAGGTATTGATCGTCCAGCCATGTGGCAATGGTGATCATGGAAGTCGTGTTTTTTCTGTTTACAGCAATTTCGTTAAGAGCGAAATTGCTTTCGCTAATTTCATTATTTTTGGGAACTGTTTCAATACAAAGCACCGATCTTTCTGAAATGGAATATTTTTTGTGAAGAATACGGGAAATGGTTTGCTTGATCTCTTCTTTTTGAATTGTCGCCAAAAACCCAAGCCGGCCGGTATTAATTCCCAAAATGGGGATATTTAGATCCCGGATAAAATTTATTGATTTTAAAATAGTGCCATCTCCTCCAATGCTAAAGAACAAATCATAGGAAGAATCCAATTCTTTAAACGTACTGAAATGGTTGTATTCTTTTAATACTGTTTTGTTGAGGTGTATAAGGTTCAGGAAGTTTTTTTCTATCACAACCTCAATATTTTCATGATCAAGAGCGATGAGCAGCTCTTCTATATATTTTCCGGAATCAGTATGATAAAATTGACCGTAGATGCCTACTTTCATATGTGTTTTATTGTTTTCTTAAGAAATCGCCTGCCCATGATCTTGACAGTTCGTAACCTGCCAGTTCTAAATATTCAGGTATTTATCGAGATATTCGGATCTGTCTTTTAATTTTTTGTTGAAATTATCTTCCTGATGTTCAGAAATAATAGTGTAACCATATCTTCTATAGGTCTGCAGGATTTCATTTAGGCTTGAAGTGCTTAGTTTGACAGTGATTTGAGCCAGATCATTTGCTCTTGAGGATATAAACATTCCCAGGATAACTGCATTATGGGATTCGCCTATTTGGCTAATCTCATTAAATGAATAATCCCTGTATCCTTTTTCTAATACTATAATCCCTCCGGGTTCATTTAAAAATGGAGTAGAGTAAAACAAAGTGATAATGGAGGTTAATGTTATATAACCTACATATTTGTTTTCAGAATTTAAAACAGGTAAGATATTGGTTTGATTTTTGGCAAAAATATCCAGGGTGTCCAGCCAGTAATTATCTTCGCGGGCAAAAAAACCTTCAAGAACAAATTGGAAATCTGCAATGGTTTTATTTTCGTCAAAACTGCTCACGTCATTTTTCGAAATACAACCTAAATAAACCCCATTATTTTCAACCGGTAAGTGCGAGTAGGTGAACTCATTGAATATTGATTTCAGGTCACCTATCTTATCATTTAGATGACAAATCCCGATATCTTTTATTATGAAATTTTCAATACTCATGGGTCTACTTCATTTTTATGCAAATTAATTAAAATAAAATTCAATAAGGCATACTTGTCTTTGTATTTTTGTTAATTCAAAGCCAAAAAACATGACAAAATTAAGCGTAAATATCAATAAAATCGCCACCTTAAGAAATGCCCGTGGTGGGAATGTTCCTAATTTGCTTAAAGTTACAAAAGATATTGAATATTTTGGCGCACAGGGGATAACCGTTCATCCAAGGCCCGATGAGCGTCATATTCGCTACCAGGACGTCCTGGATTTAAAGCCAGTTGTCACTACCGAATTTAATATTGAAGGAAATCCGATTTCAAAATTTATAGATCTTGTTTTAAAGGTGAAACCAACACAGGTAACACTGGTGCCTGATGCCGAAGATGCAATCACTTCAAATGCCGGTTGGGATACCCTGAAACACAAGGATTTTTTGAAGGAAGTAATTTCAGAATTTAAACAAAACGGCATCAGGACTTCCATTTTTGTCGATCCGGATATAAGCATCATCGAAAATGCAGCTGCTACCGGGGCCGATAGAATTGAACTCTATACAGAGGATTATGCATCCCAGTTTGCTACAGGGGATAAAGATGTGGTTAAAATCTATGCTGAATGCGCGCGAATTGCGGCAAATTGTGGTTTAGGAGTTAATGCAGGTCACGATCTTTCACTAAAAAACATCCAATTTTTTAAAGAGCATGTTCCCGGGTTGTTGGAAGTTTCCATTGGCCATGCTTTAATCACCGAAGCCCTTTATATGGGGTTGGAAACCACACTTCAAAAATATTTAAAACTTTTAAAGTAATGATAAAATTACATTCTACCATACTTGGAGAAGGTCAGCCTTTTATAATTCTTCACGGTTTTTTAGGAATGAGCGACAACTGGAAAACCATGGGAAATAAATTTGCCGAAACCGGATACCAGGTGCATCTTTTGGACCAACGCAATCACGGCAGAAGCCCGCATACTCCTGAAATGAACTATGAAGTATTGGCAAAGGATATTTTCGATTACTGTCAAATCCATAAGTTGAAAAATATAATTCTTTTGGGCCATTCAATGGGAGGGAAAGCGGCAATGCTGGCAGCCGGGAAATATCCCGATTTAATTGACAAACTTATCGTTGTTGATATCAGTCCAAAATATTATGCGCCGCATCATCAACAAATTATGGAAGGCCTGACAGCACTTGAAAACCAAAACCTTACTTCGAGAGGAGAGGCGGAGGAATTCCTGTCAAAATTTGTGGAAGATCAGGGAATCCGCATGTTTTTGTTAAAAAACCTTTATTGGGAGACCAAGGAAAAACTTTCGTTACGGCTAAACTTAAAAGTTTTAAAAGAACCCATTGAAGAAGTTGGCGATGAATTGCCATCCGGATTTAAGTTTGTGAAACCAACCTTGTTCATTAAAGGGGGGGAATCAAATTATATTACAAAAGATGATGAACCTCTTATAATACAGCATTTTCCAAATGCCGAAATTCAGATCATCCCTAATGCCGGACATTGGGTTCATGCTGAAAAAACGAATGATTTTTATTACAATGTAGAGAGGTTTCTCAATTTCTGAGTCATTTAATTATGTATGCATAATAAAATAGGTCAAATTCTTGCATGATATGTATTTAATATTAACTTTGGTCGTTACATAATATTAAAAACCCAAACCAATTTTAATTATGAAAAAACTTTTATTACTAATGCTTATTGTTTTATCTACAGCTGTAACTTATGCCGGTGGTTACAGGGTAAGTCTACAAGGTCAACGTGCGCTGGCTATGGGACACACTGGGGTAGCAGTGGTTAATAATGCAGAAATTGCCTTCTTTAATCCGGCCGGAATGGTTTTGCTTGAAAACAAGATTAATGTAGCTTTTGGTGTAAGTGCCGTATTTTCGGATGTGGTATGGCAAAATGACGAATTTGGGCAGATGTCTAGAACAGATAGCCCTGTTGGAACCCCTTTTTATGCTTATTTTTCTTATAAAATAAGTGACAAGCTTAGTTTAGGACTTGCAGCTTATACCCCTTACGGTAGTACCGTTGTGTGGGGGAAAGACTGGGCAGGATCCCACCTGGTAAATGATATTGAGTTGGCTGCTATATATGTGCAAGCGCTAGCTTCTTATAAAATTACTGATAATCTGTCTGTAGGTGGTGGGCCAATTTACGTTAGTGGTTCAGTTAATTTCAATAGAAATCTTAGTAGGACGCTTACCGATCTAGATGGGAATCGTGCAAATGTAACTCTTGACGATTCCGGTATAAGTGCTTTTGGATGGTCTGCAGGTGCAATGTGGAGCCCGATTGATAGTTTGAGAATTGGAGTTAACTATCGTTCTGAGATCTTAGTTGAAGCTGAAGGAGGTGATGCATTATTTGAAAACATACCAAATTCTCCTTTGACTCCTTTTAGTAATACTAAGTTTGATGCAACTTTACCGCTACCTGCTGAACTTACTGTTGGGGCGTCTTATCAATTAAACGATAAGTGGCTTTTCGCTTTTGATTATAATAGAACTTTTTGGGATGTGTATAAATCTTTAGATGTCGATTTTGAAAATCAGCCAGATGAGAGAGATTCAAATAATCCTAGAAATTATAAAGACGCTTCCATTTATAGATTTGGACTTCAGTACACTGCAAATGAAACTTTTACCTTAAGAGCTGGTTATTACTTTGATGAATCACCGCTTAGTTCAGGCTATTATGCTCCTGAAACTCCAAGAAACGATTCCAATAACTTTACCGGTGGACTTACGGTAAATATTTCGGATAGAGTAGCAATAGATGCTGCTTTTCTATACAGTCGCTTTAAAGAAATTAAAGAATCATATGCCCCCAATCCGGAAGATTTTCCTGATTACGAAGGAGCGCCATTTGAGGGAACCTATAAATCAAGTGCATTTACACCTGGTCTTGGGGTAACAATTAAAATATAATAAAAGCAATGAGAAATTATTTTAAATATATAGCAATATTAACCTTAGGGATAGTATCCTGTGAGCCAGAATTAGATAACCCCATTGATGAAGCAGGTTCTTATACCAATGGAGAAGCCGACTTTTCAAATTATGTAGCACTTGGAAATTCACTTACTGCAGGTTATGCAGATGGAGCTCTNTATATTACAGGCCAGGAAAATTCATATCCTAACATAATGGCGGGCCAATTTTCCTTAGTTCAGGAAACCGGNGNTTTCACCCAGCCTTTGATGGCCGATAACGCCGGAGGTCTTCTTATGGGAGGAACTCAANTANNCGGTTTTACTAATAGAAGAGTGCTTGCGGTTGGAGCAAGTGGTCCATCTCCAAAAATTTATGCCGGGATGGCCCCAACTACCGATATAACAAACGTGCTTTCCGGCCCTTTCAATAATATGGGAGTTCCCGGTGCTAAAAGTTTTCATTTGGCAACTCCTAACTATGGAAATGTTTCCGGAGTTCCTGTTGGAACTGCCAATCCATATTTCGTGAGATTTGCTTCTAGTACAAGCTCGACTATTTTAGCCGATGCAGCCGCACAAAACCCTAGCTTTTTCTCACTTTTTATTGGGAATAACGATGTGTTAAGTTTCGCAACTTCAGGCGGAGTCGGAGTAGATCAAACCGGAAATTTAGATCCTTCTACCTATGGAAAGGAAGATATTACCGATCCTCAGTTATTTGATATTATTTATTCTCAAATTGTAACTGCTATGGTGGGTACAGGAGCTGGTGGCGTATTATTGAATATTCCGGATGTAACCACGATTCCTTATTTTACAACTATTCCAAATAATGCACTTGTTCTTGATGCCACAAAAGCAGCCAGTTTAACCGGATTTTTCCGAGCAGTGGCAGGTATTTTTACCCAGAAAGCAATGATGGGGGGCGCTACTATGGAACAGGCCCAAGCTTTGGCTGCTCAATATGCGATCACCTTTAATGAAGGTCCAAACAGGTTTTTAATAGATGTGCCTGTATCTCAAACAAATCCATTAGGATTTAGACAAATGACCCAGCAGGAATTGTTAGTATTAACTATTGATCAAGGAGCATTAGCTCAAGGATATGGTTCTGTGGTATTAACCCCGGAAGTTATGGAGGTACTTGGAATTCTTCAAGCTGAGGGACAACCAACTCAAGCGCAAGCGCAGTTGGTTATTGATGCCGTTAGCGGGATAGATGATAAAGATGTTTTAGACAATCAGGAAATTCAGGCAGTTGCCGTGGCAACAACTTCGTATAATGCTACTATTAAACGTTTGGCTGAGGAAAAGAACCTTGCATTTGTAGATGTCAATGCTTTTTTAACTCAGGTTGCCAATGGAGGAATTCCTTTTGATGAAGGAACTCTTACTTCTGTATTTGTGACCGGAGGAGCATTTTCTTTAGATGGGGTTCATCCAACACCAAGAGGTTATGCAGCTATTGCAAATCTTGTTCTTGATGCTGTGAACCAAACCTATAGTTCTACAGTTCCAAAAGTGAACGTCGGTAACTATGGAACAGTGACCTTAAGCAATGATGTTCAGTAAATATCAGTAACCAAAAGGTATATTTTCGTATTAATAAAATCATAAAATGTAAAACGCCGGAATCTTTCCGGCGTTTTTTTTGCATTTTTGTAAGGAAACCAACTAAATAAATAAATTATGAAATTGATCATCCGCATCTTATTAACAGCAGTAGCAGTGTTTTTAATTGCACAATTCCTTCCGGGAGTTTCGGTGGCAGGTTACGGTACTGCAATTATCGTGGCAGTGGTGCTCGCCTTGCTAAACCTTATTGTTAAGCCAATCTTGGTGTTGCTTACTTTACCGGTAACTATTTTGACCTTAGGATTGTTCCTGCTGGTGATTAATGCGATAATTATTCTTCTGGCAGATTCCTTTATNTCAGGATTTGGAGTNGATGGNTTTTGGATAGCNTTAATNTTCAGCTTATTGCTCTCTATATTTCAATCTATTTTATTTTCAATTTTAGGCTCAGAATAGGANTTTGCTGAAATTCAGGGTTTTGAAACTTTGTCAACAATCAAAAATTATGTACTTTTGCACACCAATTTTTATAACAAGTTAATATGAATATTACCAGAGAGAATATCGATGAATTGAATGCGGTAGTAAAAGTAAATATCGCAAAAGAAGACTATAGCGACAAAGTTGACAATATATTAAAAGATTATCGGAAGACCGCCAATATTCCCGGATTCAGGAAAGGTCACGTCCCTATGGGGATGGTTAAAAAACAATACGGGAAATCGGTGCTTGTAGACGAGGTAAACAAAATGTTGCAGGATGCGCTCAACAAATACCTGACAGAAGAAAAACTGGATGTGCTTGGAAATCCGCTTCCAAAAGAACAGGAAGATTTTGACTGGGACCAGGACAACTATTCCTTCGAATTTGAATTGGGCCTTTCACCCCAGTTTGATGTTAGTCTGGAGACCAAAAAACAAATTACCCATTATAAAATTGTTGCAGGTGATGAGATGATTGAAAACCAGATTGAGCAAATCCAAAAACAATACGGGAAACTGATTTCCAAAAATGAGGTTGAAGAAGGAAATGTTGTAGCCGGAACCTTCAAAAATGAAGAAGAAGGTATTGACAGTCAAGCCACTCTTCCTTTGGAAAAATTGAAAGGAAAGGAAAACCTTGACAAATTTCTAGGCGCTAAGGTAGGAGATGCCATTAGCCTTAATACAAAAGATCTTTTTGAAGATGAGCATCAATTGATGGAGTTCCTAAAAATTGAACACGATAAAGCCCACGGTTTGGATATAGAAGTGGAATTCACCATATCTGAGATCAACAAACAGGAATTGGCTGAATTGGACCAGGATCTGTTCGATAAATTATTCGGAAAAGATGAGGTAAAATCTGTTGATGGGCTTAAGGACAAAATAAGGGAAGATGCCGCAAAGCAGTTTCAACAACAAGGTGATCAGCAATTGCTGAATGATGTGACCGAAGCTCTTATCGAAAACAACAAATTTGAACTTCCTAAGAATTTTCTTCAAAAATGGATCCGAACAGTAGGCGAAAAACCTTTGACTGAAGATGAAGCCAAAGAGGAATTTGAAAAAAGTGAACAAGGATTACGTTTTCAGCTGATTGAGGGAAAATTGATCAATGAAAATGATCTTCAGGTAAAATTCGAAGATTTAAAATCCTTTACCACTGATAGGATCAAGGAACAAATGGCTCAATTTGGTCAAACAGACCCTGCAGAAAAAGAACTTGATGATATCGCGGCACGCGTGCTTTCCAATGAGGATGAAGTTAAGCGATTGTCTGAACAATTGCTCAACGAAAAACTACTGACTTTTTATAAGGCAAATATCAAATTGGAAGAGAAAGAAGTTACTTATGAGGACTTTGTAAAAGAGATTTACAAGTAGTCTTTCTTGAAATTTATACATATCTTTAAGGCGTTAAACCAATATGGTAAAGCCTTATTTACTTAATATTAGAATTTATACAGCTATGGATTACGGAAAAGAATTCGAAAAATATGCTACCAAACATCATGGCATAAATAGCAATTACTATGAGAAAATAGTAGGCAGTATGAACCCTACGGGAATGACTCCCAATATCATTGAAGAGCGTCAAATGAACGCGGTTGCGATGGATGTTTTTTCACGATTGATGATGGACAGGATCATTTTTATGGGAACTGTGATCAACGATCAGGTTGCCAATATTGTTCAGGCCCAGTTGCTGTTTTTGGAGAGTACAGATTCAGCAAAAGATATTCAAATATACATCAACTCTCCCGGTGGTGGAGTTTATGCCGGATTGGGAATTTATGATACAATGCAATTTATAAAACCGGATGTAGCCACAATTTGTACAGGGATGGCTGCTTCTATGGGCGCTGTTTTGTTATGTGCTGGGGCAGAGGGAAAACGCAGTGGATTGCCGCATTCCAGGGTAATGATCCATCAACCTTTGGGTGGGGCACAAGGCCAGGCCAGCGATATTGAAATTACAGCACGCGAGATCCTGATCCTGAAAAAGGAATTATATGATATTATTTCTAAACATTCCGGGCAGCCTTATGATAAATTGGTTGAAGACAGCGATCGTGATTTTTGGATGAAAGCCGACAAAGCGAAAGAATACGGTATGATTGATGATATTTTAAAGAGAGAATGATAAAATGTGTTTTGAATTTCCTTCTCCGGATTTTAATTACCGGAACAGGAATTTTTAAACCTGAAAAGAAAAATGATGGCGAAAGATGAATTAGAATGTTCCTTTTGTGGAAAGAAAAAACCCGAAACAGATCTCTTAATTGCCGGTCTTGACGCGCATATTTGCGATAAATGTATAGAGCAGGCACATGGGATTGTTTTAGAAGAATCAAAACAGGAAGAAGACAAAGAGTTGTCGGAAGATCTGAAATTGAATAAACCAAAGGCTATTAAGGCATTTTTGGACGAATACATAATTGGCCAGGAGGCTACCAAAAAAGTGATGTCCGTAGCGGTTTACA
>JGI1221J13441_10001425_pt1 | contig 10131 bp, 14 predicted proteins | sample LakVidmifraction_4_FD_13441 | JGI IMG/M metagenome (IMG submission 13441) | reverse complement strand
GCAATTCACGCCACTAACTAAAGCTCAATGATAACAACGGCGTAGGCGTCTACATCGTATAACATGTATTATGGAAAATGTGTTATGTTATAACATACACCCGGCACGAATGGGTGTGTTATGTTATAACATACCCCATACCCCCGGCACGAATGGGTCCCCGGCGGGCGCCCCGTCGCTATCGTAAACTATCTTGGATTTTTTGAATTTAGAAAGTAGTTTGGGCCAAGATTTATTGGATTTTTTGAATTTAATTGTTATTTTACCGCCTGGAAACAAAAGCCGGAGCCCATAAATTTTGACGTAGCGCCCGCCAGCGTGGTATCGTAGATAATGGCCAAAGAGTTCGCGATGCCCACCCGTCTTGTTCGCCTGCGTTGGGAGGACGCATCCAGCCAGGAGACGGGCGGGTGGATAACGTGGAAGAAGGTTCAGAGGTCATGCCCGGCCATGATCCAATCGGTCGGCTTTGTTGCCAAGGAGACGGACAAGTACATCGTCCTCGTGGCATCGATCTGTGAGGAAGACGGCGCCGCGGGTGGGGACGTCACCGTGCCCAAGGCTTACATCGTGGAAACCCAGGAGCTGTCATGACGACTGAAGAAGCCGACGAGCTGCGCCGTCGCGAGGTGGCCGCGCTGGAAAAGATCGCCGCGCGCCCCATCCCGTTCGACGAGCTGCGCCGTCGCGAGGTGGCCGCGCTGGAAAAGATCGCCGCGCGCCCCATCCCGTTCGACGGCATCCAGTGGGTGTGGAACCCGGAGACGGCCACTGTAATGACCATTCGAGAGTTCCTGACGCCTCAATGAGCCTGATCGCCCGCGTAGCCGCCATCGTAAAGGCGACACAGAGTTCTCGCGTAGTACGGCTCCCTGACGACATTCGGGAGCTAAGCCGCTTCATCCCGCGACCTCTACAGCAGGACATGCGCAACCGCATGAAGCGCTTTAACTCGTGGGTCGTGCATCGACGCTTCGGCAAATCTGTCCTGGCCGTTAACACTCTCGGGGAGAAGGCAATCGAATGTCCGTTTCCAAATGGCCGCTACGCTTATCTGGCCCCCACCTACGATATGGCGAGGAACATTGCATGGACCTATCTGAAAGATTTTGCCGATACGATCCCGACTGCGGAGAAGATGGAGAGTAAACTTACGATCGAATTACCTACACGTATTGGGGGGCGCGCGCAGATCAGCCTGTATGGGACCGACACACCGAAGCAGCGTCTCCGGGGCATGTATCTGGACGGCGTGGTGTTCGACGAGTGGGCGCAGATACCACCGCACGTCTGGACCCAGCAGGTCCGCCCCATGCTATCGGACGTAAATCGTAACGGGGTAGACGATCTGGCCGAGGACAACCAGTGGGCCATTTTCATGACCACGCCCTTCGGACGCAACCATGCCTACCACATGCACTCCCGCGCGGAGTTGTGGGCGCAGGGCCTGGGGGCCAAGATGGGCGGCGGGCAGATCGACATGGGTTTCGACGAGGCGGGAGACGACGATCTCGTCTTTCGTAATGACTGGGCCGCGGAATTGTGGAAAGCCAGTCAGACGGGCGTGCTGAACCCAGGCGAACTTCGCTTGGCCAAACAGGATATGGATGACGACGATGCCTATGAGCAAGAGTACGAGTGCAGTTGGGACGCCGCCGTCAAGGGCGCCATCTACGCCAAGCAGCTTGCCGCGCTTCGCGATCGCGGACACGTCACGAGGGTCGGCTACAATCCTCTGCTTCCTGTCCACACCGGTTGGGATTTGGGCTTCGACGACTGTACCGCCATCTGGTTCGTCCAGTGCGTTGCCAACGAAGTTCGGGTGATCGACTACTACGAAGCGGCGGGCGCCGACCTGGCCCACTACGCGGACGTACTGGAGAAGAAAGGATATGGCTATGGGCGGCACTACCTCCCTCACGATGTTGAGGTTACAGAACTGGGTTCGGGGAAATCCCGATCCAGTATTCTCCGAGCTCTCGGTGTACGCGGCGTTACAGTCCCGCGGAGCAACGTTGAAGACGGGATTGCTGCGGTCCGTGTTCTACTTCCCCGCTGTGTATTCGACGCCACTGCTACGCAAGACGGCCTTGACCGTGTAGCCTTGTATCATCGGGAGTACGATGAGAGGCAACAGGTGTTCCGCCAGAAGCCCAAGCACGACTGGACTTCCCACTCGGCGGACGCCCTGCGCACCCTGGCCATGGGACTGAAGAAGTTTGCCCCGGAAGCGGATGGGGATTACCAGCAGCAAAGGACGGCGGAGCTTTGAACTTCCGCACGGCCACTGGCCCCGAAATGATGGTAGCCCACTGCGTCTGGTCCAACTACATGTGGGCCGGGCTGAAAGGTGTCAGGATTGTCGACGATTATCTTCAGGAAGAGCATGTCAAGGACTTGGTCGAGCTATACGGATTTGCCGCTCCAACTGGACCTGTTTATTCCGGAAGGGCTGCTTTTATTTCGGACCCGGCGACAGAAGTTGCTTTCATCTTCTGCCCCGCCAATCTCGGGGTCGCCCGCATCGTCCACGAAATCGGGCACGCGGTCTGCGATCGACTGTACCCCGCCAGCCGAGACTGGGGACATGAGCAGGCAGAAGCCTTCGCGCTACTAGCGGACGTGAACGCCGGCCGCTGGCGCACCCTGGATCCGGGCGAGCGCCAGTCGTTCAACGAGCATATGCGCGCCTGCCGGCGCGATCCCGCCTACGAGCGCGCCTTGCGCTGGGCGTTCTCCCTCCGTAAGTTGAAGCTGAAGGACCAGATGGATGAAATCGCCCGAGGCTAAAGTCCGCCCGCGGAAGATCAAATACCACTCTTCGACGCAGAAAGGCGCCGGGGCGGGGTACAAGGACGACAGCGACAACCCCCTGTCGCAGAACTTCCTCCGACCCGAGGACCGCGACGAGCGCGGTAAGGCCAGATGGTGGGCGCTGCACGGCAAGAAGTTCGCCCGCATCGGCACGGTTGAATTCGACGGCTGACTGTGATACCGTCCCGTCATGCGAGTTCTCTATGATGTCGGGTCCATCTTTGCCCCTATCATGCGGTTGTTCGGCGGTGGTCAACAGCAGCAGTCCCAGTATTTCAACAGTGGCCCCTCCGCCGCGCAGACCCGTGTGAAGGAACTTGAGGCCGCCGACGAGGCCAAGCGCAAGAGCCTGTCCGATGCCGCCAACCGTACCGGAGCCGCTTCCTCGCTGCTTACCGCCGCGGATAGCGGCTCCGAGTTCGACCGACTGAAAACGAAAAAAACTCTTTTGGGCGGCGTGTAGTGCCGTATTCGGAATAGAACATGAACGACGCATATTCTCTTAGCCGCAGCTTCAGTACGACTGACGCCACCCCGCTAACTGGTATCTTGGGATTCACGGTCGGTCGAAAGCACGGCGGGGGCATCCAGCTTTCCGGAACCTTCGTCGGTACGGTCGTATTCGAGGAAAGCCTTGATAACGGCACCACCTGGATTTCAAAGAGGGTCTACCCGGCAGGGGGCGGGGTGGGCGCCACCTCTGCTACGGCCGCCGGACATTGGAAGTTCGCCACGGGCGGCAGCACCAACTTTCGTGTGCGCTGCTCGTCCTTCACCAGCGGACCTATCAATGTCAACATTCTGCTGACCGAAGGTACAGCTCCCACTTCCACGCCTATCGTTCTGCCGAAGTCGAGGGTTCTCGTGACGTCGCGAATCATCGTCAGCGGCACCGTCGTCAAGGTGTTCGATTCCAACAGCCGTTCGGTGGATCGTCAGATCCGTTGCGTCGGCGTCGATATATTCATCGGCGATACTGGGGTCGCGGTCTTGACGGGTTTCCTCGTCAGGGCCTTGGAGGGGCCGGTACGCCTGTCCGCTTCGGTGGGTGAAGTCTACGCCATCACGGCCGGCAGCACGGCCACCGTCTTCGTGTTTGACCAGACCGAGGAGTAGGATGTTGGTCATCGCTATTTCTGCTGGTACGGCGCCATAAACCAGCCGGCGCAGCGGGTGCGCGCCATCATCCTCGGGCTACCGCTGTCATGATCTGATGTTGCTAGGTTTTTCATAAAGTATGGTATAAGAACTACATGGCTAAAGACGTAGTAGCGGAAACCATCATTTCTCGGGAGAAGTTCCGCCGGGCAAAGCGCGCTACATGGGAAAGCCTGTGGCAGTCGATCGCACGGTACTGTCTGCCCAACTCCGCGTCGTTCATGGAGCAGGTAGCTCCCGGCCAAGATCGGATGCGCTGGATTCTGGACAGTACAGCCCCGCGATCGCTGGAAATGTTCGCCTCCTTCTTGCACACCCTCCTGAACAACCCAGCTTCCGAATGGGTGCGCCTGGGCGTCGCGGGCGAGCCGGAACTACAGTTGTCGTCTACCGTACGCGCGTATCTGGAGGTCTGCCAGAAGAAGATCATGAACGCGCTGACGGCGCCCTCGTCTGACATCTACTCGCAACTTCACCAGGTATACCTCGACCTCGGCGCCTTCGGCACGGCAATCCTTTTCGAAGACGTAATCAAGGGCGCCCTGCGGTGCCGCGTCTACCACCTCGACGACTGCGTGATCGACGAGGGCGAAGACGAGACGATCGACAGCATGATCCGCCAGCGCAAGCAAACCAAGCGCGCTGGCCTCCAGCGTTTTGGCGCCGACAAACTGGGCCGCTCGTTTGAGAACCTGTCCGACGAAAACCTCGACAAGGAAGACCGCTACCTTCACGCCGTTTTCCCCGCGACCGACCCACTGGCCGAGAAACTGCCCAAGCGGCAAATCCTCAAGGGTGCGGCTTTCTACTCTTGCTGGATTTTGGACGGCGAGGAGAAGAAGGTTCTGGAGTACGGCTCTTACGAGGAGTTCCCTTACTTCTGCCCGCGTTGGTACAAGGCCCGCGGGGAGATTTACGGGCGCAGCCAGGCCATGACGGCGATGCCTGACATCCGCATGGTCAACCGCATGTCAGATACAATCCTGCGCGGGGCCGAGAAGATCGTCGATCCCCCGCTGGTCATCCCCGATGGCTCGCTGGTATCCCCGGTGCGCCTGCACGCGGGCGGCATGACCTTCGTGGAAGGCGGCGCCGAGATCAAGACGCTTATCCCGCCGGGAACGTCGCGTATCGAGACTGGTAACGATCTGCTGGTCGCGCGGCAAGGTGCCATCAAGGAAGCCTTCTTCACTCCGCTGTTCGTCACCCCGGACAGCCCGGTCAAGACGGCTACGCAGGTTCTCCAGGAAGTCGACGAACGCAATCGCGCCCTGTCTCCCATGCTCGTGCGGGCGCAGACGGAGCTGTTCTCCAAGCTGGTCACACGCACGTTCAACATCCTCATGCGCAGCGGCAAGCTGCCCAAGCCCCCGTCAGAACTGGCCGGGAAGACGCTGAAGCTGGAATATGTCTCGCCGCTCATCGCGTCGCAAAAGCAAATGGAGGGGCTGGCGATCGCCCGCACCTTCGAGCAGATGGCCGCGTGGGCGCAGGTAGACAAGGGCATCTTCGATTGGATCGACACCGATCTTGTCGGCCAGCGTATCCCGATGTCGAACGGCGCCGGGGCCGACCTGGTGAAGACCATGACGCAGGTACGCGAAATCCGCGCCGCCCGCGCCAAGCAGGAAGCCGCGATGCAGCAGGCGGCCCTCATGCCCGAAGGCGCAAGCGCGGCGGCAGCACTCATGACAGCGGGAGCAAAGGTGACGCAGGCGAACAATGCAGGCTAGGGAAGTAACGCAGGAGGAACTTGTATCAGCTTATCAGGAATGGGGAAGCTCGCCCGCTGGCAGCATCGTTCTCAATCACCTGTTGGCCAAGTTCGGCTTTATCTCGAAGTCGACGAACGTACCGGGGGACCCTTACGGTACGCACATCAATGAAGGCCATCGCGGGGTAATGGTTTATATCGGTCGCATGATGGCGATGAAGCCGGAAGACCTGAAACAGCCCAAGCGGGCGGAGACGGAGGAGCAGCACGATGGCGAATTCTGAAGAACGTGGTATGATTATTCGTTACGAGGGAGAAGGTAATGGTGGAGCAGGCGGAGACGGTGGAGCAGGAAGCACTGGATCTCTACTCACTGGAGGAGACGGGGGAACTGGCTCGCCGGGTGCAGGGACAGGCAATCCTGGATCAGGCGAACAGAACGGCGGCGAAGTTTTTAAGCTCCCTGACGGATGGGATTATCGCACGGCTCTCCCGCCGGAGCTAAAGGAAAGCCCTTCTGCCAAGAAGTACGCCAATATCGAGGAGCTGGTCCGTGGATTCGATAACGCCCAGCAGTTGATCGGCAAGCCGACCGAACGCCTGGTCGAAATTCCGCCGAACATCGACGACGCCGGGCGCATGGCCGTGCTTGAGAAGATGGGCCATCCCAAGAACTTCGCGGACTACAAGATCGAGGCCCCCAAGGGCGCCGAACAGGTCCTGAAGATCGACAGCCCCAACTTCAAGGCACTGGCCGAGGTAGCCCACAAGGCGGGCGTACACCCCACGCAATTCCAGGGGATCATCGACACCTTCGGCCAGCAGATCGTTGCCGGGCAGAAGGAAATGGCGGACGCTGAAATCCAGCGCAACGCCGACAACGTAACGGCCCTCAAGACCAAGTGGGGCGAGGCGTTCGATAGCAAGGTATCCGCGGCCAATACGGCGATCGACAAGTTGGGCGGCGACAAGGCGGGCGTTGACGCCCTGCGCGAAAGCATCAACCGGTCTGGTCTTGGTACGGACGGCCCACTTCTCGACATGCTTTCCAAGGTCGGTGAAATGCTGGCCGAGGATGCTACGGGCGGCGACGGCGGCGGCGGCATTACCGCTCCCATGACCCCGAGTGCGGCCAAGGACGAGGGCACGCGCATCCTCCAGGAAGCCATTGGCTTGATGGGTACGAACCCGATCAAGGCGCGCGAGCTTAACCTGAAGGCGCAGGAGTTCTTCGCCAAGGCCGAGAAGCGGGCGCGGTAGTTGACATGGCCGTTCGGTTGTGGCAGTCTTCAGCTACGAACCGAACGGCCCCTCTGCGCCTACGCGACAAGGGACACCCGAAACGGCTCAACCGTCTCCCTCAATCCCTAGTCAAATAGGCAACGTACCCAAATGCGTATTTTTTACTCTGTCGACATTCCCGTAGCCTACGTTACGCAGTTCTCGACCAACGTGCACCTCCTCGCGGAGCAGAAGGTTTCTCTCCTCCTCTCCGCGGTCATGCGCGAGGACATTACTGGTGAGAGCTGGGCTGTTGAAATCACGGGCGGCATCGACGCCCCGAATGAGATCAACGAGCGCCATGGCGACACCCCGCTGAACAACACGCCGCAGACCCGGCGCTGGGGCTTCATCAAGGACTACGACGTAGCCGACTTGATCGACAAGCAAGATCGCGTCAAGATGCTCATCGATCTCAATAGCGTCTACACGATGCGCCATGCTGGCACGATGGGCCGCGGTATCGACGACGCCATCATCAGCGCACTCTACGCCACTGCCATCACCGGCCACACCGGTTCGGGCACGACCACCTTCCCAACCGCGACCCAGCAGCTCGCTTCGGGTTCGACGGGTCTGACGATCGACAAGCTCAATCGCGCCAAGGAAGTCCTCGACCACAACGAAGTCGATGCGTTTTACCCGCGCTTCTTCGCTGCAACCTCTCGTCAAATCCGCGAGCTGCTTGAGGACGACAAGGTTACGTCTCAGGACTTCAACACGGTCAAGGCCCTGGTCCAGGGGCAGATCGATACCTTTCTCGGCTTCAAATTCATCCGCACGGAGCGTCTGATTTCGACCGCCTCGGTTCGTAACTGCTTCGCCTGGGCGCAGCCGGCCGTCCGCTTCGGCATGGCCATGGCCCCGAACTCCACGGCGTCCGTTCGCCCTGACAAGCGCTACGCTTCGCAGATTTACACCTGTGGTTCTTGGGGCGCCCTGCGCGTTGAAGACGCCATGGTCGTGTCGGTCCTGTGTAGCGAAGCTTAATAGTTAACTGAAAGGATCACCATAATGCCCACCCTCTACTCCGACCAGATCACGGGCCTGCGGGCTAATCCGCAGACCAAACCCGACAGCGGCGAAGCCCGCGGCAAACTCCGCTGTTCGGTGTTCAGCTGGACCGGTGACGCCGCCCAGGATGATCTCGTGGAACTGGTACGCCTTCCGATCGGCGCCCGTATCCTCAATGGCTTCGTGGACTTTACCGACTTCGGTACGTCAGTCACGCTGGACATTGGCGACAGCACGACCGAAAACAAGTATCTGTCGGCTCTTGACATTGCCACGGCGGCGGGCACTTCCGCCTTCGCGAATACGTGGGCTCTCTACGGCCTCGGCCGGGAGCGCCTGACCACCGTGATTACCCTGATGGCCAAGCTGGAGGGGGCCAACCCCGCCAGCGGCACGCTGCGCGGCTACATCCTCTATGTAGTGGAGTAGGCTTCATGGCCGCTCTAACTTACGTTGCCACCATCACCCCCAGTCGCCAGATTACGGTGACTGCGGGCACGGGTGACGGGATCGGTGCGGGAGTTGCCGCGCTGATTATCGACAACACGAAAGAGAAGTTCGACGTGGCAAAGACCATCGCGGCCCTTGTCCGCGCTTACCACCGCCAGGCGTCCAAAGTGTCCGACGTTGGCAGCATCGCCACTTCCGGCGCCACGCTGGAGTAATCTACGGGCCGGGTTTTCCCTCCTCAATCTCCTCCCCGGCCCACCCCCTGGCCTTTACTGGTCAGGGGGTTTTTCTTTGCGGAGAATACGTGGTATTATCCCCGCATGAGCTTTAGTCAAGTCGAGATCGCAAATGGTGCGTTGACCCATTGCGGGGAGCCGTCGGTCACGTCTCTCAACCAGGAGGGCAAAGCCGCCCGCCTCCTGAAGCGCAACTACGACCTTGTTCTCAAGCGCGTCTTGACGAAGTACCGCTGGAATTTTGCCAAACGGCGCGCAGAACTGGCCGCCGATCCTACAGCTCCCGAGTTCGGTTTCACACACAAACACCAGGTTCCGTCCGACTTCCTTCAGCTTATCGGCCTCTATGACGGCCAGGAGAGCCAGCGCAATTACAGTTCCAGCGATACCGTTTACAAAGTCGAGGGGCAATATATCCTTTGTGATATGACGCCGCTCAAGATATTCTATATCGCAAATATCACGGACCCTTCGCAGTACGATCCAGCCTTCGTCGCGGTGCTGGAGTACTACCTCGCGACCAAGATTTTCTATGATCTTACCAAGGGCACCGACCGATATACCGCGCTGGTCCGCGAGCGGGAACTTGCTGTCCGTGAAGCCAAGTTTTCGAACGCCATTCAGAACACCCCCGAGGTGGTCGTCGCTTCTGACTGGATCGACAGCCGCTTTGAGCATGGCGGCGGGATGGGCTACTACCGCATCGGACCGGTCGCCTAATGGCGCGGTGGGCGCCAATCCAGAACAGCTTTACCGCCGGCCTGCTGTCTCGCCGCCTGCGGGCGCGCGACGACCTCGAAGCCTACGGCCAGGGGCTGCGGCAGGCCCTCAACGGGATGATCTTGCCGCACGGCGGGTTCATGCGCCGATCGGGTTCCGTGTTCGTCAGAGCGGTCAAGAACCATACCGGGAACAACGCGCTGATCCCTTTCGACGTGGCAGCCGACCAGCAGTACGTCATGGAGGTGGGGCATAATTACATCCGCTACTATGCCAACCACGGGCAGGTAGAAAGCTCTCCTGGTGTGCCGCTGGAGACGGTGACGACCTACGGCAACGACGAGCAACAGGATTTGCGGTGGGCGCAACAGGTCGACGTGATGTACATTGTGCACCCGAACGGCCACCCCTACAAGCTACAGCGCACCAGCCTGACGAGCTTCACCTGGACCAAGGTAGCTTGGAAAGACGGCCGGGCGCCAATGCAGCCGTCGAACATCACGACGACCACACTGGCCGTGAATACCGGTACCCTGGTCGCCACGTTCTCCGCAGTCCCCCGACCGGGCGGGCTCGTAACCGCTGATGACATAGGCCGCGCCATCCGCTGGTTCGATGGTGTCTACCAGATCGCTACCGTCCCCACCACGACTACCGCCACCCTGACGCTTCTCAAGGCGCCGGCGGATCCCGCGGCAGCCAGCACGACCGCTACCCTCGACTGGGCGCTGGGCCTGTGTTCGG
>JGI1221J13441_10001424_pt1 | contig 10136 bp, 10 predicted proteins | sample LakVidmifraction_4_FD_13441 | JGI IMG/M metagenome (IMG submission 13441) | reverse complement strand
CCTTAAATTCTGGGAGTAATTCCCGGTGGTGTTTAGGCTCAAAATAGCGCAAGGCATTTTGCAACGCCAACTGCTTTTCTTGGCTATTTAAAACCGATTTTCGTTTTGGCGCGTGATTTACAGAAGTATCGTATTTTTTCTTTTCAGGAAGTTCCCCGGGGATTCCCTGTAATATTTCTTCTTTAAAACTAGGTTTTTTCATACTGGAAAAGTTAAGGTTTTAAAATTAAGCTTAAGATGATTATTTATGATTGTTGATTTTCATACCTAAATTAAAAAATTATGAAACTCATTCTTAATTAATCCTTTCCCCAACCACTTTGGCCGGCTCAGTACATTGCCCAAAGGGTGGAAAATAATTATAACTATTTAATCCCTCCAGAGGGTTTAATTCCCCGAGGCTTGCCTCGCAATTTTTTAAAAGTATTCTCCAATTCATACCTAGTGGGCTTGTCCCGAGGTTCTTGATTTATTTTTCGGCTCCCATGCCCGAAAGATTGGTCAGCGGGCTTTTCGCTTTGCAATAAGCTCAGTCGAAGTGGCAGGGGGTAATCAAAAATCAAATTTATTTCTGGTCTAGAACGAAAAATTTCTAATTCAATTCCCCACTTGAATCAAACATTCGTATCTTTAGTAAGTTCAAAAAATAAATTGAAATGAATATTCAGACGCTAAAATATGAAATCATAGAATCGGTTACCAAAACCAATGATAATTCTTTGCTTAAAACGCTAAAATCCATAATAGATTCAAATGCTACCGCCACCACAGGATGGTATGATGAATTGAGTAAGGAAGAAATTAAATCCATTAATCGTGGGATTGAAAATCACGAAAAAGGAGAAGTTTTGACAAGTAAGGAATTCTGGTCCGGATATGGGGACTGAATTTGACATGCTCTGGTCCAAAGAATCAAAAATTCAATTGGATAGAATTGTTTTTTATCTAAGGGGAAAATGGACGGCAAAAGAAGTGAATAAATTTCTAACACAAATAAAAGAGTTTGAACGAATTGTTGTAAAGTTTCCTGAAATATATGCTGAATCAAATAAGAAAATAGGATTAAGGCGAGCTGTATTATCAAAGTATAATTCGGTGATTTATAAAATCGATTGGGAAAAAGCTTTGATAAAAATTTACACCATCTTTGATAACCGGCAACATCCTGAGAAATTAAAATAACACTATGTGGCTGTGATCTAAGAAATCACTGTTTGTCCCGTAAAGAATCAAGACCCCCGAAGCATCGGGACTAATAGAATCAAGAACAAAGATTTGATTGTAACTAACTGATAAACAGCATTAATTATTTTTTATATTTTGGAAAACACATATTTTCGATATAAATAAATAGCAAGTCCTAAAATGTAAAAAAAGCGTGAAACGTCTTCAAAATCGAGGCAAATTAAGTTCGTAAAAGTTTTTATCGGACAATAATGCTAAGAAATATATAAAGTTTATTTTGTTACAAGTTCTAAAACCAGAAGCTATTATTTTAATGAAAAATGTGCCCGCGGAAGTATATGCAAATTGCGGTCATTACAATTTAACCGAAGAAATGAGAAACCTATCTTAAGGTGTATTTAAGGAAGCCAATTATTCCTGCCGTCCTGTTTTTTTGTTAAAGCCATAAGGGCAATGGCGGCATCCGCTTTCACAACAATAACCTCTTTTTAAATGATATTGAGCTGTAAAACATCGGTAGCCTTCTGGCGTTGTATAGTAGTCACCCTCTTCTAAGGGGATTTTTTTCTTTAAAAAACTCATATCACAAAAATACAATTTCTTATCTTGAAGCCGTGATTCTAATCGTGAACAAATATTTGTTGGGCAAATCCATTTCGGGTGCCAGCCTTTGGCCTTTTGTTATTGTAAAAAATAAGGAGCTTAAGGACGACTTTACTTTTATTAATCACGAAAAAATACATCTCCGACAACAACTGGAGCTGTTAATAATTCCGTTCTACTTATGGTATTTTACCGAATATTTACTGAGGTGGCTGCAGTATAAAGATAGATTTCTGGCTTATAAGAATATTAGCTTTGAGCGGGAAGCCTACAGCCAGGAAATGAAAGAAAATTACATAGAAGAACGCCGGTTTTGGGCATTTTTGCAGTTTCTATAGGTAACTAAGTTTTGATTTTGGATATTTGCAATATGCCGAATTGCCTTCATATTGCTGAGAAAATATCAGAAAATCAGTTTGTTGCTGAATTTTCCGAAGATATTTCTTTTTTTTTAAAACGAGAAGATTTGTTGCATCCTGAAGTTTCCGGCAATAAATTCAGGAAATTAAAATATAATATTGCGGAAGCGCTCCAGCAAAAACACCAGCGCTTGCTTACCTTTGGAGGTGCCTATTCCAATCATATAGCCGCTACAGCCGCCGCCGGAAAACTGGCCGGATTAAAAACCATTGGCGTGATTCGGGGCGAAGAACTGGGGGGAAACCTTATAAAAACCTTAGGCCAAAATTCTACCTTAAAATTTGCGAGTTCCTGCGGAATGCAATTTAAATTCGCTTCCAGAAGCGATTATCGCGAAAAGGAATCTGAGGTGTTTCTGCAAAAATTAAAAGAGGAATTTGGAGAATTTTACCTGGTTCCAGAGGGAGGTACAAACGCTTTGGCTATTAAAGGTTGTGAGGAGATTTTAACCGAAAATGATAAGGATTTCGATTTTATAGCGACTTCAGTAGGAACCGGGGGCACTATTGCGGGGATTATCAATGCTTCCGGTGAGCATCAAAAAGTTCTTGGATTCCCCGCTCTGAAAGGAGATTTTCTTTCCGAGGAAATCAAAAAAATCAGTATCAAAAATAATTGGGAGTTAATACTAAAGTATCATTTTGGCGGTTATGCTAAAGTAGATTCGCACTTAATTGAATTCATTAATAATTTTAAAAGAAAATATCAAATTCAATTAGATCCCATATATACTGGAAAGTTAGTTTTTGGTATTTTTGACCTGATAAAATTAGGATATTTTCAACCTGGAAGTAAAATTCTGGGGATTCATACCGGAGGTTTGCAAGGAATTGCTGGAATGAACAAGGCCCTAGAGAAGAAAAAAATGCACTTAATTACTGATTAATATGAACGTTAACCGGTTCGGGATTCTCACTAATATTTCGAGGCTTGTCCCGAGATTATTGATTTTAATTTTTCTAGCGCTTTTCGCGGTTTCTTGCGGAAGTAAAAAAAAGGTAGTTACCAAGAAAAAGAACGCTGGAATTTCACAGTCTTCCACAAACCGAAACCTGAAGAATATAAAACCTCTTGGGGGGGCGCCAAAATTACCACCCGTAAATCCAAGACTTTATACTGTTGAAGATTATATAAGGGATTTTGCCGCTATAGCGATGGAGGAGATGCGCCTTTACGATGTCCCGGCAAGTATTACTTTGGCCCAGGGCATTCTGGAGTCTGGCGGAGGGAAAGGAAACCTAACGATGCGTGCCAATAATCACTTTGGAATTAAATGTCACGACTGGAAAGGCGGCAGGGTCTATCACGATGACGATAGACGGGGCGAATGCTTTAGAAAATATAAAGATGCGCGTTATTCCTATCGGGACCATTCCCTTTTTCTGACTGAAAGAAAGCGTTATGCCGAACTTTTTGAGTTGGATAAAGACGATTTTAAAGCCTGGGCAAGAGGATTAAGAAAAGCAGGATATGCGACAGATAGGCGATATCCCGATAAATTGATAAGTTTAATAGAGCGCTACGAGTTATACCGCTTTGATGCCGATGTTTTAAAACAACCGTCGCCAAGTTATACCTCTACCCCGGAATCTCCGGAATCTGTCACCTATAAAGTGAAAAAAGGCGATACGCTTTATGGAATAGCGAAAAAACATAACACAACTGTAGAAGATTTACAGCGATTTAATAATCTAAGAGATACCAACCTTGCCGTGGGGCAAATGTTGATTATTATCTCACAAGAATAACCAATTTATGATTTATAAAAGAAGTAGCGAATTGTTCGCTTCGGCACAAAAAGTAATTCCCGGCGGCGTAAACTCTCCGGTAAGGGCATTTAAAGCAGTAGGCGGAGAACCCGTATTTATAGAAAAAGCCGAGGGCGCATATTTGTTTGATGAAGACGGAAATAAATTGATTGATTACATCAATTCCTGGGGTCCTTTAATTTTAGGGCACGCTCATAAACCGGTGATCGATGCCGTAATAGATAGTGTAAAAAAAGGAACCTCTTTTGGAACACCAACCGAAATTGAAACAAAAATCGCCGAATTGGCGGTGAAAATGGTGCCCAATATCGATAAGATTAGAATGGTGAACTCTGGGACCGAAGCCACGATGAGCGCAGTTAGATTGGCGCGCGGATTTACCGGAAAGGAAAAGATAATCAAATTTGCCGGCTGTTATCACGGGCATAGTGATTCCTTTTTAATCCAGGCCGGGAGTGGTGCGGTTACCTTTGGTACGCCCAATAGCCCCGGAGTGACCCAGGGCACAGCAAAGGACACTTTATTGGCCAATTATAATGATTTGGAAAGTGTGAAGTCTTCATTGGAAGCTAATAAAGATGAAATTGCCTGCATCATTGTAGAGCCGGTTCCAGGAAATATGGGATGTATTCCGCCAAAAGAAGGGTTTTTAGAAGGCTTGCGAGACCTATGTGACGCGCATAATGTTTTATTGGTTTTTGATGAGGTAATGAGTGGCTTTAGGCTTGCCGCCGGGGGAGTTCAGGAAAGACTGAATGTAGCGGCCGATATAATTTGCTTCGGAAAAGTAATTGGCGGCGGACTTCCCGTGGGAGCTTTTGCTGCGAGAAACGAAATTATGGATTATCTGGCGCCGGTTGGACCTGTTTATCAGGCGGGAACTTTAAGCGGAAATCCGCTGGCCATGGCCGCCGGGCTAGCAATGCTTACCGAGCTGGATGGCAATAGGAACATTTTTGAAAGCATCGATAAAAAAACCGAATATTTGCACGAAGGAATGGAAAAAGTGCTTTCAAAGAATAATGTGGCGCATACCATAAACCGTATTGGCTCGATGATTTCTGTGCACTTTTCTGAAGTTCCGGTGATCGATTTTGAATCGGCGACAAATGCTGCTAAAAACGGTGTTTTTAATAAATTCTTCCACGGCCTGTTGGAAAACGGAATTTACATTGCACCAAGTGCCTTCGAAACCTGGTTTATTAGCAATGCCCTTTCTTATGAAGATTTAGATGCTACAATAGAAGTTGTAGATAAGGTTGCTAAAACTCTTTAAAAACTAAGAAACTAAGACCTCACAGTTTCAAAAACCTCTGTGAGGTCTAGTCTAAAGATCTTACGAGGTCTTATTTTAAGAGCTCATTGGTGACTTCGAATACCAAACTACTTTCGTAGCCTCTACGGAGCAAGAAATCGGCTAATTTTCGCTTTTGTTTGTATTTATCAGGTTCTTTAAGGAGCTTTAGTTTTTTTTCTGCTATCTCATACAACGTGGAGATGTATTCTTCCTGATTTATTTCGGTAAGTGCAAGCTTAATAATGGGTGCTGAAATTTTTTTAAACTTCAGTTCTTGTGTAATTTTTACTTTGCCCCATTTTTTAATTCTGAATTTTCCTCTAGCAAAGCTCCTTGCAAAGCGTTCTTCATTTAAAAAATCTTCCTGCATCAGCTGAATAATGATTTGCTCTTGCGCTGCGGGAATCATCCTCATTGCCCTTAGTTTTTCCTCTACTTCTTTATGGGAACGGTCCCTATAGGCGCAGAACTGCATCAACTTGACAGTGGCTTCTTTAACGCTATAAGATTTTTGCTTTTCGTTCAAAAGGTTTTATATTCAAGATACAAAAAAAGGAGTGGGCAGTCTTAGTTTTCAGTTTGCAGTCGGGCTTAGCCTGAGGTGTTATTTTTTGTTGTGCATTTTAACATCACAAAAAATGTATTAAAGAATTTCGTCACACTGAGATTCAATTCAAAAACTTTGACAAACGGAGGAATTGACGTATTGTTTTAATCCCTCCAGAGGGTTTAATTCCCCGAGGCTTGCCTCGCAATTTTTTAAAAGTATTCTCCAATTTATACCTCGTGGGCTTGCCCCGAGGTCCTTGATTTAAGAAAGTTTCATAAGAGACTCTTTTTCCACTATCCAATTCCCCAATTCCTTTTCTATTTTCTTTTTGTTCAGAAAGACTTAATTCATTCCAAAAATCGGTTTTTTCTTTTTTACAAAATCTGCAACTCTTTGGATAGATTCAGTATTTTCATTATCCAAAATAGTTTTCAATAGTTCAAGTTTTGTGGTTCGAAGATCAATCATTAAAGTACTTTAAACAAACTTACAAAAATTATCCTTTAGTTTACCTAACGAAAACACCACCTCAATTAGTTCATTGGGGCTTGCTTCGATGTTTTTATATAGGAAAGGATTGGTTTTAGAACTTTAAAAATTAGACATAAAAAAAACGCCAAGCGAATTAACGAAAGGCGTTTAGTTTTAAAGGAGTTCATTTCCTTCTTGATCGTGAAAATGATATTCCATGTACGTGTAAGCGTCTCTTGGTAAAATTTTCACCCATCGCTTATGGTCTAAAAACCACTGCGAGCGGGGAGATGGAAAGCCTTTGGTTAAAAAGGCTGCAATAAATGGATGCGCACTCAAAGTGATCTTTTTCTGATCTTTTTTAATGAGCTTTTCAAGGTCGGTTTTAATTTTGTTTATTAAAAGTATTGGTGCTTCAATTTCACCACCATTTCCGTTAGGATTGTCCTCACGGGTTTTAATATTCATTTCCGGCCGTACGCGTTGTCTTGTAATTTGTATCAATCCGAATTTACTCGGCGGCAAAATCTTGTGTTTTGCGCGGTCGTCACTCATCTCGTTTTTAAGGTGATCAAACAGGGCTTTGCGGTTTTCGGCTTTACCCATGTCTATAAAATCTACCACAATAATCCCGCCCATATCACGTAAACGTAACTGTCGAGCTATTTCTGTGGCGCTAATTAAATTCACCTCCAGTGCGGTATCTTCCTGGTTTTTAGATTTGTTAGAACGGTTACCACTATTCACGTCAACAACGTGCATGGCTTCTGTGTGTTCTATTACCAGGTAGGCGCCTTTACTTATAGAAACTGTGCGCCCAAATGAAGTTTTTATTTGTCTTTCGATACCGTGTTTTTCAAAAATTGGAACATTAGATTGATGTAATTTTACAATCGATTCTTTACTCGGGGCAATTTGGCCCACATAGTCTTTAATTTGTGTATATAGCGTCTCATCGTCTACGGTAATGGAAGTGAAGGTATCATTAAAGATATCTCTTAACAGGGAAGATGCCCTGTTTAATTCTCCCAAGACTTTAGAGGGATGTTGTGGCTTATACATTTTTTTACACATTCCCGTCCAGCGACCCATCAAATTCTGAAGGTCTCTGTCTAGTTCTGCTACTTTTTTGCCTTGTGCTACAGTTCTTACAATAATCCCAAAACCTTTGGGCTTAATGCTTTTTACCAATCTTTTTAGTCGATCTTTTTCTTCCTTACTTTCAATTTTTTGTGAAACTGAAATACGGTTAGAGAAAGGGACCAATACAATATAACGGCCCGCGATAGAAAGCTCAGAGCTTATTCTGGGGCCTTTGGTAGAAATAGGTTCTTTTACAACCTGAACCAGTAGCGATTGATTTGACTTTAGAACATCGGTTATTACCCCGTTCTTGTCAATATCCTTTTCAAAAGTAAAATTTTTAAAGGAATAATCTTTTAATTTACCTGTGCTTACACGTTTTATGAACTTAAGCATAGAAGAAACCTGCGGGCCGAGATCGTGATAGTGTAAAAAACCATCTTTTTCAAAGCCTACATTTACAAATGCGGCATTTAGCCCGGGGATAGCTTTTCTAATTTTGGCAATAAATATATCGCCAACATTAAATTTATTGCTGTCTTCTTCCTTGTTGAGTTCAATAAGTTTTCCATCTTTTAATAAGGCAAAATCTACAGCAGAGGTTCCGGACCTAATAATTAATTCTTTGTCCACTCTATTAGATTTTTGTCCCGATACTTATCGGGATGGATTAAACATTATTTTTTCACAGGGTTTTCAATCCTGAAGAAACCCTAAACTTATTTAGGGTTTGAAACGAAATAACCTATCCATTTTGACTTGCTCTTTTGCACAATTACTGCGTTAAAAAGCCTCGCTTTAGCTAAGGCTAGATCTACGTTTTTTGCCTTGTAAATGTACAAAATAGCATCGTCAATTCTGTTTACTTTATTTCATCCCAAACCCTTAGGTGCAAAGCTGGGTTTCGATTTCAATGAACATTTTAAATAAAAAAAGTAGTATGAAAACTACTTTTTCTTGTGGCGGTTAGCTCTATTTCTTTTTTTACGCTTGTGCGTAGCTACCTTATGTCTTTTTCTCTTTTTTCCACTTGGCATAGTGTGTTACTTTTTAATTAATAAATTATTTTAAATAGAAGCTGTGATTACAACTTCAAATTATTTCACCTCTACGTTAGATTTCACCCCTTCAACAAAGATTTTGGCAGGTTTAAACGCTGGAATGTTGTGTGCTGGAATCTTAATGGTGGTATTTTTAGAGATATTTCTTCCGGTTTTTTCTGCTCTTGTTTTAACCACAAAGCTTCCAAATCCTCTTAAATATACGTTATCTCCACTTTCTAGTGAAGTTTTAACCTCGTCCATAAAGGTTTCAATAGTAGCCTGAACATCACCTTTTTCCATTCCTAATTTTTCTGAAATGTTTGCTACGATATCTGCTTTCGTCATTTTCGTACTATTTAATATTATAAATTGGGGTTTCGATTTTTTCAAGGGCGCAAATATAAGAATTAAATCTACAATATTTCAAGCCTAATTCATTAAATAATAACGGAATAAACTTTTAATATTGCAAAAAGTCTAATTTACCCATGGTATTTTCTAAAGTTCTGATTGATTGGTATTTAATAAATAAAAGGGAGTTGCCCTGGCGCAAGGTTAATGATCCTTATCGTATTTGGCTTAGTGAAATTATGTTGCAGCAAACTAGAATTGAACAAGGTATGCCTTATTATCTTCGGTTTACGGCTGCTTTTCCCAGCGTTTTTGAGCTGGCTGCAGCCCCACAGCAAAAGGTGCTAAAACTCTGGCAGGGTTTAGGTTATTATTCCCGTGCCAGAAACCTACATGAAACCGCAAAAGTGGTGTCGGAAGAGTTAAACGGTATTTTTCCAAAATCATATAAAGAGCTCAAAAAACTTAAGGGCGTGGGAGATTATACAGCGGCGGCAATAGCTTCTATTTGTTATAATGAGCCGGTGGCCGTGGTAGATGGAAATGTTTATAGGGTGCTTTCTCGTTTTTTTGATGTGGATACTCCCATAAATTCTACCGCCGGGAATAAGGAGTTTAAAGCTCTTGCTTCTGAACTACTTGACGAAAATGAACCTGCAAATTTTAATCAGGCTCTAATGGAATTTGGCGCGTTGCAATGCAAACCCCGCAATCCGCTTTGTGAAAGCTGTCCTTTAAGCGCCGGATGTTTAGCCTTGAAAAAGAATAAAATCAAGGAATTACCGGTAAAACTGAAGAAAACTAAAGTTAGGAAGAGGTATTTTAATTATCTAGTGTTAGTTTCTAAAGAAAATGAAACCCTGCTTCAGCAGCGAACCGGAAAGGGGATTTGGCATGGACTTTATGAATTTCCCTTAATAGAAACTGAAAAACCTTTGAAGCCTGGAGTTTCCCCTTCCGAAGAAAAAATAGGTGAGCTTATTGGAACTAAAGATTATTCTTTAGAGCTGCATAATGAGTTGCCGATGGTGCATAAACTCTCACATCAACATATTTACACTCAATTTTGGTGGGTAAAAACCGAAAATCTGGGACAGGAAGCCATATCTTTGAAAAATATTAAAGAATATCCAGTACCGGTTTTAATAGCTAATTTCCTCGAGGAAACTGCGCTGGAAGAGTATTCCTTATAAATTGTTTAAAGTTTTATGGGGTTTCACTTTAAATAGCAAGAAATTTTTCAGTATTTTAGAGTGTAATTAAATGGCAAAAAATAATAAAATAAAAAGAGATGGCAGGGACATTAAATAAAGTAATGCTAATTGGGAATACAGGAGATGATTTGAAAATGCATTATTTTGAAG
>JGI1221J13441_10001420_pt1 | contig 10154 bp, 8 predicted proteins | sample LakVidmifraction_4_FD_13441 | JGI IMG/M metagenome (IMG submission 13441) | reverse complement strand
TCCTTGTTGTTGAGAACATTCCACTAGACATGTTGAGTTGTCCTAAGCTTTTAGTCCCTCGTGCTGTTTCAATCCAAACCACATACATTTCCCTTGGAGGATTTAAGCGATCTGGAAAGGTCAAGTTTTCGACTTTAAGATCGATTTTGAAGTTTCCGTTAGCATCTTCTTTTACTTTAGCACTTACGTCTGCTCCAGGTGCAACTTTTGAAATTGGAAAAATTACTTTTGTAGCACAAGACGAAACAACAAATATAATAACGGCTGCTAGAGGAAGTAATGTTTTACTTCGCATAAAATTCAGTTTAAAATTTGATGCAAATTTAAGGTTAATCTAGAGCTTAGTTTATATTTTATGATTTCTTAAGAAGAGTATTGCTTCTTGAATTTCGGTAGACATAATTTTATCTTCTCTAACGATGGGTACTTTACTTCTAAAATCCGATAACAACTCCATTACGAAAGGAGAACTAGGTAAAGGTGCCCTAAAATAGATAGCTTGTGAAGCATTAAATAATTCTATAGCCAAAATACGTTCTACGTTATCCACCACTCTTGAAAGTTTGGTTACAGCATTTGCTCCCATACTTACGTGATCTTCTTGGCCATTTGATGAAACAATAGAATCCACGCTTGCAGGTGTGCATAACTGCTTGTTCTGGCTAGCAATGCTTGCCGCTGTATATTGTGGAATCATAAAACCACTATTGAGACCAGGCGAGTTTATAAGGAAAGTAGGTAAGCCTCTTTGACCAGAAACCAATTGATAAATACGCCTTTCTGAAATATTACCAATTTCACTCATAGCTATAGCCATAACATCGGCGGATATTGCCATGGGTTGACCGTGAAAATTACCTCCAGAAATGATTTTATCGTCCTCTACAAAAACGTTAGGATTGTCTGTTACACTATTAATTTCGGTTAAAAGAGTTTGTTCAACATAGCGAAGCGCATCCCGACTAGCACCGTGGACTTGTGGTACACAACGAAATGAATACGGATCCTGAACGTTTTGCTTATAATTTTTAGCGATTTCACTATCCTTTAAAATCCTACGAATGTTACTCGCGGTTTCTATCTGTCCTTTATGAGGTCTCAACTGATGAACCAAATCGTCATATGGTGACATATTACAGTCGAAAGCATCTATAGAAATCGAAGCAATAGTGTCTGCCCACTTGAGTAATTTATTCGTTTTCAAAATATTATACAGAAGGTGAGCACTCATAAATTGAGTCCCGTTAAGCAAAGCTAAACCCTCTTTAGATTGAAGAACTAAAGGTTTCCAGCCGAAATGGTGTTCTAGTTTAGAGGAAGCCAAGACTTTACCCTTTATAGAAACTTCACCTTTTCCTATTAATGGTAATGAAATATGAGCCAGAGGAGCTAAGTCACCAGAGGCCCCAAGGGATCCTTGCTCATAGATAAGGGGATAAACACCTTCATTAAAAAAATCTATAAGCCGTTGAACAAGGTCAACAGTTACACCCGAATATCCGTAACTCAAAGATTGTATCTTAAGAAGTAGCATCAATTGCACTATTTCATCCTTTACTCTATCACCAGTTCCGCAGGCGTGAGACATGACCAAATTTTCTTGTAAAGACGTTAGCTTGTCATCATCTATTTTGATATTACAAAGCGATCCAAACCCGGTGTTTACCCCATAGATTGGAGCTTTATTTTCTTTCTGCTGAGCATTGAGATAGTGACGAGCTTTGTTGATTTTGGATACAGCTTCTTCACTTAAGGCTAATTTGTACTTATTCTGAATAATAGTTTCAATTTGAGATAAACTTAAAACGCAAGTATCGATATAGTGGGTATTCTGCATGGCATTATCTTTAATTTCAAAGATAACATTTATTAAATTTTAAGTCTTGTTTAGTTTTTAAGATTTAAGAAAGAGTGACCAAGTTGGTCTATCAAGTCTGAAGCAATTAAACTTTCCTCAGACATCAACTTCAATGCTAGATCTCCAGCAAGACCATGGAGGAACATTCCTAAAATTGCGGCTTCCATACTTGAATACTTTTGAGCTAATAGTCCTGTGATCAATCCTGTGAGAACATCGCCACTTCCTGCTGTCGCCATCCCGGAATTACCCGTAGAATTTACATGAATTTGATCTTTATAAACACAAAGACTATAAGCATCTTTGGCTAGTATAATCACGTTTAATTTCTTAGAAAAAGACTTTATTTTTTTAAGTTTGTCAAAGTCATCTTTCCATGCACCTATTAATCGTTTCAACTCTCCTGGATGTGGTGTGAGGATAGATTTCTTCGGAATGAAATCCAGCAAGCTTTTATGCTTGGCTATTAAATTTAAGGCATCTGCGTCTATAACCAGAGGTGATTTTGAATTTACCAACCAACTTTTTAAAGCTTCAAAAGCTTCGGTTGATGTTCCTATTCCAACTCCAATACCAACAGAATTAGGTTCAAACTCTAAAGATTGATAAGAAATGAAATTTGATGAAGGGTTTTCAATCAACATGACTTCTGGTTGATGTTGAATCATCGTTAGATGAGCCTTATTAGGCATCATAACACTTGTTTTTCCAACTCCAGATCGCATACATGATTTTGCTGCCAAAATAATACTTCCCAACATAAGATGGCTCCCCCCTACCAAAACGGCATGGCCATATGTTCCTTTATGAGAAAACCTAGACCTTAAGCGATAGAGTTTTTTAGCCACTTTTAAATCTACATAAGTCAAGTCGGAGGATAAGGAATTTAAAAACTCTTTGTCAAGGCCAATATCGATTATGTCTAGATGCCCTACCGAATTTGCATAATCAGGTAAAAAAAGAGATAATTTTGGAGTTTGAAATGTATACGTATAGTCAGATTGAAAGACCTGCTCGTTTGCAGTGGGAATTCTATCCAAAAACATCCCACTAGGAACATCTATAGAGATAGACAACGGCGACACTGAATTGATATACTGAATTAAATCTTGAACAAAATCGGGCATCGACCGGTTTAGGCCAACACCAAAAATCGCATCTATAACAACATCTGCGGAAGTGATTTTAGATAATTTGCTAGCTTTATTGAAGTCTGTGATTTTAACCTTAGCGTCTTTCAATCGATGTAAGTTACGCTGATTATCTTCTGACCGTGTTTCTATAAAGTTGACCAAAATAACTTCAACATCCACTCCCTCTAGAGTCAGAAAATTCGCAATAGCTAGGCCATCACCACCATTGTTACCAGGACCCACTAGAATATAAACTTTATAAGGAGATATGGGTAAAATTGATTTTAAACGCAGAAATGCCAATTTTGAAGCACGTTCCATCAAATCCCATGAACTTATGTTTTGTCGATCAATACTAAATTGGTCAAGTTCTGCCAATTGAGAAGCACCTAAAATCTTCATAGCCTAATTTATATCATAAAAATACTATTTATTTTTCTGTCAGACTCTTTTCCCATGCCCAAGCATCTTTTAAGGCCTGTTCAAGAGATCGCTTAGCTTTCCATCCCATTATTTTGTTTGCTTTTTTTGTATCGGCATAAGCTGCAACAACATCTCCAGCGCGTCTATCTACTATGGAATAGTTCAACTTTTCTCCAGAAGCGTTTTCAAAAGCATTAACAACTTCAAGCACAGAAGAGCCTATGCCCGTTCCAAGATTAAAGACTTCAAAATTAGTATCGGTTTTTGAGGACATCAATCGTTCTAAAGCAACCACGTGAGCTTCAGCAAGGTCCATCACATGAATATAATCTCTTATGCAAGTTCCATCATTTGTTGGGTAGTCATCGCCAAAAACAGATAAATGATCTCGCCTGCCTATAGCTGTCTGAGTGATGTAAGGAACAAGATTTTGAGGGGTTCCTAGTGGTAATTCGCCTATTTCTGCTGAAGAATGAGCTCCTATAGGGTTAAAATACCTCAAGGAAATCGCTTTGAGTTTGCCAAAGGCTTTACAGGTATCTAAAATAATTTCCTCCCCGATTTGTTTAGTATTACCGTAGGGTGAAATAGCTGGCTTAATGTAAGCGTCTTCAGAAATTGGTAGTTGATCTGCTTCACCATAAACGGTACAAGAAGAACTAAAAATGATGTTTTGATGGGAAAGTTTTAAGATGTTCTGCAACAAATACGTAAGCGCTGCTAAATTATTTTCATAATATAAAAGAGGATTCTCAACACTCTCCCCTACTGCTTTAGAAGCAGCAAAATGAATAACTCCACTAATATCTTGATGAGATTTAAAAAACTCATTAACATCTAATTTATCTCTTAGATCCAGTTTATGAAAATCTGGTGTTACTGAAGTGATATTGGTAATTCCTTCTATAACTTTCAAGGAAGAGTTGGATAAATTATCTATGACTATAACTTCATACCCTTTCTTTTGAAGGGCTACAACGGTATGTGAACCTATAAAACCCAATCCACCAGTCACTAGAATTTTCATTCGTTAATTTTATTAAAATTGAACGGCAAATTACAAAAAATTCGAGCCTAATAATTTTGAAACTATTATTTTTACAAAAAAATAGATATGACCACAGATGATCGCAGCATTCAAATTTTTAGATGGATAAGCACCTTAGAAGCCATTTCCTTTTTAGTGCTCTTATTCATAGCCATGCCTCTAAAATATATCTGGGAAATGCCAGAATACGTGAGGATTGTCGGCATGGCTCATGGTTTACTATTTATCCTTTATTTGCTTGGTGGGTACTGGATGTACAAAAAACTCAACTGGTCTGTAAAGACGCTTTTTATCGTATTCCTAAGCTCAATTTTACCCTTTGGACCTTTCGTTGTAGAACGTAAGTATCTTCCAAAATCTTAAATTAGCTATCCCCTAATCTGTCTCTTACAAATTCAACTTTGGTTTTTCCGTGGGGCTTTGTATTTCCCACTTCATCTAAGCTTACCATTACGATTTTATCAATTTTTATAATGGTTTGCCTGGTCATTTTATTCCTAACCTCACATTTGAGAGTAAGAGAAGCATTTCCAAATTTCACCACTTCAATGCCAATTTCAATAATATCACCTTGTTTCGCAGAACTTTTAAAATCAATTTCGCTCATGTACTTGGTTACCGTGTTCTGGTTTTCCAGTTGTATGATAGAATATAAAGCGGCCTCCTCATCTATCCAGGCTAAAAGTTTTCCGCCAAATAAAGTTCCATTAGGGTTAAGGTCTTCAGGTTTTATCCACTTTCTGGTGTGAAATCGCATAGGCTTGAATTTTATGATTTAAAAGTTTGTGTTTTGCTTTTTGAATAATGTCAAAATGTTCGAAGGCTAAATTAAATATTTTTTGAGACTTATCCATTTAGCTTTTTTGACATCGTCACTACCTTCTACTCTGAAAGGTTTTTCTAGAATTACTCCAAAAAGAAATGGTTCTACACCTTGGATTTCTTTTAGGATTGTCAAAATAATCGATAAATTCAAAAGTGTTTTTTGGTATTGATAAATCTGTTTCTTATTTCAATTCATGTTGACATGCTGTCTTCATTATTTTGTTTTCCTTTACGAATTCAACAGGCGGTACCTGATTGTTTTTAAATGGAGGATTTTTCTTTGAAGAATTAATATACTTGTCTCTGACTTCTTTAAGAAGAAAAGCGCAGTATCTGTCTTTACAGAAATGGATTGAGAAATAAAAACATCTTTTTTGAAATATAAACAATACAGAATTCATATCAGTTTATGTAAAACCTGTCAGTTTGTAAACGAAAAGGTTCTCATTGTAACATAATCTTATTGTCAATTTCAATTTATAAGTTTATTGGAAACTTCGCAAAGGAATTAAGTTCTCATTTTGAATAAACACAACATATACCCAATCTATCTTTAAATTGTTTAGTCTGCATTGCGAAAGCACTCTTGATCCATTGACTTAGACTATTCCATAGCTTCAATAAAATCAACTAATAAGTGTGATCAGTTCTTAAAAATTATAGCCTTTTGAAGTTTTCACTTTAAACAACACTAAAACAAGACCTTTATTTAGCTGAAGGCATCAAAAACTGACTCCAGAAATCATTTAATATAAGCATCTAAAATTAAAAAACCCCTCATTGCTGAGAGGTTTTGAATCATAAATTATTGTTGTTATGTTATGACTTAGGCATCAAAACTGAACTCACAGCGTGAATCACACCATTAGAAGCATCAACATCAGCAAGAACTACAGTAGATTTATTACCATTAGCATCTGTTAAAATTAAACTTTCACCTTCTAGAGTTGCAACCAATTCTTCACCTTGAACTGTTGGTATTGTAAAACTTCCATCATTTTCATTAATAGCATTTACGACATCAGCTGCCATAAATTCACCAGAAACTACGTGGTAAGTTAAGATTCCAGATAACATTTCTTTATTTTCTGGCATAACCAAAATAGGAACTGTTCCTTCTGGCAATCTTCCAAAAGCATCATTAGTAGGTGCAAAAACTGTAAATGGACCTTCACTGCTTAATGTTTCTACTAAACCAGCAGCTGTTAAAGCTGTAACTAACGTGCTGAAATTTTCATTACCAACTGCGATTTCTACAATTGTTTGCTCATCTACCATCACATTTTCGGTTTCAACTACAGCTTCTTCTTGCTCTGCTGCCTCTTTTTCTTTAGTTTCGTTGTTTTTACAAGAGGTAAATGCGATCATTGCAATTACACTTAAACTTAAAATTAATTTGTTCATGTTATTTTGTTTTAGTTTGTTCAAAACTATTTCAAAAACCTTAAACAATACTGATTTACACTATAATTTTTTGTTAATTCTAATTAATCATTGTTAGCTAATTTATCGACGGCTATAACACCATATTCTATTTTGTCAAAATAATCAACAAATTGAAAATTAATTTTAAATATTAATGAGCATCTTCCTCTTTAAATTTTAATTGACATACTAGTTGAATTATCATGTTATCTTTTATAAAACCGCTTAACGAAAACCAATATTTTTTACTGATCGATTTTTTTTATTAAATAATGGGATTAAAAGTCTAAGCATTATTTGTGAAGATTACAGCAGTGTATTGAGTCATACAGATAGATTAAAAAATCAACATGTCTTAATAAATATATAAAGAATGGAGAATTAACAATAATTTATCTTAGGCTTGTTCGTTTGAAGCCGAACTAATTTTAGTTTAGGGATAAGTTTCAAAAATCAAATACAATTTACAAATTTAATGAAAAACTTACAGAGGAATTAAATTCTCATTTTGAAGAGGAGCACCATATGCCTCCCCTTGCGAGTAAGATTTATTCTATTTTAATTTTAGTGGAATATCTTTCGTTTAATGAAATCTTAACATTGACTAAAGCTAGTAAAAGTTCTGTATCCAATCAGATTAATTTTTTAATAGATGAAGGTCGGGTTGAGTTCATTCACAAAGACAATAAAAGAAAGCGCTATTTTAAAACTAAAGAAGATTATTTAAAAAAAACGCTTGAAATACATCAACAAAAAATTCAAAAGGAAACCAACATACTATCCAAAATTATCGATTATAATAAAAATAGAGGTTTTGATGGAGAACTCGTTAGTATTTTTAAAGGCCACTTTTAAACGAAAAAGAAAATTTAGAACAGACCATTTATAAATTATCACAAACAAGCAATAACATTAAGACACATGAAGAATAAGTTAACTATAATTTCAATATTAGTGGCTATCGTAGTGAGCTCTTGCCAACAAAAAGGGCAACAACAAGCACCCCCTCCTCCTCATCTTCCTATTATTGAAGTTGAGATCAAGGACATAACTACGTTTACAGAATATCCTACTCAATTAGAAGGAATTATAAGTAGTGAGATAAGAGCAAAGGTGGCAGGTTATATTACAGATGTTCTTGTAGAAGAAGGAGCTGCTGTAAAAAAAGACCAAATACTTTTTAAACTAGAGACTCGAAGTCTTAGTGGTGATGCTTCTGCAGCACAATCCAGAGTGAATGCTGCACAAATAGAGGTTGACAAATTAAAGCCTCTTGTAGAAAAAGAAATAGTAAGTAAAAGACAAATGGAAACTGCCAAAGCAGGTTTAGAGTTTGCAAAAAGTGATCTCCAAAGTATTACAGCCAACATAAGTTATGCTAATATTAAAAGTCCGGTAGATGGTTATGTTGGAACCATAAATTATAGAGAAGGTGCTCTCATTAACCCAAGTGATATACAACCCTTAACACAAGTTGTAAAGATCAACGAAGTTTTTGCTTATTTCTCTGTAAATGAAAAAGATTTTTTAGACATGGTATCTAATTTAGACTTCGAGCCTGGATCTGACAAAGATTTGGTCTCTTCATTTCCAGAAATCACTTTAAAGTTGTCTAACGGGACAGAATATGAGATTAAAGGAAAAATCACAAGTATTTCTAGTCAAGTCAATAGAGAAACCGGTACAGTAAGATTTAGAGCTACATTCGATAATCCAAAATCAATTTTAAAGGATGGATTATCTGGTAAAATAATAATTCCTAATTACCTTAAAGAGGCGGTTGTGGTGCCTAGAGTATCTACATTTTCACGTCAAGGAAAAGAACTTATATACAAGTTTCAGAAGTCCGACTCTACGGTTATAGAAAAAGCATTGGATGTCATTAGGGCAGATCCTTATTTAGTTGTGACTTCAGGTATAAAAAAAGGAGAAATGATTATTGGTAGTGGTGTCAATAGAATAAAAAACGGTGATAAAATAATACCAGAATCCTCAAAAATGGATTCTATTGTAAACTCATTTGACAAAGTTTTTAAATAAAAATTATGCTTAAAAAATTTATAGAAAGACCCGTCTTATCCACAGTAATATCCATAATTATTGTGATGCTAGGTATTTTAGGAATACAACAGTTACCTGTCACGCAATATCCAGATATTGCTCCGCCAACGGTACAAGTTACCACTAGCTTTCCAGGAGCTAACGCTGAAACAATTCTTGAAAGTGTCATAATTCCTCTTGAGGAGCAAATAAATGGTGTAGAAGGTATGACCTACATTACCTCTTCTGCTAGTAATAATGGTAGTGCAGTTATAACCGTTTTCTTTGAGCAAGACTATGATGCTGATATAGCTGCTGTAAATGTTCAAAACAGAGTATCACGTGCAAATGCTATTTTACCAGAAGAAGTAGTTAGAACTGGTGTAATCACAGAAAAACAGCAAAACTCAGCACTGCTTTACGCAGCTATGTATTCAACTAGTGAAGACTATTCCGATACGTATGTTCAAAATTATTTGAACATCAATATTAAGCCAGAATTACAAAGGATAAATGGTGTTGCTAACGTTTCGGTATTTGGTGTTAAGGATTACTCAATGAGAGTATGGCTGGATCCAGATAAAATGGCGAATTATAATCTTAATGCTTCTGAAGTTATAGAAGCTATAAGNGAACAAAGTCAAGAAGCAGCAGCTGGTTCTATAGCACAAAACGTGGGAAAAGCTTTTGAATATGTAATCACTTATAAGGGGAGGCTTAAAACCTCTGATCAATATGGAAATATCATTTTAAAAACCTTCGATAACAACCAGTTTTTAAGATTAAAAGATGTGGCCGAAGTTGAGCTGGATGCGTTCTCGTATAGTTCACTATCCCGAAGTAAGGGTTATCCAGGGGTCAACTTTGGAATTTTTCAAACTCCGGGTTCTAACGCTCAGGAAATTATCGAAAATATTTACGATAAGATGGATGAACTTGAGCAAAATTTTCCCAAAGGAGTTGAATATCTTGTCAATTACGATACGAATGAATTTTTAACAGCCTCTATATCTAAAGTTCAAGAAACTTTAATTGAAGCTTTTTTATTGGTTTTCTTAGTTGTTTTTATTTTTCTTCAAGACCTCAAATCAACATTAATTCCTGCAATTGCTGTTCCTGTTTCTATTATTGGTACATTTTTCTTTCTGAATTTATTTGGGTATTCTATAAATCTACTTACTTTATTTGCCCTCTTACTCGCCATTGGTATTGTAGTAGATGATGCTATTGTTGTGGTTGAGGCAGTTTATGCCAAGCTAGAAGGGGGTGCTAAGAATGCAAAAGAAGCTTCAATTTCAGCCATGAATGAAATAAGCGGAGCCATCATATCAATTACTCTAGTGATGGCTGCGGTATTTATTCCAATTACCTTTATAAAAGGACCTGCTGGAGTATTTTACGA
>JGI1221J13441_10001418_pt1 | contig 10160 bp, 11 predicted proteins | sample LakVidmifraction_4_FD_13441 | JGI IMG/M metagenome (IMG submission 13441) | reverse complement strand
GGAATATCTACGTATAACACACCATCTTTATACTGTGCAGAAATATTATCTTCATCTACAGTTTCAGGTAGGGTAAATGATCTCCTAAATGACTGGTAACTAAATTCTTTTCTTGTATACTTTTCACCTTCTTGCTCTTTATTCTCTTCTTTTTCTGAAGAAATAATGAGTTCATTTTGATTCAATTCAATATTAAAATCAATTTTGTCGAATCCTGGAACTGACATTTCTACGCTATACTTGTCTTCAGCTTGTTTGATATTTACTAAAGGTGAGCTTGAATTGGTTTCAGAGAAATCTCTATGAAAATTATCTGCGTTAAAAAGTCGATCCATTAAACTTAGGTCTTGGGTTGAAAATCGTGTTGGTATCATAATATTAAGTTTTAAAATTATTTTAGTTTAATTCTAAAACTATAGTCAAATAGAGTACCAAGCTAAATCAGATAATAGATCTTACAACAAGGTAGAACGCCATACCGCATAGATACTGATGTTTAAATTCAATAGCTTAAAAACCCGTAGACTGACATGTTGTCTATATAATTCAATTTTAAATGCCATATTGTCGCTTAATGAGATTCTAGAAGGACTCCATTATAAGCAATTGATAAAAATTATATGCAGAGGTTAAACTTTAGAAACTAGACGAGGGAAACAGAATTATATCTTTATTTTTGCTACCTTAAATTAAAACACATAAAGCTAGGTTGTACGCCATTTTAGACATAGAATCCACCGGAGGAAAATATAATGAAGAAGGGATTACAGAAATCGCTATCTATAAATTTGACGGTAATGAAATTGTAGACCAATTTATCTCGCTCTTAAATCCTGAGCGAAAGATTCAATCCTTTGTAGTAGGCTTAACGGGTATCAACAATGAAATGCTCCATCAAGCACCTAAGTTTTACGAAATTGCAAAACGCATTATAGAAATAACTGAAGGATGCATTGTTGTAGCTCATAACGCTAAGTTTGACTATAGAATGTTAAAGCTTGAATTTGATAGACTTGGATATCCTTATGAACGCAAAACACTGTGTACCGTTAAACTATCTAAAAAGCTTTTGCCCGATTTTGAGTCTTACAGTCTTGGTAAGCTAGTAAGGAAACTAGGAATTCCTATAACAGATCGCCATAGAGCTAGCGGAGATGCTCTGGCCACCGTAAAACTTTTTAAGCTCCTTCTAGAAAAGGATACTGATAAAGAAATTATAAGCTCCCATTTAAAGCTAAATGCTGTGAGCAGTATCGATAAAAAACTCATCAGACTTATAGACGATTTGCCTAATGCAGTTGGAGTCTATTATTTCTCTAATAAAGAAGGGGATATTATTTATGTAGGCAAAAGCAACGACATCAAAAAAAGAGCTAACCAACATTTTATAAGTGACGCCCCAAAATCTAAACAGATTCAAGAGCATATTTCATCGGTAGATTACGAAAAAACTGGTAATGAACTCATGGCATTGCTCAAAGAAAATCAATCCATCAAAAGACTTAAACCAAAGTATAACTCCGCCTTAAAAAAAGATCTCTTTACCCATGGGCTTTATATGTTCGAAGACCATAACGGATATTTTAACTTGATAGTTTCTAAGTTAGACTCTAAAAAAGAGTATGTCACCAGTTTCACCAACTACCAACAAGGAAAAGCCTTCTTAGAAAGAGCTTTGGAGACTTATCATCTTTGTCAGAAATTAACGGGTTTACATAAAACCAAAGAAGCTTGCTTCAATTACACCATAAAGAAATGCGATGGAGCTTGCGTACAAAAAGAAGATGCCATTTCTTATAATTCTCGCGTTATAGAACTTATCGAATTCTATAATTATAAAGATAAGAACATGATTATTCAAGATCGAGGTAGACACCTAGGTGAAAAAAGTGTTGTCTTGATTGAAAATGGAAAACTCATAGGTTTTGGATATACAGAGTTAAATTTTCAAGTTGAAAATATTTCAATTTTGAAAAATATCATAAATCCTATGCAAAATGATAGAGATGCCCAACATATCATACAAAGTTATTTGAGGAAGAATAATAAAAATTTGAAAGTAATTCATTTTTAAAATGACTTGGAAGGAGAAGGTTCACGAAGTAATATACGAAGCAGACACCAAAGCGGGGAAAGTATTTGATGTGGCATTATTCATCGTTATTGTTGCAAGCCTGGTGTTGGTGATACTTGACTCTGTTGAACACATTAGCCTTCAATACCATTCCTTATTTGTCACTTTAGAATGGATCATTACTATATTTTTCACTATTGAATATATCCTGAGAGTCATCAGTATAAAAAAACCTAAAAATTATATTTTTAGCTTTTATGGTATTGTAGACTTTCTGTCCACTATTCCTCTATATATTTCTTTAGTTTTTGCTGGCTCTGGAGCGTTATTATCCTTGAGAGCTTTAAGGTTACTCAGAGTCTTTAGAGTTTTTAAACTGGTAAGGTACTCCGGAGCTGGCTCCAGTGTAGCCGTTGCCTTAAGAAATAGTATACCAAAAATATTAATTTTCCTTTATAGTGTAGTTATTATCTCATTCATAGCTGGAACCATAATGTATATTGTAGAAGGCCCTGAACACGGTTACACTTCCATCCCAAGGGGAATCTATTGGGCCATTGTAACTCTTACCACAGTAGGATTTGGAGATATCCACCCCGTAACGCCTTTAGGCCAGTTTATTGCTACCATCATTATGCTACTTGGATATGGTGTTATAGCTGTTCCTACGGGTATAGTAACCGCAGAAATGGCAAAAGAAAATACCAGAAAAAACACACAAGTTTGTTCTAATTGTGGAGAAGATGATCACAGAGATAGTGCAGAATTCTGTCATAAATGTGGCGATTCACTAAATAAAAAACAAGAGAAAGAAATTAAGAATGAAGACTGAAGANTCCACTTTGATATGTATTGTTGGTCCAACCGCCATCGGAAAAACCAGTTTAAGCATCAATTTAGCTAAATATTTTTCTACTGAAATTTTATCTGCAGACTCTAGACAGTTTTTTAAAGAAATGGAAATTGGCACAGCAGTCCCCAGTCAAAATGAGCTTTCTCTAGCAAAACACCATTTCATTCAACATATTTCCATTAAAGAGGATTATAATGTTGGAGAATTTGAAAAAGAGGCCTTAAAGGTCTTAGATACTATTTTCAAAACTCATTCCAAGGCCGTTCTAGTTGGTGGAAGTGGTCTATATCAAAAAGCAATAACCGATGGTCTGGACGTCTTTCCAGAAATTCCTTTAGACATAAGATTAAAGATCGAGAATCTCCTCAACTCCGAGGGATTAGGAGTATTACAGAGCTTGTTAAAGAAAAAAGACCCTGAGTATTACCAACAGATTGAATTGAGCAATCCAAGACGACTTACGAGAGCGCTTGAAGTTATAGAAACCTCTGGGAAACCCTACTCAACTTTCCTTAACCAAAACAAACTAGAGCGGAGTTTTAATAGTATTAAAATAGGCTTGGATGCTCCGCGAGAAGTCATTTACAATAGAATTGAAAAACGTATAGATGAAATGATTGCAAATGGGCTTTTAGAAGAAGCAAAATCTCTATTTCCCTTCAAACACTTGAACGCTTTACAAACCGTAGGCTATAAGGAATTATTTGCCCATTTTGAAGGTAAAGCAACATTAGCTGAAGCCATTTCTGAAATTAAAAAGAATACGCGAAGATTTGCCAAAAGACAATTGACATGGTTTAAAAAAGATCCACAAATTAAGTGGTTTCATTACGAGACTCCTAGAGAAGAAATCATCAGCCATATCAAAACACAAATAGCTTACCGTAATATACAGCAAGCTAATTTGTGAAAAATGAAAATGAAAAAAGTAAACCTAAAGCTAGACTTTAAGCACCTTTTCCGTCAGATCCCTTCACGACTAAACGGAACCCTTCGCCATGAATATTCAAAATTTCGACTGAATCGTCTTTTTTCAAATACTTTCTCAATTTGGCAATATACACGTCCATACTTCTTGATGTGAAGTAGTTGTCATCTCTCCAAATCTTTGTGAGCGCTAACTCTCTTGGCATTAGATCATTTTCGTATAAGGCCAATAAACGCAATAGCTCATTTTCTTTTGGAGATAACTTATTAGGCTCTTCCTCTTTAAAGGTTAAAAACCTCAGTTTAGAATTCAAATGAAAATTACCGACGCTAAACTCAAATTGCTTGCTATCTGAAAGTGTATCTGAATTCTTTCTTTGCATGATGGCTTTTATTTTCATCAAAAGCACTTCACTATCAAAAGGCTTATTCAGGTAATCGTCAGCCCCAACTTTATATCCTTTTAAGACATCGTCTTTCATAGCTTTAGCCGTCAAGAAGATAATTGGAATATCTTCATTTTTAGCTCTGATCTCTTTCGCTAAAGTAAAACCATCTTTATAAGGCATCATGACGTCTAAAATACAAAGGTCATAGTTTCCCTTTTTGAATTTCTCGAAGCCTTCCATGCCGTTTTTAGCATGCGTGACGTCGTAACTATTCATAGATAGATAATCTTTTAATACGATTCCAAAGTTTGGATCGTCTTCTACTAGTAAAATTTTCTTGTTTTCAGTTTCCATATATTTATGATATTAATGGTAATTTAATAATAAATGAACTTCCTTTTCCTTTTTCGCTTTTCACGGAAATTTCTCCATGATGATCGTCTACAATTTGCTTAACATAAGCTAATCCTAGCCCGTGGCCCTTTACGTTATGAACATCTCCTGTGTGTTCTCTGTAAAATTTATCAAATATTTTCTTCTGAACTTGCTTAGCCATTCCATGTCCTTGATCTGAAATGATAAGCACAATATAATTATTTACGTTTTCAGTAGTCACAGTAATTTTAGGTTCAGAAACAGAATACTTTACTGAATTATCTAAAATATTTATAATAACATTTGAGAAGTATGAATTGTTCGCTAATATACTATCTCTTTTGGCATCTAGATGAGTTTTGATGTAACCATCTCGATCTTCCACTATTAAATTGATATGACTAATTGCATCTTCTATAATATCATGAAGGTTAAATTTTTCTTTGTCAATATTGAGCTCATTTTTTTCTAGTTTAGAAATCCTCAAAACATTTTCTACCTGAGCATGCATGCGTTTATTTTCTTCCCTTATCATCTTCATGTAGCGGTCTACCGCTTCAGGATTGTTTGAGATTATAGGATTTTTGACGGAATCTAATGCTAGATTAATAGTTGCAATAGGCGTTTTAAATTCGTGCGTCATATTGTTTATAAAATCAGTCTTGATTTGTGAGATTTGTCTTTGTCTTATAAGCTGACCTATCGCTGAAGAAAAAGCCAGAACAATAACTAAAGTAAATAAAACTGAAAGTCCACCCATAAGAGCTATTGAAGATAAAATTTGCTTGTTTTTATCTTTAAAATTGATGAAAAGTTGGTAATCCGAATATTCATCATTATAACTATATACGGGTACTCCATAAGTNGAAGGTGAGTTAAGCTCAAAACTTTCAGTCTTGACTTTAGTAGAAAGAGCATTGCTATAAATTCCAAAATCAAAATCCAAATTTAGATTGCGCTTTTTCATTTGCTCATCGATAAGTTTTTTGATTTCTAAGATATCGACCCGCTCATGAATAGGAATTTTAGAGGCCATTTCCTTTATAGCGTCTAGCCATAAATATTTTTGCTCATCTTCTAGATTATTAATACGCTCGTAACGTTCTAAGGCATTAGGAGCATTTCCATCTATACCGTCTCTCCTTATCACGGCCGTTACCTTTCGATTAATCAATTTTTTAAACTCGATTGAATCTTGATTTTCAGCTAAAAAGGGAGAAGCAATTTTATAATCTTCTTGAAATAAGCGGTTAGAATACATGAAATATTCGGTTGAGATCCCTTCATCTGGTAATTGAAAAATTTCACTCAGTTGAGCTCTTACTGGAATAGCAGAATCTGCAATAGAGGCAAATTTGAAATAATATTTATCCACCTCATCTTTCTCCAACTGCTGCACAACATTTATAAGAATCTGTTTGGCACCCATAGAAAACTGCTCTTCGTTGCTCTCTACTGTGTTTTTAATCCAATAGCCCTGCACAAAGATGATTCCCACCAAGGAGACCGTCATCAGGATAATTATAAATATAAATATACGTTTATTCATTTTGCCAAAATTACAGTTTTAACAAAATGCTTTCTCGGTGTTTAACCGAAAGTTAACAGGACAATCCTCTTATTTATCTGAAAAGTTTAAAAATTTTGCATGAAGTTTATCTACCTGTTGCTGAGTCTGTTTTATATTAGTATTTTCAATTACGAAATCAGCAAGTTTTTTCTTCTTAGACTCAGGCCATTGTGACTTCATTCTAGATTTTACTTCTTCTTCTGAAGAATGATCTCTTTGGACAACACGCTCTATTCTAACTTGTTCTGGGGCTGTGATTAAAATCGTAAAGTCAAAATCTGACGCCCTATCCTTTTCAAAAATTATAGCAGCTTCGTAAATGATATATGAAGCATCTATATTTATAATCCATTTTTGATAACGGTCGTGAACTTTTGGGTGAATTATGGAGTTGAGTTTTTCTAAAGCCGCTTTATCTTTAAATACTATGGAAGCTAATTTTGATTTGTCAATTAATCCCTCATTAGTTAATGATATATTGAAGGTATTTGCTACTTCTTGAGCTACAGAAGGATCATTTAAAATTTTTTTAGCTTCTACATCTGCAATAAAAACAGGAATGTTCTTATTCTTAAACATATTTGCTATAGTCGTTTTTCCACTGCCAATGCCTCCGGTAAGTCCAATTTTTATCATTTTTTAATCAAATAATCAACCTTAAAGCTATCTAAAGATACGTTTTTAACCCATTTGGGCTGCTCTACTAATTCAAGAATCATAAAATCCTCACTTGGGATATACTTGGCTACGACTTTAAAACCAGATTCGTCAATGCGCTCAAAATTAGCCAAACTAGTTTTAAAATTGACATTTACAGTTTTAGGAAATATAACGATGTCTTGATTTGTGTTTGTCTGGCTGACTTCAATTGGGATCTCGAAACTCCCTTCAGTAAATTTACTCACGGGAAGAAAGTAATCTATCTCCGTATCAAAATAATTAATAGACAAACTGTCTATAGTTTGTATACGGATTGACCCCTTGAGAGTATCAGATACTCTTTTAAAATCTTTAGGCTTGGTATAAATATGCTCGATAATATTTAAAATAGAGTCATTCCCAGAAACCTTTACAAATTGAGGCTCAAATAAGAAAGTGGCCGTAGAATCATAACCTATAGCAAAATCAACATTGAAATTCGGCTTTACTTTTAAGGTTTTAGTGGCTAATCTAAAATGCTTATATACCAAACTATCTATGCTCATTTGTATATCACTAGGCTTAAGATTTAATGATTTTGATATCTCCTTTTTATGCTTTTCGGTCACATATACAAATCTGTTATCCAAAGAATCTAATTGATTGAAATTGATATCCATAGACGAATTGAAAAGGCTCATAGAAAGAATTTTAAATCCTGTTTGTTGAATGTCTACATCCAAAGAATGCACTGAATTTTCGATAATAATATTTTCAGGGACATCCACCAATGTTATAGATAGACTTATAGAATCGTCATAACTTTTGGACATTTGAACAAACAGCCATATAAGCATTGTAAAAAACAAGATAAAAATAAAGGCTTTATAATTTCTCTTTTTAATGTTCTGCTTTAATCTATTAAGCTGAGTCTTTTGGTTCATTGACTAAAAAATAATTGAGGGAATATTAATTGTGGTTTTTTCTTAAGGATATGAATGAAATAGTAACTTTTTATAAACCCAGACCCGTAACTAAAAAATTGAATGTTTGTTGAAATTATACTTAAGAGTCCAATTTTAATAGTTTTGTAGTTCATCGTACTATCTATTAATATGAGAAAATTATACAACACATAAAAATAAATCACAAAATGGAGTCCAAAAAAAAGTAAAAACATTCCTACTACAAAGAACAATGAATAAAAAAAAGGAAACCAATACGTAATCTTGTTTGTTTCTGGGTATCGTTTAAGCAATATAGGCCTTACTAGCCCAAATTTATTGACTTGAGAACTAAATTTGAGAAAATCGACTCGCCGTTTATGATAGACAAAAGCAGCCTCTATATAACCTACCTTAAATTTTTGCTTTTTTAATCGAATGGATAAGTCAGGATCTTCTCCGGGATGGATGGATCCAAATCCACCAGACTCTATAAATGCAGCTTTAGATATTCCCATATTAAAACTTCTAGGTTCGTAAGTTTTAGAGAGTCTTGAATGGGCACTCCCTCTAATCCCACCAGTGGTCAAAAATGAAGTCATAGCATAATCTATGGCTTTTTGAATATCTGTAAAGGAGTCTCGAGATTTATCTCCTCCACCATAACAGTCCAAATACTGACTCGAGAGGTGATCGTTAACTGTTTTTAAATAGGCTGAAGGCACTATAACATCACTGTCTAAAATGATAAAATAATTCCCTTTTGCTTTTCGCATTCCATAATTTCTGGAATCTCCAGGCCCTGTATTCTCCTTAAAATAATAGGAAATATTCAATTTAGTATTAAACTTGGAAGCCACTTCCTCGCTAGAGTTCTGAGAACCATCTTCTATAACGATCACTTCGAAGTCGCCTTCAATTTCGCTTAGGCTTTCCAACAACTCTTCCATCTCCTCTGGTCTGTTGTAAACAGGAATTATAAAAGAGTAATGGCGTTCTATCATACTGTAAATATATTACAAATAAAAAATCCCGAAGCAAAGCCCCGGGATTCATTATTTATAAAATTAGTAATTTATTGCTTAATCACTCTTAAGGTTTGAAGACTTCCTCCAACTTCTAAAGTAACTAAATAAACACCAGACTGTAACTCATTCATATTCACTTGTGGATTTGAAGCTTTTGGTGCAACTTCTATTACCATCTGTCCTAATATATTATATACTTTTATGGTATCAACAGTAGATGCTGTAGAGATAGAAAGTATATCATTAACAGGGTTTGGATAGTAAGTAAAGTCAAAACTATTAAAAGATTCATTGCTTAAAGTCTGTAATGGTAATTCGACTAAATCGCCACCACTTGGTAGCGCCACCCATAATTCAAATTCAGCACCATTCTGGTTATTAGTTGGATTTAAAAAACCACTTGCAAAGACAGTAATTGCTGCTCCTTCTAGACCAAGTTCTGCCAAATTAGCTTAATAACCAGCAACTTTTATAGAACCGTCTGCAGCAGTGATATCTAAAAGATAATCAGCTGTAGGTAATTCTAGATAACCCTGAAATTCTGGATAGCTGATATCATCAACTAAAATACCTCCACCATCTTGGTTAACTACATCTACAGTAGGAGCATCTGGAGAACCATGTTGTACTAAAACATCGGTGTTACCAGCAACAGCCGCAGCTTCTCTAGCACCAGCAAATACTTCTAAACTAAATGCTATAGCATTGACTGAATCATCAAATAACGATGGATCCAAAACACCAGAAGCTACTACAATATAAGTTTCATCTATTTCAAGATTAACAGTCGCTGTAAATAAACTTTATGACACATCAGCACTCGTTCCTGGGGCTACGCCAAGATCTAAATCTACTCCAGCGGGTAACCGCAAAAAAGAAGTGGCTGTCCTAAATTCAAAGTCATCAATCGCTAAATTGCCATTCACATAAATATCAACTACGGAAACCTCAGGATCTGGAGCATTATGCACAACTTGTACTTGTACAGAATCAGCTGCGTAAATCTTTGCATCTTCTGGGTTCGAAAAAATAGAAGAGAATACTCCATCTGTTATGGCCGATTGATCAAATAAAACAGCTTTTGATATTTCAGGCGCTACGACCTTACTTATTGATTGGACTGAAGATACTAGCGAATTTGCTGAAAAAACAAAAGCAAGACCTATCAAAGTCATTGTAATTTTTTTCATAATTTAAATATTTAAGTTAGTTACTAAAGTAGTTGATATTTGAATAAAAAATTGTTATTTGTCTTATTTTTTTACTAAACGTTAAGTAAATTTGATTTAATCTTCTTAATATTGTTAATATTTGATAAAAATTGACAAATAAAAAACCCTCTGTGTAGAGGGTTTTAAAAG
>JGI1221J13441_10001403_pt1 | contig 10211 bp, 23 predicted proteins | sample LakVidmifraction_4_FD_13441 | JGI IMG/M metagenome (IMG submission 13441) | reverse complement strand
TCTCAAGCTCGCGGGCGTGTTGGATGACTATGATGTGTTTGCCGAGGTGCTCATACGCGCCGTTGAGGGTTGCCCATGCCCCGGCGATAATCAGCTCGACGGGTTTTTGCCGGTGTTCCGATAAGCCCATGTCAGACGGGTCGCGGGCGCGGATGAACGCTTCTTTGGATGGCATGGGTTCCCTTTATTGTTTTGGCGGCGGTTACGGGCTTTGTTGCGATCAGTGCGTTACTGCGTCAGAGAGCGTCCTTGGCTTGGTTGTTCTATCGTTTGGCCGATAAGCTTTGAAGCGGCTGGTCTATCGCTCAAGAAAATAGACGTTGCAAGTTCCAACTGTTCAGCTTTCAAATATTTCCCGGCGACGTTTGCCAGTTCTGCGGCCATTTTCAAATCAACTTCACCGGAGCGAAGTTCATCGTATAGCGTGGACATATCTTGTTTGATGTCATTCAGGGTTTTCATTTGCGTAGCTCCTTTATGGCTCTGTGAAGTTTCAGGTGTAGCCTTTTTGCTTCGATAAACTCGGGTGTTATTTGCTCTTTTTTCAAACCTGTTTTAGCGGACAAAATCATAAACTTTATGTATCCCCCGCTTAACCCTGCGGTGCGCCTTCTGCTGTTGGCTCTAATTTTCTCTCCGTTCTCGGCAAAATAAGTGGCGCTTTTGACATTAATTTTCTCTTTATTCGCGGCGCGATAGGCGTATTCGTAAGCTCTAATTTTGCCTCTGTTCGCGGCGCGATAGGCGGCGTCTCGGACTTTAATTTTCTCTTTATTCGCGGCTTTGTAAGCTCTAATTTTGTCTCTGTTCGCGGCGCGATAGGCGGCTCTGCAAGCTCTAATTTTCTCTCTGTTCTCCGCGCGATAGGCGGCATCCCAAGCTTTACGGATGAGTGCGTCTTTGCTAGGCATTGGCTATCCCCAAGAAACTAAAAGATTCGTCAAGTTTCGATTTTAAGAATCCCGGCACTTCTTCCGGCGCAACCTTGCAGCGAATTTCCAAACCATTGAGCATGATCCCTGTGTGTATGTCGATGCGGCGAAAGGTCGGCTCGCTCATGCAGTGCCAAAACGCTTCAGGGGAGTGGAGCATTAGGGTTGTCACGCTTACCTCTCAAATATTCAATGATGGCTTTCCGTGGGACCATCGTTACCCCTCCGTTAAGCCACACGGGAACGGATTTGCGCCGAGTGTGCAGGTATCGCTTCAGTTCGGATTCAACCCGGCCATTGCACGTGTGGTCGATGACTAATTGCCAGTTCATGTTGCCCTCTCTAGTTTTTCAAAGTTTTTGCCATCAGGCCCGCACGATGCGCCATTGCTGCGCGCCCAATCCACACGTAGGGGCACACCGATGCACTCCATATCAACGCCTTTCCAGCCGTTTTTGTGCCCGCATGTTGGCATGCCTTTTTCGTATGCGGTAAATGGGTTCGGCACCCACAAAAAATGCTTGCATAGGTCGCATAATTTTTCGTTCGGTTTTTTTATCATGGCAATTGATCCCATTCAAGACCGTCAAGGGAGCGCCCAGCCTTTTTTCTTCCAATCCGCCTTGAATCGGTCCACGCGACCAAATCTCGATTTTGTCCTGGCATGGTTATCTTTGCGTGTAGCAATGGGGTGCGCTCAACTGGTGCCCACTCTCCCCACTGCTTGAAATGAAACGCTACGCGAGCCGCTTTGCATTGGTCGCGCAGTGCGCGAACCCAATCAGGGTGCGTCGCCCGCGCCTTTGGTCCAGATTCGCCGCCGACGATTACCCAATCTATTGGCGACATAAACATCTGCACCTCTACACCTTGTGCGCTCTGGTAGCGCCTCATCCACTTTGGGTCTAGTTGAACGGAGCCTAATAAAGGCTCCATCGACAGAAAATGCTTGGCAGCCGGCAACGCAAGCAGTTTGGGAATATCGCGGTTCGCTTCTTCCTGATTGCAGACCGTAGCCCCGATCCAGACATTCGGCCACGGCCACGCCGCAAAATCGACCGCGTAGCCAATGTCTTGCTCGATCATTGCGGCTTCAATCATCTTGCTCGCGTTGCTGATGCGTTTTGTCAGGAGCAACCAGTCAAGATTCGGCGTGCTTTGAATCAAAGCGAATAAGTCCGCGCGCCACGCTGGATCAATTTCGTTATCAAAAACGTCAGCCAATGAAGCGCAAAAAACGCGGTAGCGAATCCCTTTTTGGACAGCCTCCTTATTCCACTTCACTGGCTCTCGCCAATTAGCGGCGCTGGTGCGCTTGCGTGGCTGCCCCGCCCCCCATTGCACGACGTGCAGCCGTGTATCCATGCGCGCCTCGGCATAACAATGGTCACACGCTGGAGAAATCTTGGTACAACCAATCCACGGGTTAAACGTGTGGTCTGCCCATTCAATGTTTGTATTTTTCAAGCCGCTCCCCTGTCCCGCGAATTCGCGTAATAATCTATCAGCGTGGCATTGCTAATCAGGACCGGATTCATGTTGCCCTCTCTGTAAGATATGCTGCGTATGGGATACGGATGTACTTGTGGAACCGTTCGGCGGCTTCTGGATTGGTGTCGAGCTCCTTGCGGGATTTGATGCCACACGTAAATAGAATGGTTTTTTTGGCGTACTCATCCGGTAGCACTGGGTCCGAAATGAGTATCGGTGGCGTAATTACTTTTGCGTGCAAGTCCGCATTAAGTAGGTAGTTCAAAAACTCTTTGTCATCGCACCACTTGCACGCCAACAAACACAGCGGGCCTATCTTCGATGGGTCGCCCTCGCCTGTTACGTCGATTACGGTGCCGTGCTTTGGCGGGTCTAACTCTGGCATCGCGCCGACAATCAGGGGCGCGAGCGCAACAGGCATATCAATGCTGGGGAATAACTTATGGAATGCGGCGCTATCGACTGGGCTGATGTCAATGCAGACGCGAATCGTGCCGTCCACTAACTCTTTCATTGCGCGGCGGGTGCCGCTGATTGCGTTCATTCAGCCCGCTTTATCTTTGATAGCGCATTGAATAATTGATCAGCATCTGCGATTGCGATTTTGTATTGTTCTTCCATTTCGTCAATAGTTCGGTTCCAGGAAATCACCGCGAGAGGTCGCAGAGACTGCGCGCCACTTGGAGGCTCAGGAAACTCACCTCCGCTCGCTATCGCCTTCGCTACCAATTTGCCGTACTCGGTCCCAATTCTTATTACAGGCCTCTCTTGTTGGAATTTTTTCTTAAAAATATGGTCAAGAAATTTCATTTGCTGCCTCCTAAGATGATTACTTTGTCAATATCCCTTGCAGCGTTCTTTCGAGCGCGTCCAATTCGTCCATCTTCATCACGCGCCACATCGTCTTGCGCCCATGCCAGCCGTTCTCGCTGCCCATGTGGCAATCTCGACAGAGTGCGACCGAAGTCAACCAACTCCCCTGTTTGATCTCGTGGCAATCACTTGGTCCAGATGCATCGCACACAGAGCAACGCAATTCCTTCACGCGCTCGATGTGCTTGCGCTCCACGGTGGTCGGCGGCTTCTTGTTCTTGGAGTTCATTTACGCTTCACCCTCGCCATGTGCTTCGCCAGTTCTAATTCTTCCCTGCGCCGCGCTTCCGGCATGGCCGGTGTGATTCCGAGAAAATGCTGATCCATCCATGCCATAAATTCCCATGCGTCCAGATCGTCCGGTAGCTTGAGTGTTACGCGCTCGGTGCCTTTGATGTATTCGATGTAGGGCCATGTCATGCGGCCTTATCCAAGTTCGATACCCGCTTCGTCCGCAAGCGTGACAAAAGCAAGGCTGACTGCAAGCGGTACGCATCCATTTCCGATTGCACGGAGTTGGTGACGGCGGGACTCGTCCACCAGCCAGGTAAACCCATCAGCCACGCCGCGAACGCCGGGTTGAGTCGCCGGTTCAAGATGCGGGTAGTCGGTGATAATTCGCGGCCATCTAGGGTCGATTGGACCGGGCGCAAAGATTCCAAGGGCCATGAGTGCGCCTGATCCTGCAATCTCAGCGAATGCCCGCCCTCCAGTCGTTTCGTCGCATCCTGCGCTCCGCCGCACTCGTTCGTGTCCGGAGTGCGCCAAACCTGCACCTTCACCTGTAGACTGCTGATCGTTTCCGCCGCCGCGCCGGTCCGCCCCAGTTTGAATTCCCGCATGTGGCGATATGCTTCCGGGGATTTGTTGTCGTCCTGCGCTGCGGGCGTCGGCCAATTCCTCGATTGATTCTCCAATCCGACTTGCCGCTTGCCGCTCTCCGTCGCGCCTTTCCGAGCAACTACCTCCGGTGATAGTGTTCGACCGCCGTTCGGTACGTCCGGCGTCATCCAACCTGTGCGCGAGGATGAAAACTCGTTCTCTCCGATGGCTCGCGCCCACATCTTCCGCAGCAACAAAGATCGGCCTTTCGATTCTGTAACCCATTGCTGATAGTTCTTCTCCGACTGGTCGGAAAAATCCCCCAGTAACGAAAGCTGGGACATTTTCAATAAAGACCAAGGCGGGTCTANCCTCTGAAACGATTCGCAGGAAGTTCGGGATTGGTCCGTCACCGACGCCCCANCTTCGGTGATCGTCGTTACCGATGCGCTTGCCGGCGACTGAGTACGGCTGGCAGGGCAATCCTCCAGCGATGCAATCCACCTTGCCGCGCCAAGGTCTGCCGTCGAAGGTTCCCAAGTCAGACCAGACAGGCGCTGCATCCAGGCATCCCGCTTCCATGAGCGCGACCAACCGGCTTGCGGCGTATGCTTCCCGCTCGATGTAACAGACTGTGCGAAAGCCGCCAATGATGCCGAATGCGGTGTCAAGCATTCCAACGCCGGCGCAAACGCTGATGGTATTGATAGCCACACTTACACCGCCTCCCCATCACTTACCCTATACCGCCACAACCCGCGCTCCACGAATTCCCGTTCGACGCTGTACCCACCAAACTTGGATTTCCGCAAATCTCGCAGCCGTGCGCTGACCGATGATTCCGGGCTGTCCGTCTCGTGGGCGATCTGCTTGAGCGTTCGCCACTTTCCATCGCGCATCAGCGCTTCGACTTTTTCCAGTTGTTTCGTCAGGCGCTTCTCGTCCCGGTGGTGGTCGTAGGTTTCACCTCCAAAGGTGCTGGTGGATTGAAGTACGTCGAATATGGAGAGTTGGCCGGTGGTGCTCACAGCCACAACTCCCGCGTCATATCCACCCCGCACATATCCAAGTGCAGATCGAGAATCGCAATACCCTGCGAGAACTTTGGCTCATTGATTTCGCCGCGCGCGAGCTGTGCCAGTGCGTTCTTGTTTGCGCCGATCTGTTTGCTGGCCGCCTGCAAACTCATCCCAGATTGGCGGATGTTCATGGTGGCGCGTTGCCAGTTGATGTTCATTTGCACATCCGATAAATAGGTGGCGCATGGCGGGTTTTGATGTATTTGGCGTGACCAACTACGATTACCAACCCCTGGCGTTTCATGTTTTTAAGTTGGCACGAAGCGGCAGGCACGGAAAAAAGTGGAGCGAAATCGTGTGAGCAAAAATCAGCGCCTTTCATTTCACCGATCAGCGAAACAAACTGCGTGCGGGTCGCTTTGTGGTCCTCAATCGTTTTCTTTTTTCTGTGCGTGCGCCTGGTGAATACAGGCTCGTTATCGTTGTCATCAGAGGTGATAAACGTCACCAGCCGAGCGCCAATAAAGCCGGTTGGTGTTGGTAGGGATATTTCGATCATGATTTCCCCAGCGCTCGGCGCAATGTTGCAGCTTGACCGGGTGAAAGTATTTCCCCATAAGATTCGCGCTCAAGGAGTTTTTTTATCCAAGTTGGCGTCGGTTTTGTTTCAACGTGCACAGCTTTAGCAGCGGCAAGCGCGGCCAATTTTTCTGGTGAATCTTCGCGGGATACTTTTTCGTAACTCATGCCGCTTTACTCATCAATTGCTTGCTCAAGTTTTCAAGCAATGGTTGTGAGTGCAGATCCCGATGCGGTAGTAATCCGGCAACGTAGGCTAGTGGTAAGCGGCCATCCTCCGCCGCCTTCATTAGCGCGTTGACGCGACCTTCCGCGCTGTGCCCCAGGCTTGCTTGCCACTTCACCAACTTGTGTTCCGTGCGCGCGTCCTGCACCGCCTTCAGGTAAAACTCTTTGAACGCCATGCGAGCGGGTATGTCCTCGCCGTTTTCGATCAGCGGCAAAGCTATTCCCCATGCCTGTGCCATTTCCTCAGTCCAGACGACTGTAGTAGCCTCGTCGCGCGGGATCATGGCCCAAGCCTCTTCGGCGCCGGGTCTGCCGTCATCCAGGCGTGTCACCACGTCTGCAATGGTCAGTCGGCCTTTTAGTTCCTTGCGGCAGCGCGTGAGCGCTTTCAGCACTTGGTTTTCAGGGTATTCGGCAAGGTCGGTCGCCATCACACGCGCGGCAGCTTCGGATAATTGCGTGTTGGTCAGTTCGGCGGTGACGGCTATTGCTTGGAGTAGGTTTTTAGTGAGCATTTGCAGCCTCCGGGAGTTCTGAAAGTAGTTTTCCAAAGACGTTGCCGGTCGCCTGTGTGCGGTCAGTTTGGCGCGCTTCGGTGTCGGTCACGGTTCGATTAGTCGCCCACTCAGTGCGCATTCCCTCTGCGTCTCGCACCAAAAGTTCCAATGCGTGTTTTGCGGAGACGTAAAGCCCGCGATTGGACCGAACGTAGAACGCCGCGATTGCTGGCGCCTCTTCGGCCCCTACGCGCTCAAGAAACTGCGCCAGCAGGGCATTTGCTTTTCTGTTTCGTATTGGGGAAACGCCGTAACGCTTCTCATACCCATCGGCGTACAGGTTCCAAACTGGATTTGTACGCGGCGCGGCGGATTTTTCCGCCGTCGCAACTCCTGCTCCTTTTACTGTTACTGTTCCTTCTACTGCTCCTGCTACTGTTACTGTTACTGGTTGAGGAAGGGTTGGCAAAGGGTTCCCTAACGGTTCCCAATCCTCTATCCCAAGGCGCTCGGCTAAATCACCTTTCCCATAGAGAGAATCGGGTACTTTTACGAACATTTTCTTGCCGCCCGTTTTCTGATTTGGGTTTTCGAGCGGGTTCCACTCAAGGTACTTGTGGATAAGTACGTATTTAGTGGTCTCACAACGGGTTGCGAAACCCTTTGCAGACAGTTCCGCAAACCCTTTGGCAACCCTTTCGTGTTTCCATAAAAGATCGTCCGCAACGTACCCATCCGGCAACCGATAACAGCCAATTAGGGTGCCGTGGCTGTTCGTCAAAAGGTACGCGGCCAGCATCTTCGCGTCGTCAGATAGCGCCTGGATCGTGGTGCTTGTCCAGAATTCACTAAACAGTTTTCCGTAGTCGCGCACTGGATACCCTAGCCAACGCGCCCGCACGGCTGCGCAGGCANAANCNNGTTGTCAANTNCTNTTTGCGCANTGNGGATGCCGTTNATAACAGCNTCGNCGGACTCGCTGTGAAACCGGACCAATTGCACNNCCCCGCCCGAGTTGTGTTGACTGATCGTGATGCCGTCATCGTCGTCCGTAAACACCGAAATTNCATCAACCTGATTTACGACTATTGCCATATCCATCCCTTTCATCCCGCCCCGTTGAATAGGACCGAGGCATGCTGCGCGGGGAGGGTTCGCACAGCCCACGTTGCAACGTGGTGCCTCGGGTACTGCAAAACTCTTTCAGACTTANGTGACCTAGCTAACGGACGACATACAAAGACTGTGTAACAGTACAAATTGGTGCGAAAGCTGGCCGCTACATTTGCTGCCACAAAATATCTACTCGAAAAAAGATCAGTTAACTTGGCTTCGCTTCCAGTGCTTCCCCCTAAATGGGCTTGGTGCGCTAGTTGCGTATCTTCTTCCGGCTAGACACTCCACAGTTTCGGACCCATTTAAGCGACCACAACTGCATCACAGTGCAACTAGCTACCTTGCAAGGATTCTTTAGCTACCACTCGGTAAATCAAATCTCCTTCAGATAAACAATAGCCTTGCCACCGCTCACAACAGGCATCCTCAAGATGGTCAATACGTCGATCTGTGAGTCGTCCTGATACACGCCGGCATGGCCGAGTCCGTCGAAAATCGCCTTCACAAAATTATCAATATCGAGTTTCCGCTTGGTCGGCGGGTACAAATAGACAATCGCGATCAGACGGCCAACAAGCGGGGAAACAACACCGACCGCTGTGATGACCTTGGTTCTGTACTCTTTTGCCGATGTAGACGGCACACGGCCCCTGCCTGGTGCGTTCACAAATAGGTTGTTCAGCGTTGGCGGGAACGGTAGCTCAAATTTCAGGGTGCGGAAATACGGTATGCGGGGTTCTTCTTTGTCAATTTTCTTGATCGCAGCCTTATCCTCGGCGGTCAAGCTGCTCCAAGCCTTCCGGTTCCTGGCGCTCTTAGCTTCGATTTCGGCAAGGGTGCGAGTCATTTCAGCCCAAAGGCGCGATACAAAATTCGGTTGCCAATTCGAGTGCCAAGGTCTACTGCGCGAGGCGATTCCACCCAGCCAATCCGAAAAAAACCACATGGGACGTGTATCTCAAGATTCGGATTGCTGAAGTCGAGGCTGAAGCCAAGGCTGATGTTGGTGCCATTGCAGTAAAAGTAGGCGACGAAATGTTTGCCAGGGTGACTCACTTGACGACCTTCAAGAAAAAGCCAACGTTGCTCTGTTGGCAAACCCCGCGCACAGCCTGTAACGGCGCTGCTTCGGACGCCAGCGGTGCGGGGGACGGAGAAATTTTCAGCGAGCGGTACGCGCTGACTAAACGGGCGTCACACCACGGTAGGGTATTCATGCGCGGTCGCCAAAGAATGTGGTCTGCGCAACGCCATCTTTCATTACGGTCGCCACGGCGCGCGGGTTGCGCAGCACATAGTCCTCGGCTTCGGCCTCGGAATTGACGGTGACGCGGACCGCCGGAAGGATGACTACCGGGGCAGGTACGCCAGCCCATTCAAGGGTTTCGTCGGTGCCGTCCGTGTCTCGGATGGGGCGGAGGGCGCCATCAGGTATCCAGTATGCAGCGTTAGGGGCGGGGTGGAATTGATTACACTTGAAATCAGTATCAGTTTTCCAGGTTGGAAGCGTCCCTAAAGAAACGCCTTGATTGTGCCAACTGACCAGCCCAGCATACTCAAGGCACCTGACAATCTTCCCATTTTGTCCGGTGACGCTGCCCGTCACAATTGCTAAGTCACCCAGCTTGCAATTCATAACACCCCCCATTTGCTTAGGTACGCTTGGCGCGCTTTTTGCGCGTTATATTTTCTATCTGATGGCGGCGTAATTCCGGTATGCCGCCGGTCCGCCACTGCGATATTGCCGCTTTAGTAACACCCAGCCGCAGACAGGCTACGTCGGTCGTCTTGAAGTGCTTTTTTATAAGTTCGTCGATTTCAGTCATGTTGCTAGTGTTTCACACTTTTTTCTCAAAGTAAAGCGTACTAATTATTTATTTGCAAATAGCCGTTGCTTTTAAGTTCAGATTGCTTTACTGTGTGAATCACGCAATCGCTCCGGTTTCAAAGTTCGCCCACTGTTAGCCGCCCTATGGCGCGATGAAGGCACCGACCGAGAAATGGCAGGGGAATGTGCAGCAGTAGCAATTCTTTACAACTGGAGCCGAAATGAATCACTTCGATCATGGATACAAATTGCGCCGGCGCTTCATGCGGCGGAATTTCCGGCAATGGCATGGCGTTTTCGCCTTTATAGCCGCCGTGTTTTGGCTGGCGGTCATTGCTCTTGCGCTGTCCCCTGTGGGGTACGCATGAAACACGCCGGGAAGGTCATCTACAAATTCCCGCCCGTCAATCTGCACTACACCAATGTAGGCAAACGCATCAAGGACGAACAGCGGCGATTGGCTGCGCTGGCCAAAACAAACGTGGTGGCGATCAAGTCAAAAAGGAAATCAGCATGAAGTACACCGAGAACGATGACGGCTCATTCACCCCGCGCGGGCCGACTGTCGAGGATGTTGAGGAATTCGCCAACCGCGAGGATCTGGCATACGACGCGCAGCGCAATGAAGGCGCGATGTGCGAATCGCTTGATCGGATATCCGATGCTGTAATTGCGCTCAACAATGCGGGACAGTGGAAATGACCAAAGCGCTCGTACTACGCACAACCGACTCCGGCGGAAGAAGTTATGGCGGCTTCCAATGGCCTAAAACGATTGGCGTGGAAGTGGTAGCGCCTGATTGGAAAGACAATCAAGAATGCGGCGG
>JGI1221J13441_10001401_pt1 | contig 10214 bp, 11 predicted proteins | sample LakVidmifraction_4_FD_13441 | JGI IMG/M metagenome (IMG submission 13441) | reverse complement strand
GACAAGGTCAGCGGGCTGGTCTTGCCAACGCTTGCCGAAGGCAACGACCACGTTGCCGACGCGGTCCGGTACGCCGTTGAAGGCCTTCGCAGAGCCACTGTCAAGGCCGTTCCGATCGTGATACCAGTGCCCGTAGCCTCAAGGTGGTAAGAAATGTCAAGCGGATACGACGACGACGAAAAGCCTCGCAGGGGCGTACTCAAAGGCAAGCGGCTGCGTGAGGTGCACGAGGAGGCGCTGCGCAATTACGACCTCATCTACACCGCGCTGTACGAGGAACGACAGCAGTGCGTGGCGGACCGCGCGTTCTACCAGCTGGCCGGCGCCATGTGGGCTGGTCGCCTCGGTGAGCAGTTCGACGGCAAGCCCAAGCTGGAAGTCAACAAGGGCAAGCTCGCCGTCAACAGGGTCGTCGCCGACATGCGCGCCAACGAGATGCGGGTCACCTACCGCAGCAAGGACGGCAAGGCCGCAGACAAAACCGCTGAGACGCTGGCCGGCATTCTTCGTGCCGACGAGCAGGACAGCAACGCTGTCCTCGTCTACGCCAACGCCTTCAAGGAGGGTGTCGGTGGCGGCTTCGGTGCGTTTCGCTTGCGCGCCGTCGACGAAGACGAGGAGGACGACGAAGACGAGCGGCAGCGAATCCGTATCGAATGGATCCCCGACGCCGACACCTCGGTGTGGTTCGACCTCTCGTCTCGTGAGCAAGGCAAGGCCGATGCGCGCCACTGCTTTGTCGTGACCTCGATGTCGCGCGACCGCTACGAAGAACTCTACGGCGACGATGTCGACAGCTGGACCAAGTCGGACATGCTCCATTGGGGCAGCATCGAATGGTGCACGCCAGATCTCGTCTACGTCGCCGAGTATTACCGCGTCGAGGAGGTGCGCGAGAAGGTCACGATCTACCGGATGCTCGACCAGACGACCGAGCGCTACACCGACAAAGAACTCGACGACAACGAAGGGGTTTTGCGCGACGAGCTGAAGGTCAAGGGCGCACAGGCGATGCGCGAAAAGACCATGATGCGACGCAAGGTTTGCAAGTACACGCTCAGCGGCGTCGGCGTGCTGCATGAGTGCGTGATCGCGGGCAAACACATTCCGGTCATCCCGTTCTTCGCCAACTTCGCCGTGATCAACGGGGTCGAGCGATGCAGCGGCATCATCCGCACCCTCGTCGACGCCCAGCGCATCTACAACATGCAGCTGAGCAAGTTCGCCGAACTCGCCGGTGTGTCGTCGCAGTCTGTCCCGATCTTCACGTCGGAACAGATCTCGGGCCATGAAGCAGTATGGCGAGACGCCAACCTGAAAAACTACGCGTTTCTCACCGTGAACCCCGTCGCCGCCCTTGACGGGTCCATGCAGCACATGGGCCCGGTCGGCTACACCAAGCCCCCCGAGCTTGCGCCTGCGATGGCAGCGCTGGTGCAGATCACGGCGGCNGACATCAANGAGCTGCTGGGCAATCCGATGGGCAACGACACGGTGGTCAGCAACGTGTCGACCGAGACAGCGCTACTTGGCCAGCAGCGAACCGATTCGGCGTCGGCGCTCTACATCGAGGACTTCGCTGTCGCCATGACGCAGATGGGCGTCGTCTACCGCGACATGGCGCGCGCGCTCTACATCGAGGATGGCCGCGAGATGAAAACCGTTGGCGAGGATCGTACGACGACCGGCAGCGTGAGGCTGGCCGAGCAATACGTCACCGACAACGGGTTGATCGCAGACAACGATCTGTCGCGGGCCAACTTCGATGTGGCTGTCGAAGTCGGCCCGTCGTCGAGCTCAAAACGAGCCTCAGCGGTCCGCACGCTCATTGAGGCGGCGAAGGTGACGGCTGACCCGGCCACGCAACTGTTGTTGCTCTCAAAGGCGCTGGAGAACGTCGAGGGCGAAGGCATGTCCGACGTGAACGTGTATTTCAGGGCGAAGAACATCCGCCAGGGCATGGGTACGCCGACGCCAGACGAGCAAGCTGAGCTTGACGCAGAGGCGCAGGCGCAGAAGGCCGAAGACCCACAGCAGACCTACCTCAAGGCAGAGGCTGCGAAGTCATTGGCACTGGCAGACAAAGCCAAAGCCGACATGATGGGCACCCTCGCCGACGTGGAGAAGACGCGTGCAGAGGTCGCTGGCGTCGAGGCCAACACCGAGAAGACGAAGGCAGAGACGCTGGATCTCGTCGGCAAGATCGGGCAACCGCCGCCGCCGCGGCCGTTCCCTCGCTGACAGCAAAAGGCCCGCCGAGATGGCGGGCCTTTTCCTTTCATGGCTTTTTGCTCTCTTCGGTGTCGAGGCGTTCACAGACGATGTAGAGGATGGCGCTGGCCATGCTGATGCCTCGACCCTTGGCGAAGGCGCGCAGTTTCGCCCACGCCTCGCGTGGCCACGTCTGGCTGAGCCGGTAGGTGTCGGCGCTCGGCATCACACACCGCCGATTGCGAGCGCCACCACAAGGAAGCCGAAGACGACAACGCACCCGACCAGCATCAACTGGCGTGCCTCGAGACGCGCTACGTGGGCCTCTGACGCCTCAAGCTGGTTGATGGCCTTGATGGCCACGGCATCGGCGTTTTGCAGCGCCTCAAACAGCTTCTGGGCGGTCTGCGTGCTGGCCGACATGCCGGCGCGCAGGCGCTCGTTTTCGTCTTGGAGGATCTTGGCGCTGGCCGGCGACATCGGGACCTTGATTGCTGTGACCATCATGTCTCTCCCAGGAATGCGCCGACATCGAGCCAGAGCGTGTCGCCAGAGATGCCGGTGCGACTCCACACCTGCACCCGCTGCAGCAGTGCTTTCGCGACGACGCACTGGCGGGTCAGATCGTGCTCGCGCGTGGCCAGTAGGTGGGCGAGGTGGTCTTCGTTGACCAGAAGCGCCCCGATCGAGACGGTCAGCCGGTCGCAGAAGTCGACGGCCGCAAGGCGTTGCTCGCCGGTCGGTTCGGTTTTGTCAGTCATCACACACCTCACCGCGCTCTGTGCGCGTCTGCCGTCTTTAGTGCAGCAACCGCGCGGCGTCTAGACGGTACGTCGCAAATGGTTGACGTGGCTTTGCAATGCGGCGAAAATGCCGTCCACGGTACCCGGCGCACCGAAAGCGACGAGAGAACAAGGGAAATGTGATGCAAACCGAACAGGCAGTAGACGACGACGGCAGCGAGGTCATCAGCGCGACCAACGACGAGGCCGATGCGGCAATCGTCGAGGGAAACACTGATGACGACGAGGTCATCGTCTCGATCGGGGACCCGCCGGCCCCAAAAACCGAAGAGCAAGACGACGACGAGGCACAGACACCCAAGGCAGCCGCTGCATGGGCGAAAATGCGCAAGGAAAAGGGCGACGCTGAGAAAAAGCTGGCGCAACTGCAGCGGCAGATTGACCAGCAGAAGCCATCGCAGGCTGCTCTCGCACTGGCGAAAGAGCCGACGCTTGAAGATGACGACGTCGACTACGACCAGTCGAAGTTTCGCGCGAAAGCAATCGCCTGGGCGAAGCAAAAGGCCGAGTTTGACGCCGTCAGCGCGCAAGCGACGAAGGCCGCGACCGACAAGCACGCTCTCTACGTCTCGTCGATCGGCAAGATGAAAGTTGGCGGGGAATCCGTCTCGCCAAAAGAGGCCCACGAACTCGTCACAGGTTCGTTTTCAGTGGACCAGCAAAACGCGCTGCTTCAGCACACCGATCAGACCCATCTCGTCGTGCTCGCTCTCGGCAACAGCCCCAACGAGGTCGCTCGCCTCGCCGGCATCACAGATCCCACGAAGTTCGCCGTCGCCATCGCGCGGCTTGAGGAGAAAATCAAAGTGACCTCACGCAAGCCGTCGACCTCGCCCGAAAAATCCCCCACCGGTGGCCGCACTGGCGCCATCGCAGACAAAAAACTCGACCAGCTTGAGGCTGAAGCCGACCGCAGCGGAGACCGCTCCAAAGTCGTCGACTACAAGCGCAAGTTGCGAGACACCCCCCGAAAGTAGGCTCGCATGTCCAACAGTTTTGCCAAAGAAGAACGCGTTGCGTTCGACGAGATGATGATCGGTTTCGACGACCAGCTGGCCGTCAGCAAACTGGTGCGTAAGTACGTCGGAGACCAGCAGGCGATGGAGCGCAGCAACAACACGATCTGGCGTCCCGCGCCCTACATCGCCGTGAGCAACAGCGGCAGCGACGCCACTGGCTCGTTCGACGACTACACCCAGCTCACCGTGCCCGCGAGCATCGACACGCAGCGCTTCGTTGCGTTCCAGATGAACGCGCAAGAACTCCGCGACGCCTTGCAGGAAAAGCGTCTCGGTACCGCTGCCGTAGAAAAACTGGCCAGCGACATCAACGTCGCCTGCCTCTCGCGCGCCTCGCTTGAGGGCACCCTGTTTGTAAAGCGCAGCGGCGCCGCGACCGGTTACGACGACATCGCCGAGGCCGACGCGCTGATGAACGAGCAGGGTGTGAGCAATCTCAACCGCCGTCTCGCGCTGTCGTCCCGCGATTATAACTCGATGGCCGGCGACCTCTCGAAGGCCTCGCGGTCGTTCGGCAACGAGATTTCCGACGCCGCGCTCCGCCGCGCCTACGTCGGACCCATCGCCGGCTTTGAGACATACAAGCTCGACTACGCCTTGCGCCAGCTCGCCGCTGCCGGTGGCGGTGCTCTCACCATCAGCACGCTGCCAGGCGGCGCCAACTTCTTCGTCCCCGCTGCGCGTACCGCGCCCGGTACGCAGGGGCAGACCGCCAACGTCGACAACCGCACACAAGTGGTCACCGTCTCCAGCACCACGAACGTGCGTTCCGGCGACGCGTTCACCATCGTTGGCGTTGAAGCCGCGCATCACATCACCAAGCTGTCGACCGGCCGCCTGAAAACCTTCCGCGTCATCGGCGCGCCTCTTTCGGGCACCACGCTGCGCATCTCGCCGCCGATCATCAGCGCGCAGGGCGGCAGCGACGCCGAGGTGCAGAACATCAACGTCGTGCTCACCAGCACTTCGGGTTCAGCCGCGATCGTGTTCCTCAACACCGTGACCAACACCCTCAACCCCTTCTTTTGTGAGGAGTCGATCGAAATCCTGCCCGGCCGTCTTGCCGTCCCCACCGACGCGGGCGCTGCGGTCATGTCGGCGACGACTGCCAATGGCATCCAGGTCGTGATGGCCAAGCAGTTCGACATCAAGTCCCAGAAAACCCTCTACCGCGTCGACACGCTGTTTGGCACCGTCTGTCTGCAGCCCGAGATGTGCGGCGTGATGATGTTCTCGCAGACCTGATCGCATGAGCGCCGCCGTGATGGCGGCGCTCTTTCTCTTCTGTTGGTTTCCTTTTTTCGTTGTTGAGGTTCGCCATGTCTCTTGTTGTCCCAGCTTTTGCACAGAACGACTTTGTCGTGCCCGCCACGGGTCTCGTCTCGTGTTTTTCCCAGGGCGCCTACACCGTCTCGCAGTCGATCCCCGGATCGGCCACCCCGGTGTTCACTCTGCTGTCCGCGCAGCCCGCGAGTGCAGCCGTGTTCACCTCGGGCGCCTACGCTGCCGGCGCAACGGTTCGCATCGACGCCAGCGGTGGTCAGCCGGTTGCCGTCGACGTCGGGCTTGCGCCATCGCCCAAGCTTGAGCGCTCTGCGATGTCCCAAGGCACCATCGCGAGTGCGGTCAACGTGACCGCCACGCTCACCGTGCCGCAGATGGCCGGCGGCATCATCACCTCGACGACCGCTGTCGCTGTCGCTGCGACCCTGCCCACGGGCGCTGTGCTGGACCTCGCCAGCAACTGGGGCATCGGCGAGGGACTGCTGTGGTCGTCGATCAACACGGGCGCTGCCAACGCGTTCACCTTGACCGCCTCGGCTGGTCACACCATCGTTGGCGGCGGCGTTGTTGCGCTGTCGACCTCGGCTCGGTGGAACACGGTCAAGACCGCGGCAGCGACGTACATCACCTACCGCGTGTGACCCCCTCAACAAGGCCCGCCGACGTGGCGGGCCTTGTCTATTTCTCTGGAGATCCCATGCCCGAACAGTGCTTCCCCACCATCCTCTACAAGAGCCCCGGCCCGCTCGACGCCGGCAACGGCGCGACCTACAGCTACGCCGGCTGCAACGACGCCGTCGACCTTGAGATCGCGCTCTCATCTGGCTGGCACCTCACCCTGCCCGATGCGCTCACCGCGGCACTGCCCGTCGACCCGATCGCTGCTGACGAAAAGCTCGCCGCTGCCGCCAGCAAAAAGAAGGGCTGACCCATGTCTTGGACACGTCGCCAGTTCTGTCGTGCTGCTCTGAAAGAGCTGGGCATCGGCAACGATTACGACGCGTCACCGGAGGACCTGGAGGATGCCCGCGCGCGCCTCGACGCCATGATGGCAGAGTGGAACGCGCGCGGCATTCGCCTCGGTTACCCGATCGGTCAAGATCCCTTCGACGGCGACCTCGACGCCAACACCAACGTCCCCGACGCGGCCAACAACGCGATCGTTCTCAGCCTCGCGACGGTGCTGGCGCCGAGCTACGGCCGGCCGGTGCAGCCGGGAACCACGAGCGGTGCTGCGCGTGGCCTCGCTGTGCTCCTACAACGAGCCGTCGTGCCCCCGACGCAACAGTTGCCGTCGATGCCTTCGGGCGCAGGCAATCGTCGCTGTCGTGGTATCCTGAATAACTACACGCCGGACCCTCTCGTCTTGCTCGACGGCGGGCCCGATGGCGAAATTGAACTACCCTGACGCGAGGCCACGACGATGCCGACGATCAACCAGTTTTCCGCTGTGACCTCGATCAACCCAGGCGACCAGTTGCTTGTTTTCTCGTCGAACAACGGCGACACCCGCAAGGCCAGTATCTCGACGCTGTTGGAGTTTTTTGAAACCAACTTCGCATCGCCTGAGTTCATCGAGGTGTACGCCAGCCCAACGCTCTCGGGCTTCGTCGTGCCTATCCCGGACTCGGCGGCGAACCAGTGGCTGATTCTCGCGCCAACCGGCGCCTTCGCCACTGGCTCGATCACGCTTCCGCTGTCGTCGGGCCTCGTTGACGGCCAACAGGTACTGGTCACGACCACGCAGGCAACCACCACGTTCTCGGTCAACGGCAACGGTGCCAGCGTCATCGGGTTTCCCACGGCGCTCGGTGCTGGCGGGTTTTTCTCGTTGCGCTACGAAAAGCAGGGAAACCGCTGGTTCACGACGTCGACCACGCTCGGGGTGACGTCTACATTTTCGACAATCACGCTGACGTCGGACACGGGAACGATCAAAGACGTCAACAGCCAGACGTCACTGCAGTTGACGAAAAACTACCCTGGTGTGGTTGCCGGGAATTTTGTCCAAATCGACAACCGGGCAACGGGCGACGGGCCGTCTGTGTCGGCGCGTGGCGTCGACACCAACATCAGTCTCACCGTCAGCTCAAAGGGAACAGGCGAGCTGAGTCTCAGCTCAAGTGGCTGCAGCTTCAAGGCGGCCGATGTCACGTTGACGTTGACCTCTTCGTTTGTCACGGCGAACTGTGACGTTTTCACGGTGAACGGCGCACTTGCTCAGTCCGCCGTCTTGGTCGCGTCACTGGGCACCGCAACCACAGGTCAAAGAAAATTCGTCAGCAACTCCACGGTGGATGCGTCAGGAAATTTTGGCGCCATTGTGGCGGGCGGTGGCACCTTCGACGTCCCGGTGTACGCCGACGGCGCTAGCTGGCGGATCGGCTGAATGCAGATTCCCATCCTCAGTGGCGTCTACACCGACAACGGGCCAGACATGCGGCTGGCCTACCCGGTCAACCTCATGCCCACGCCGACGAAGACGGGCATCAGCGCGGGCTACCATCGCCCCGCTGACGGCCTCGTCGCCGTTGGCCTTGGTTCGGGTGTCGGCCGTGGCGGCATCGAGTGGCGCGGAATCCTGTATCGCGTGATGGGCTCGCGGTTTGTGTTCATCAGCGCCGCGGGTGACGTGATAGACATCGGCGAGGTCGGCGAAGGCGGGCCGGTCACGTTCACCTACGGATTTGATTACCTCGCAGTCATCAGCAACGGCAACGCGTACCTCTACGACGGAATCACGTTGGCGCAGATTGTCGATGTTGACCTTGGCGTCGTCGTCGATGGCCAGTGGATCGACGGCTACTACCTGTTCACCGACGGCGCCTCGTTGATCGTGACCGAGCTGACCGACCCGTTCGCCATCAACCCGCTGAAATACGGCAGCAGCGAATCCGACCCCGATCCGGTGCTGGCCATCTTGCGGTTACGCAACGAGATTTACGCGCTCAACCGCAACACCATCGAGGCATTCGACAACATCGGGGGCGCGCTGTTTCCGTTTCAGCGCATTGACGGCGCCAAGATCAACAAGGGCACGATCGGCACGCATGCGTGTTGCGTTTTCCTCGAAACGCTGGCGTTTGTTGGCGGCGGACGCAACGAAGCGCCGGGCGTCTACCTCGGGGTTAATGCGTCGGCGACGAAGATCAGCACCGTCGAGATTGACCGCGTGCTCGCGACGTTCACCGAGGTGCAGCTGGCCACCACTGTCGTCGAGACGCGCAACGGCAACGACCACAGTTATCTGTACATCCACCTCCCAGACCGAACCCTCGTCTACGACGCGACCGCGTCACAGCAGCTTGGTGACGCGGTGTGGATGACGCTCACCACGTCACTCTCAGGGCTCGGCCAGTACCGGGGGCGATACCTCGTGTGGTGCTACGACCGTTGGAACGTCGCAGACCCATCCTCGTTCGTCGTGGGCATCCTGTCGTCAGAGGTGTCGAGCCACTATGGGCAGCCGGTGCAATGGGAGTTTTCCACGGGCATCACCTACGCCGACGGCAAGGGTGCCATCTTCAACCAACTGGAGCTCGTCGCGCTCACCGGCCGCGTGGCGCTCGGCGAAGATCCGTCGATCACGACCAGCCACAGCGCCGACGGCATGGTGTTTTCGCAGGAGCGCTCGATCAAGGTCGGCAAGATCGGTGAGCGGATGAAGCGCCTGGTGTGGTTTCGCTGTGGACAAATGCGGCACTGGCGCATTCAGCGTTTTCGCGGCACGTCTGACGCGCATGTTTCGTTTGCTCGCCTTGAGGTTAAGATTGAAGGGCTGGCCTACTGATGACGACGACGCTGCGCCTTGACCGGTCCCAGCTGAGCAGGGCGCTCGGCGATGACAGCGAGGTCGTCAAACAGTTTGAGAAGCTGATTGCGCTGGTCAACGCCTTGCCCGCTGGTGGCGGTGGCAGTGGCGTCACCTCGGTCAACGGCGATATCGGGCCCGCTGTCGTGCTGACCGCTGGCGACGTCGGCGCCGCAACGGTAGCGGCGCCCGCCGCAGCGGTTGCCGCGCACGTTGCACTGGCTGACCCGCACACGCAGTACCAGCGCGAGGTTGAGCGCGACGCCGTCAACGGTTACGCTGGCCTCGACGGCCTTGGCGACATCGCGGCATCGGCCATCCCGCCGACGACAGTGACGGCGGGCAGCTACACGCTGACCAACCTCACCGTCGACGCAACAGGGCGCATTACCAGCGCGGCAAACGGTGTCGGGGGCGGGCCGCCGACTGGCGCAGCGGGCGGGAGCCTTGCGGGCACCTACCCAAACCCTTCGTTTGCGGCTCTCTCCGTCGGCACGCCAGAGCTTGCGGCGCTTGCCGTCACTGATGCGAAAGTAGCGGCGGCGAACAAAGACGGCACGGCAGCGACCCCGTCAATGCGCACGCTCGGCACGAGCGCTGTGCAAGCTGCGGCTGGTGATGACACTCGCCTCGTCGGCAACGAGAAGACCGCGAACAAGGACGTGGCCAGCGGCTACTTCGGTCGCGGCGCTGACAACGCCATCACTCTGCCCGAGGCATCGCCAACGACGCCAGCGCCAGGGTTGCTCAAGGCGTTTTCCCGCAACGTCTCGGGCCGGCAGATGCTCGCGATGATCGGGCCAAGTGGCCTCGACACGGCGCTTCAACCGATCCTCGCGCGCAACAAGGTTGGCTGGTGGAATCCGCTGGGCAACGGCGCCACCGTGACGTCTATCGGGCTGCTTGGCCCTACGACGCTCGGCGCCACCGCGACGCGAAACGTGGTGACGACGAGCATCCTGACGAGCGTTCGCCGCGTCGGATACGTCAGCACTGCGATCGCCGGCACGCTGGCCGGGTTTCGGCACGGCAGCGCGCAGCTGTTTCGCGGCCTCACTGACCGCGGCGGGGTTCACATCATCCTGC
>JGI1221J13441_10001397_pt1 | contig 10221 bp, 11 predicted proteins | sample LakVidmifraction_4_FD_13441 | JGI IMG/M metagenome (IMG submission 13441) | reverse complement strand
CTGTGGGATTTTGGCAACTGCCGAGCAAAATAAAGGATATATGAACTTAACTTTTAATTTCCAATGAATGGAGGAAGGATTGAGAATGGATCCGACAGTATTGCACATAAGTTTGTGTCAGCAGTATCCGATAAATGAGTAGCCTCTTCTTGTGGAATCAATGCGTTGCGCTCTGAGCTCTTATTCTTCTCTATACCATTGCGCCCCTCCTTAGCAGGGGCATTCTGCATCGATATAAATGTCTCGTTACAATTGTCCATATTGAATTCTACCAATGGCAAGGATGGGTCAACTTTTTTCCCATCCTTGTGATCGGCTGTATTTTTAAGCACCTTGGCCCAAATCAAGTACCTCTCCATCTGAGTGAGGGGAACCTTATCTGTACTACTATTAACAGTCCATCCACGTTTCTCTACTATAACCATAAACTCTTGTGCATAGGTTAATTTCGAATTGGCATGAGTAATGTTCCCATCATGGCCGTAACTAAAGAACAGCTCCTTACGGTTGTGGTACTCATAGTAATCACAGAATTCATTAGCCAGCTTTTCCAGTGTATCCCCCTTCACATAGATGTTCTTAAGGAATCTTAGTGTATTAAGCGATAGTAGATATTGCGTGATGGTCATTGAGTTGATATGGCTACCCCAGTCCACACTAATCCTTAAGGGCTGACCGCTTACCAGGTCATCATCCATACGGCAATCTGGAAACTTAACAGCTGTAGAATCATGCTCCAATGAACCGATAAAGCCCTGATCAAACCTATTGCTATAGCCGTGGTACTTACGTGATAGCGCAAAATAAAAACCTGATTCAACCCCCTCAGGAAACCAGTTAAGCATTTCCACCATAAAGATGAAATCCAGCAATGTGCGCCTCATTTCCTTGATATACGCCCACCCAACATTCTCTATGTTGTCAAACACATCAGCCTCCATATAGAGAAAACCGCTCTTATTCTTGTACCACCGAAGCTCACGTTTGAGTTTTAGAATCTCCTCCCATAGCTTTTTCATTCTCCCTTTATCCGGGCAATCCACTAATTCCAATTCCTTCTCTACGATCAGCTGACGAACACCTCGGAAATTATACCCGTCATTTTCGTAGTATTTTCCACCTTCCAGCATCCACTTAAATTCATGGCCATAACCCATCGATGAAAAGAAAAAATTACCATGGTGAAATGGGATATGCTTAAAATACCGCAAATTACCCCTATTGGTAGGCACCACCTCAGAATCCATTTTTTCCTTATTGATTTCTAGAGCCTCATCTCCTAAGTATCCATCGATAGACAATCCCCTAATTGTAGATCCACCACCCTCAAGCGATACAAGGTGAAAAAATGTACCATTCCTGAAAATGATACAATGGTCATAATCCAAGGGTGGGGAAAAAGGGCTGTCAAATTTATATTGTTTTGGTGGTTTCCTCCGGACAAAAAAGTCCTTATCCTTTCTATAGCCAAATACCTCCTCAAGCGTGGAAATAGTAGTCGGTAGCGTTCTGGTCAAAAGTTGCTTATAAGATTTGCCAACTATCGCCCAGCTAGATCTTGGCATCCATTTAACAATCATATGGATAATCCAAGCAATCAAAAAAGATTTACCCGTACCCCTAGACCATACATTTTTTGAGGAAACGGGTTTTATGACCTGAAAAAGCTGTTGTGGCTTATTGAAAATTGTCTGTTTTGACAGCATTATTCCTCGCTTACGTTTTTACTGTCTTCTACTATCTTCATGAATTCATCACCACCCACCTCATGGCTCTGTACTGCTTCAATTACCTCACTGGCGATGTCTTCAGGCAATTCTTCATAATCATCCAAATCAATAGTCCGCGGTGGACCTTCACCTGTCTGAATTACCAGCATAAATCTGGATGTTGGCGTTCCTTCATCACCTACATCCGATATCGAATGGAGGTCTTTTTTGATCTCCCTCATTTCCGATATTGCCCGGTTCATCTCTTTTACATTTCGCTGCTGCGCTGCGAGTTGGAAGGTTTTCATTGCGTATTCAGAAAGCAATATTAGTGATGCATGGTAGGGTACATCATTCAGGTTACCCCATAGGCTTGTAGCATGCTTAAGGTCATACCAACCTGTCCTTTGAGAAATTTCTCCTATCTCCGGATCTTCCATGCACGCCTTAATATGTGCATCTACTGCCTGAGTAGGCGAATGATAATTCAGCAGCAACGACCAAATCTTAAACCAACGCCTCATAATCACCTCATCTCCTTTATGGAGATCACTCTTTTCTATCTTATTGATCATAAAGGCTGATATCCGGTCTTCTGGATTATCTAGCTTAATCGTCACCTTACCTCTATTTTCAGGAAATAACCCCATGGTTCATCTCTTTTAGTCTTTGCTCTATTGATTCGCTCTGTCTCTCTCTTCGATTGATCTCTCCCTGCTTGTCTTCCCTTTTCCTGTTTTTTGCGAGGTAGGCACTATTATTATTAATCATCATATGCAATTCCCAGGCGTTTTCTGGAATCGCATTCGCTTTGCTTTCATTTTCGGCTTGATCTTCTGGCAGCTCTCCATCATCATAGTACCTGTCCAGTTTTCTACCTATAGCAAGTATAGTCTTTGCGATCAGGTGCCGGTCTTCTTTTCCATGCGTATGGAAAAGCGATTCATGGTACTGGCTCCGCTTTCGGATCAGATCCAATATAGCTTTTGGCGTTCTTGGCTTTTCTGGACCCGGTTCATCCTTGATCAGTTCCTGCAGGGCATTTGTCAACCTGGAAAACGTGAAACTGGTCTCAGAAAGTAGGAAAAGGCGAATTAGCGCCGGATCATTACCGTATTGACGATAGAGCCTCACACCTCTATCATAGTCAGGAAAGGCTATCCATGAATTTATCTCTTCCTTCATAATGAGGCTTCCAGGCCTTTAAATAGCTTTTCCCTGAACTCCTCTTTTACATAAGGATTCAAGTAATTTTTCACAGCCTTCAATCCTCCAGATGCATAAGCCCGTTTAAGCCTTCGAAAATGGTTCTTTTCATTGTATAGCGGGATTTCCTGTATGTATTCCTTTTCGGGGTCTACAGCTACATTTTCTACTTCTTTTTGTCCGGATTCTATAAGCTCCTCACCTGATAGGATCACAGCTGTTCTGCTCACATAACTCTCCTTAGGCAGATTTTTGGAAATTGCCAACAATATTCGGGTTGTCTTCTTAGTAGGTTTCATGACTCAAATCTATAAAATGGCAACTGCCACTTTGAGGACATAAAAAAACGGCCCTGACAATGCCAGAGCCGTTTATCCATAAACCCAAAAAATGTACCTACTTACTTTCTTTTGTACCTTTTTTTTCTACAAGGTATTTACCTGATTTAGCCAGCATCGAAGCATCTTCCATACTGATCTTTCGCAAGTCCCATTTTTTTGCTAGTTCCTTCGGATGCTGGATGATCACTGCACCTGGTACTATGGTGCAGTCATATTTTGCAGCCACATCAGCAGGAAGTACGTTATTTATTTTCCCTGACATTATACTGGATCTGGATACATTACAAGAGCTCCTTCATAGAAGTACGGCTTCCCGAAGTTACTTACCGTAGCAGTCACGCCTTGATAGCCACCATCCACTTTACCGGATCCAAAGGAATACATTACCTCGCATTCCAGACCGTCCTCACCCAGCTGGATAAACTCTCCGGCCAGTGTCTCAATCAGAACTATCCAGTCACCGGATTTCATCTGCTGCAGGAATTCTATCACCTCAGCAGTGAGACCAGGGTGCTGCGCCGTGATGGATGGGTTATTCGTTCGGCTTTCTCGCTCTCCTACCATCTCTGCTACCAGCTCAGCCGTAGCCAAAGTAGTATGCATTCCAATAAAACCTTTGGTAGCTTCAAAAACATGGTCTGTGGAGATCCTTAGAGAATCCCCTGGATTAGTGAAAGGTGCTACAGGCACAGCAAGGGTGGTAAACCAATCCCGCTCTGCGAAGTAGATATTCTTACGCAAGCCAGGAGCGTTGTCCCTTGTCTTATTTTTCTTTAACGTCTGATAAGCCATTATTTACCCCCCTTTTCCTGAAGGCATCCATAGCCTTTCTTTACACAATACTCCAAAAGCTTCTTATCAGCTTCCAGGGCTTTCTTATCAATCGTGATTACAGTCCCGTCTACACGGGCAGTAGACTTCTCATCTACTAGCACATAAGTCTTACCACCTACCTTAAATATAGGCTTAGGACTTAATTTTTCATTCTCTGATTCCTTCTCAGAAAGGGCTTTATTCAGCTCTTCTATTATTTTGGACTGTTCCGACACCTGGTCTTCCAGCTCCTTTATTTTTTTTACCTGATCTTCGGTAGACATTTTTTGATTTGGTTATGTGAAAAGAAAGTGACCCCGTAACAACGGAGTCACATTTTTTTAGTACCTCGCAGTTATCAAACCAGCATCAATAACAGCACCCTGATCACTAGTCACTACAAATTCAGGAACTTCAAACGTGGAAATCTTTTTCCAGTCGTTTAGCATCTTCACTGCACGGTCATTCTTCTGCATGTCAAACATACCATTGCTGTCTTTAGAGATAGGCCGCACGCGATTCAATGCAGGAGTAGTCCACACATGATCCCCAGCTCCCGCCATAGAATGAAGGGCCTGAACCTTAGTAGTTGTTTTATCAATAGCCATAAGATCAGCTTCCTGCGCATAATAAGCGTTATACTTAATCCGCTTACCGTCCTGAAACCTGTTTTTCAAATCCTCTGACATAAACAAATAATCCAGTTTTCTTCTAAGCTTAGGATCTATAGCCTGCATCCACTCTTCTACTTCAGTCACGAATGTCTCCGGAGTAGTCGACCATGCACCACTATTATTCACTACACACCTACTAGCAGTACGCATCTTGGCTATCTGGGTATGGATGCCATCCACCGCAGCATTAGCAGGAGTAGCACTCGTTTCAGCAGCAAATTCCCGCACATAAGTAGAACCAACCACCTCAGGTATAGCATCATATCCCGTAAGCTGCCATCCCCAGTAAGATTGCTCCTCTTCCTGCTCTTCATTAATCTTAGGCAGTAGCATTTCCCTTACAAACCATATTAAAATAGGCCACTTAGAGCGATCCACCTCCTTGATATTCGCCAGGAAACCAAGCCATGAATTCCTGAACCTGTCAGGGACAAAGTTCTGATCCACCTTGTACTCACCCAGTCGGGTTTCCCAAGGCTTAAATGTCAAAGCTCCTTTGTCCACAAATGGCACAGAAAATGCCTGCGTCACCTCATCTATGGTAGAGTAACTTGATTTGAAATAATCCCCATCATTGGGTACCGAACGGAAAAAAAGCTCCGTCTCTGAAGGCGCAAATAATTGCGTCTTGATGTCTTGGGTCGTCTGACCTTCGGGAGTGTAGCGAGCACCCCATTCGTCTATTATCGCCTGAATGTTTATTGTTGCCATAGCTATTTCTTATGAAAAGTTTTTAATTTCGTTCAGTGCTTCCACATTGTGGGAGTAGTTCAGAAACTCCTTAGCGTCTCCACCACCTTCATCATTTCCCCCTTCGCCTTTTTCCTTTGGTGGCTGTGAATGACCCGCACCGGCTTGTTTTCCGTACTTTTCGGCTTTCTCCTTCCACTCATCCCTTTCGGTAGTCATGGTGGACAGCTCGTCCCTGGCAGTAGTCAACTCACCAGTACTGGTGGTCTGATTTCCTTCCAACTCCTGAATCCGGCTATTAGCCGTTTCCAAACTCAAATTGAGCGCTTCCAAACGCTCCTCTGTCACCAGTGGAGATTCCTCCTCTGATGAGACATTGGCAAATCCTAACGCCGTCAGGATCGCCGTCAAGGCTGCTTTAAATCTCATATTCACGTTTATATTTGGTTTTTCGTCTTGATTACTATTTTCTTCAGGCACTATCACCGCCCCCGCCATCCGCATCAGCTGATCCAGCGCACCTGGTAAGGTGTCCACGCCATCTATTAGCCCCATCGTCACCGCCTCGGGTCCAGAATAGATCTCCCCCTTAAGTGCAGGAGAGTCTGCGGTTATCGATGGCCTTCTTTCCTGCACATAGCTGATAAATTTACCAGCCATCTCGGTAAGCCTTGATATGATCTTTTGCTCATCCTCAGGAGTAAGTGGCTCGATGCTGTTGGGCCTGTTTTTTAGTTTGCTTTGCTCCGCACGGAATATCTTCACATCACCCACGTTTTCAGCAAGAAACTTAGCCTGATTGATATACATCATTTGCACACCTACAGAGCCTATGAAGTTCTCGTTTTTGCTATTGGCTATCACCCTCTGGGCAGATATTGCTTGCCAAAGTCCAGCACTGGCACCATAGCCATCTATGAAAGCCAGCGTAGGGAGGGAGGCATTTCTTATTTCTTCAGCCCACTCCTGTGTGCCATCCACCGTACCACCCGGGCTGTCTACATATACCAGAATACCCTTATACCCATCATCCTTCTGGATATTGGCCAGATTCCTACTCAGCTGCATATAGCCTATACTATCCCAATCCCCCATCTTAGACGTAGGACCTACTACAGGTAGGAAGGCTATTTGAGGATGGGATTTAATGAAAATTGTTTGTGATTCACGATTATAGGCCAGATTAAGGCCGGCCTCGAAGCGGGTGCATACCTCCTCCAGGCTTACAGGCTTAGCCGCCTTTGGATCCTGAAAAATCGATAAATGTTCCTGAAGGTATCCGTCTTCTATTGCTATTAGCTGGTGTGTATGTCTGCTTATATTCACATTACGAAAGTAACAGCCCCTTAGCAATCAATAGAGGACATGAAAAATAATAAGGAAAATCAAAGGTGTTTTTCATAGAATCGACCGCTCCATACGCTCAGATTCGGTCAATATTCCTGACTTATAAGCAAAGGCACTAACCTTGTCAGACCCTTCACTCCCTGCTACATAGTCCGTAACAGGCGTGAAAGCCTCAGAACCGATGTATGCGCCGTCCTTGTAGGTTTTCATCGTTCCGGATCCTGGCTCTACGTATTTCAATATGCACTCACCATTTCGCCTTTCAAGGATGCTGTAGGGGGTGGATATGTTGATTAGGCTAGGTGCGCTGTAGGTGTCGGCTGGTCGGGTGACGGTGGAGCCTGTTGTTTTGATGTAGGAAGTATCAAAGCTTGAAACCTGCAATCCATAAAATAGCCCTTGAATTAAAGTACTACCTACCCCTCTTAAATCTATCGTGTAAATGTTTGTTCCGCCTGTATCATAAGGAATCGATAATATTGATATCCTTTTCCATACTTGAGCTACATTAAACAGTCCACTGGTATATGTATTATATTTTAATGACTGAATTTCACCAGGTAGATCTATTGCCCTGATAAAAAGAGATAGATACTTTGGGGTTTGAGCAATACTAGGATAGAAAGAGTAACCACCATTGGTACTTACTATTTTATTTGCATTTAAAGACCCATCAGGGGATTTTATGATGTTTTCAATAGTAAAAGTTAAATTTGATCTTCTCCAATCGGTCATAAAATCATTAGAATCAGGAAATACATTAGTATCCCCAACCTCAACATAAACCCCAAAAACCCCCGTAACCGGATCAAAATCAAACCTCGGTCTATCTGCAGGTAATTCAGTTACCAAAAGACCCGCCCTATTAATCCTACTTCCATGTTCCCCTCCAGCTACAATCAAATCGGGACCCACCAGGCTATACAGCGCATTGTCCTTATAGCAAAAAGGTACATTGGCCATGTCCCAATCGTGCCTAAGGAGCCGGTCTGACAGCCACTTCACATCCATTAACGAAGCTCCCATTACACCATTATTTGCCTTTGCCCTAGTGTAAGCATCATATACAGCATTACCGTATCTCTCAACCAGGCTAACAAACCTTATACCCCTCGGTGTCATTGCTGGGACATAATTTGGATCATCCTCAAATAGAGCAGTCAACGGAAGGTTCTCAGTACCCATCGTGCCTACGTAATAAGGTTCAAAATAAAATGATGATCCATAAATTTCCCAGTTTATAAATCTTTTTCCTACATTACTTACCGCTATGATTTCGAAAGAATCACCTTCAGCATACGGCCCAGTGGTTATTTCGGTCACCGAACCAGATCCTAGTGGATATACTGACAGCGATATACTGTATTTTTCCACATCTCCAATCTCCAACTCATAACACCCAATTGCAGGAATATCCAATACCAAATTACCATCCAAATCTAGTGATAAAGACAAGTCAGTCCCTGCGCCAAGCAGCGCAGAACCTTCTACAGGCTTATACACCTTACCAGCCATGTCACGGAAGTACGCGGAAAGCAAAGGTGTCAAGCTAGTTGTAATTGTTCCTGTTCCTACTCCTGTCAGGCTTCCATATACGGAATTTGTAATCGTAGCATTCCCAACCCTATCTATCGAACCTGGCACGGTGCAATTCCTTATTTCTGTACCTACGGTATCAGCAGCTATTTTCACACCTGCACTATCTCCCAGGTTACACATTTCTATTACAGTGCCTTCAGCTCCTTGATTCACATTCAGTCCTCCAATAGCTCCTGGAGAGTTTACTACATCAATATTGATGAACTTAATGTTCTGTGGATTTCTATTCCCACCCCCCGAAACAAATCCGCAAATTGAAGCCGTGCAGCCATCAATAATTATGTTTTTGAAATGGCTGTTTTTTGGCCGAAAGGTATCATCTAACCCATTGTGAGCGCTGTGTTTGTAAGGGTTCATAGCGTCCCTGTAGCCCTTAAGGTAGAACCACTCATAATTGTGGTTTTCGGCCCGTATCTGCATGCCCAGACCTCTCTGATTATCCTTCACGATCTGTACACCGTATTTCAAGTCCACGTTCGGGGCATTAGCAGCAGATAGCGGGGTCTCTGTGTCATCAAGCTGCGTTTCGCAATAGAAATTCCGACCAACCACCTCACCACCTTCAAGCTTAATCGCCCGGTACTTGCTGTTATATGTTTCGATATCCTGAAAAATCGCCTCTATTTTTCCAGTTCCAGGCAACCCCGGGCTATTTCTTGCCCAGAAAAACCCATCCTCCCAAGTAGAGAGATTGCTACATTTCAATCTGTAAAAACGACATCCTTTACCATACATGCCGATTTGATAGGGATACCAACTTGCAGTATCGTCACAAGTTGTTTCTATATCCATTATCCGGACATTGTAAGCAACTTTTTCAGGTGACTCGATTCCTGTCTCGTTAGTACCATACAGGCTCGAGTCCGAGATGTCGCAGAACCTTTCGTGATTGGCAAGAGTACTCCCGTTTATTATTGGTCTATCCCCAGCACCATAGGCTCCTAACGTAATGTAAGGAGGCCTTTCCCCATCAATCAAAGGGTTTCTTGTTTTTGTCCAATCCGCATGTGTTTGTCCTCGTTTCCAAAAATAATGTTTTCCTGGCGTTCCGTAAGTGATTAAGTCTCCTCCATAAAAATGATTGCCCCAACCTCGGTATGGATCAGATCGTGTACCAGACCCATTTGCACCCGTAACTGACGAATCAAAAAACACACAATCGGCTACAGGTACCCGCTCCACCTTACACAATGTCTCCTCCCAGTAATCCGCTGATACGGATATTTTGACCGTAAGCAGTCTTGTAGATGTGAAAAGGCTCGCATCTTCTATTATTAGCTCCCCAGTTGAGGAGATAGAAAACGCATTGTCAACATTCTGATACACGATTTCAAACGAATAAGAAGCGTCCGTTAAATTTGCTCCAAACCTTCTATTATAGAACTTCTGATGGCTCCACAGGAAATTAACCTTGCCTACGTTGTCCCCATCCACACAATTAGCCGGAACGGCATAATATTGGTGATGAGGAAGCTCAGAATTAGCAATATCCTGAAGAGTCCTGATGTCTTCAGTATGTGTTATTGGGTGTTCAAATGTCATGGTAGTGTGCTAAATATTCTATCTCCTGTGCCTGTATCACAGGCGAACATAATCACAGGTCTACCATTTTGGTAGGTAACGGCCATAGCGGAAATAGTATTAGTAGTACCGCTAATCACCTCCTCGTAAGTCTCAAGGTCATCGGTCTTAATCATATATCCGTTCGACCCGTACAAATACAGATAATCCATTATCACAGACATTCCAGATATAGACAGAGCAGTATTTGTAGGGAATAATTTTTCAGCCCACGAAATACCCCTATCTGGACTAACAGTCACATAGCCTCCAGTTGACCCA
>JGI1221J13441_10001396_pt1 | contig 10222 bp, 5 predicted proteins | sample LakVidmifraction_4_FD_13441 | JGI IMG/M metagenome (IMG submission 13441) | reverse complement strand
CCCGTCGGTACGGCGACGCCGCGAGAGAACTCAATCGACCACGTGTTCGGCTGGTCGAGTGGCTCGATGAGGTCCTGAGCCGTTGGCCACGCCTCGCCGTCCTGGCGGATTAGCGTGTGTCCGTTGTCGACGCGGTACGCTGTCGGCGCCAGAACTGCGCCGTCAATCTTGATCTCGTCGATGGCCTGCACCGGGCCGGGGAGGTGGATGGCGCGGGCTTCATCCGGCGAGCACGAGCAGGCGACCGAGGAGCACCGGCCGCAGCGAATGTTGGACCAACTGCCGTTCACGTAGACCGGGAGCCAACCCCAACCGTTGACGCCGCCGAGTTCGTAGTAGGCGGAAGCAGGTCCCATACCCTCAAACGTGCTCGGGCGAAAGGGGGTGATTACCCGGCAGGGCCGGATGGTCTGAGTGACGGTGCCGAAGATGCGGCCGGTGAAGTTCCAGAGCAGGTTAGCAGCGATATTCTCAAACTGCTCCTGAAGCTCCTCGATGCCCGAATCGTCGAACGACGAACAGCCGATGCCCAAATAGGACACCGGCCATTCGCCTGCCTCGAAGTTCGTCACCGTCTGCTACCGTCTGCCCTAGCCGGCCCGAGGGTCTTCGTTGTCTTCGGGCAGGTCTTCGTCCTCGTCAAGGAAGACTTCGTGGTCGCCGTCGGCGAGGTTCACGTCGTCATCCTCGAGGTCGTTGAACTCGTCTCCGAGCTCGTCACTGTCCCCAGCCTCCGCTTCGGCCTCAGCTTCGGCGTCGGCGTCTACTGCAGCGGACTCGTCGGTTTCAGTTTCTGTTTCACCTTCTACGTCACCGTCTCCGTCGTCTTGAAGGTCAGCGGCTTCGGCGGCTTCAGCGGCCTCGAGTTCGGCGGCTTCCAGCGACTCGGCAGCCTCGACCTCCGTAGCCTCGCGCCTTGCGGCGTTCCGCTCGCGGATCTCAGCCAGTTTGGCCATCTTCTTGTTGAGCTTCTTAGCGGCCATCAGCAGACGCTCCTTTGATCTCGTCGTGGTGAACGGTCTCAACCGGGGGCTCCGGCGAGGCGCTAGGAGCTCCGGGAGGAGAAGTGGGGTCGACCGGCTTTACCGGCGCGGCCGACTTAGTAGCGCCCTTACGCCTCCGGGCCCTCCGCGTGTGCGGATTCTTTGGGTGGCCCAGAGGGAAAGAGAACTGCAAACGTGTTGCCATGATGTGATCCTAGCCTTACGTGTTGACTATCGCCGGCTGTTCGTCGACGGCCGGAGCGGCTACCGCTGTGTCCACGAGCAGAAAGTGGTCATACGGGTCGAGAGCCGTGGGGAGTACGTCGGCCACGCCGGGCGAGTCCCCGTTGATCAGAACGTCGTATGGCCCTTGGCCCCAAGCGTGTCCACCACGGGTGGCGGCGCCTGTGACCGAGAACGTGACTGCGTTCTCCCCGTCGACGGTAATGTCGCCGAGGTTGCCCTTACCGACCCACGGCAGCAGCATGTAGCCGTTGGCGTTGGAATCGTTGAGAGAGCCCGACAGTCCCGTCCAAAGCTCGAAGCCGAACGAACCAGAGATCTCGCCCTCGGGGATCGTGAACCCCGCAATGTCGCCGGCGTAATCCTCGTACTCGATCACGTTGGAAACGTAGGCGAGCAGCGAGGGGTTGACCCCGCAGAACTCAATCTCGACGTTGAGACGCTTGAATGATGGGTTCATGCGTTCGTTGATGCAGAGCTGGCCAAAGGCGTTGCGAACAACGATCTCTGAACCATCTTCTACTTCAGCGGAGAGCGTCGCGGTGATGAAGCCGTCCGTGACGATGTTGTTGATTCCGATTGCTCCGGCCTCGGTCATCTGAGTGACCCGGATGCGCTTCCCCAGGAGGGGAGCGAACTTGTGAGTTGGCATTTCTACTCCTTGTTTCTTGAGACGCCTAAACGACGGTCTAACTCAGTGTGATAACTCCGAGGGCGGCGCTCTCGAATCCGATACTGTACGTCCGCTCCGCAATTGCGTAGAGGTCGTTGGTTTCCTTATCGAGCAGGTCGTAAGGCTGGCCAACGTTATCGAAGATGTCCGAGCGGTAGGCAACGAGAGCCGACGTAGCGAACATCTTGGTCTTTGTGTAGCCGGAGCCGGCAACGACTGGGGTGCCGAGCGCTGTGAAGAGCCCGTTACCCTTCGTCACCATTGCCCCCGCGGCGACCCCGGCGACGGCTTGATCACGGCTCATGTGGATTACTCCGCGCGAGCCGTAGTTGGTGGCCAGGTAGTTCTCGAGTGCTCCGAGGTTCTCGATGATATCGGTGCCCGGCGTAACGGTGTCGGGGCTGGTCGTGAAGTCCGGAGTCAGCCCAGCAACCGCGCCGCTAAGGACAGTCTCAATCGTGCGCTCCTCGAGAGCCGTGAGAAGCAGGCGAGCCCGTTCGGTCGAGATGGCCTGTGTGGAGGCAATAGGCGTAATTTTCTGCTGGCCATAGACGGTGAAGATACCGGCGTTGTCCACGAGCTCGCCGAGGGCGAACTGCTTGGGCATCCCTGTGGTTGTTTCGCGGTCTTCCTGTACGGGGCCAATGACGCCGAGCGGGATAGAACCGTCGATGGACAGCCACTTGATTCCACCGCCCTGCCAGTGAGCATTGAAGGGTTCGCGGAACGCTAGAACGCTGAACAGCCCGTAAGGGGCGGGCACGCGTGCCGGCGATGTGACGGTCTGTACCGGGTAGGCATTAGCCATGTCAAGCTCCTTAGATCGAGTTCCGTTGCGGGTAAGGCTAGGGCCGGCGGTCGTGAGGTTCCGCCGACCCTAATGACTTATATCGCTGCGCCGGAGTTCGCGATCTCGTCGCCGATGTTCGTCACACCGGTGGAGCTGATCGACGTGGTGATCAGGCGGGAGTCGTGACCGGCCTTGGCAACGAACCAGCCCTCTTCAGTGAAGAGCACGGTGTAGTCGTTCGTACCCAGGAGGGTCGAGTCGTACATCGTGTCGAGGCTGATGACCTCGGAGACACCCTTGACCCACGTGCCGGCTGCGTAGAGCAGGAACGAGACGGTCGTCGGGAAGGCCTTGAATGAAGCCTTCGCGGTCGAGGCAACGGTCTGCCAGTCGTAGACGTACTCGAGCGATACGCCGCGGAGGGCGAACCACTGGTCGATACGTGAGTCAGAGACGTCGAGGAGGTCGACACCCATGCGGCGTGCGAGGTCCGCACGGAACGCGCCCTTGATCCACACCGGGAACTTGGCTTCGAGAGTCTCGTCGAAGCACATGCGGTGCGTGTCGCGGTAGTGGAGAACCTGGAGCTCAACTGCTGTGAGTACCGGGGCCGCCGTACCGAGCTGTCCTGCGGTCATCGTGATCTCGTCCGAGCCGGCGGCTACAGCCGAGATGGCCTTGCCGTTTAGCTTGTGGGCGTGAGCGTCGAGGACCTGAGCAACCTCGGAGGAGATTCCCTCTGGGTAGCCACGGCTCTCGAGGATGCCGGCCTGGATGTGGATGCCGTCAACCTGCAGACGGTAGTCAATCCACTCGGCGGGAGTAATACGGTAGACGGGCTTGCTGCCCACCGTGTTCTCGCCGGAGCCGATCTCGTACTCGCCGTCCTCGTCCTGCTGTTCATCAAACGCGATAAAGTCATTGGACGCGTAGACGTCAGAGAAGTTCGTGCCGCGAGTGATCTGCAGTCCGCCGTGCTCGACACCGATGGTCGGGAACGAGGCGAGACCGTCGCGGCAAGAGAGCTTGCGGAACGGGGTGTAGTCGATGGGAGACGGAGCGCCCCAACCACCGGAGGCAATCAGGCTGCCACCCTCGAGCTTGGTCTGATCGCGTGACGCGTCGATGGCACGGCGAACCGCACCGCGTGACGAGTCGGCACGAATCATCTGAGCCTCAGGGACGTTGTTGCCGAACGCGGCGAACGACTGCACCTGACGCAGCGTGCGCTTGGAAGCGGCTGCGTTCTGGTACGGCGTCACGTTGTAGCCGGAGAGACGCTTGTCGAGGGCCTTGCCCACACCGGCCCAGTCGAGCGGTGCGTCGATCGAAACGCCGAGTCCCTCGCCTGTTGCGTAAGCAACCTGCGGTGGAGTCTCGTCGTCAACGGTCGGCGCTACTGCCAGGGCGGCTGGGTCGCGGTCTGAAGCGGCCGTCATCGGCGCCTCTTCCTCTTCTTCGTCTTCTGCTGCCGGTGCCTCTTCGTCGAGTTCTGCCTCGAAGGTGCCGCTCACTTTGGCGAACTCTTCTTTCTTGGCGCCCATTGCGGCGAGGGATGCGGTGCGAGCTTCACGTGTTGCGAGCTCGTCTTTGACGCCCTGCAGGCCGTCGGTCAGCGAGGTGAGCGTGTCGACGGTTTTGTCGTCGAGCGTGGCGAAGTCGGTGCTGTAGAGCGAGTCGAACTCGGCGAGGCCCTCGGTGAGGAGGGTCTGCAGTTCTTCAAGCGAGAGTGCGGAGAAGGTCTCCGGGAATTGTGTCTTCATGGTTTATAGCCTCCAGTAGTGAAAGTCCGTCACTACGAGGCCCTACCGAGGCCCCAAGAGAGGGGCGCCATCCGTTCGAGAATAGCGTAGCACGACGCGCGGCACCTATGTCAAGTGTCAAGTACCGACGGCAGGCTGGTTAGACCGGCTCGACTCTCCCACCTTGGCGGGCAACCTCAGCACGAGCACCGAGAATGTCCCCGAAGGACGTGCGGCTACCGTTCGGCGCCACGTGGGTGAAGTTGCCAGCGAGCCCTGCCGCCCCTCCCGCCGAAGCCACGAGGGCTCGGGCGGAAGGGGTCACGGCCGGTGGCTTCTGGTTTCCGTTAGGGCCAGGCTTGGGCTTGCCGCAGTTACATCCCATCAGCGGATCTCCTTGATTGTCGAGGCGAATGACTCCAGCATACGCTGACGAGCGAAACTTGCTAGCGTCCGCTCGGCCTGAGAACGACGGAGCGTCGAGAGCTGCTGCGCATCGAGTGCCCACGTCTTGACCGCTGCCGCGCGCTCTTTCAGGTAGGCGAGGTCCTTGGTGGAGAACGCACCCTTCGTACCGGGCTTGACGACCGACTTCGGTGCCACCATTCCTACTCCGAACATCGAGGAGACGGAACCGGTGGAAGCCACGAGGGCCGTGGGGCGCGGGATCGGGAAGCCGGGCGAGTTGACCGCAAGCGCGGCAACCAGTTCGAGCTTGCCGCTGCGCGGGTCCTCACGCCAGTCGCCCGAGAGCGGGCTGGCCTTGAGGGTGCGCACCTGCGCGGGAGTCGCGTCTGGACGGAGGGCGCCGGCGATCCAGATGCCGTAGATGTCTTCACCTACGCGCACGTCTGCAGCCGCCTTGCCGGTATCCGAGTAGTGGACGAGCGTCGGGTTCAGCCCCCACACCGGGTCAGCGTGCGGCGTTGCAGCCACGAGCCGGCCGGTAAAGACGTCTGAGCCGTCCTCCGTCGTTACTACGCCGAGATGGAACAGCGAGTAGCCGGAGCGGGAGCGAGGGGCGGTGACGCACTTCTTCCCGAGCTCCAGGTGGCAGGCATCCCACGTTGCGAGGTGGCCGTAGACCTTCCCCTCTGGTGTGACGGTAAGCGGTGTCACGCCCTTCAGCTTCGGGTCAGCGAACCAACCCTTCGGCGGAGCAACGGGAGCAGCGAGGGCGGCACCGGCCGAGGCGACGAGCGCCGCGACCTTAGGCCGGGAGTCTTCGAGCATCTGCGTCGAGAGGTACTCCAGGAGGGCCACTCCTCCGAGCTCGGCTGGCTCCTGGGTGCGTACATCGTTAGACACCGAAATCACCGTGGAGGCCACAGCGTCGAGTCGATCCGGTACGGATGCGGGCGCCCAGCCCTCCGGGAGGAGGTCGGGACGGTCGAGTTCAACCGCACGCTGCGTAATGAACTCTCGTGCCGCTGACCGGCTCTTAGCCCGGCTGATGGAGAGGACGGCCAGCTTCAGGTCATCCTCGTCGTTGATGGGGAATGAGCCGTCCTTCATCGCGTACCCGGCAGCCTTGAGCTTCGAACGCTCCTGCGAGGTGTAGGCACTCCAGGCCGATACCCCACGAGGCGCGAGGAGGTGGGCGGCTGCTTTCTTTGCCTCCCACTCGGCCAGAGCGCCGACCGCCTTGGCGACGGTATCAGGCTTGACGTGACCCTTGTTACCTTTGGCCGCCGGACCACCACGCGCCCACCGCTTGACCGTGTTGACGGCCGAGGCGATAGCGTGGCTCTCGGTCATGCCGCGAGCGATCAGGTGGTCGGCGATCTTCCGAATGTACTTCGGCAGTCCACCAGTCTTCTCGACCCAGTTCTTTCGCTTGAGGTCGAAAGTAGCGGCAGCGCTGGCACGCTCGACCGTCGACTCCACCGGAGCATCCTCGTCAAAGTCCTCGCCGAAGTAGAGAGCGTCGGCGGCCGTGGTGGCAGACAGAACGCCCGTCTCCATCTGGGTATAGGCGTCTGACGCGTCGCTGAAGCGCGCGGTGCCGGCAGCCTCGAGGAAGTTCTCGTAGAGGTCACCGGTCTCGTCGTAGAAGTCGGGAGCGATCTGGTAGACCGCTTCCCAGTTGCCCTCGTTGAGAGCCGCGTCGAGCCGGTCGGTGTACTCGCGAGCGCGGTTGACCGAGCGCTGCTTGATCGCACCGCCGCTGTCTGCCTGTAGGACGGTGAGGAGTCGAGCGAGCGAGACACCCGGCATCTCGACCTGCTGGCCGGATTCCGGACTGCGCCACGCACGAGCCCCAGTACTGAACTCCAAGGGCTTCTTCACTGACATCTCGTCGCAGCCGCAGTCGTCGGACTGCTTTGAATAGCGTGCTCGACGTGACTCGAGAGCCGAGGCGAAAGCTTGCCTACGAGCGCTAAGCCCGGTTGAAATAGGCCGACGTAGGCTCCAGTTACTAGCCTCCCCGACCTTAGGCAGCGGAATACCTTCCTTTAGCATTGTGGCCAAACGCTCCACTAAAGACTCTTCAGCAACCGTGGGTCCGTCGATTCCTACCGCCCAGCCATCAGCGAAGAGTTCTTCGGGATCTGCATGTGAAGCGCTCCACTTGAAGCTTTCAGCCTCGAGGCCCTTACGGGTAGCCGCCTGAGTGCGTCGCATTCCTGCCTTGAAGTTCGGGTCAGACATACGATCCTTGACCAGAGAAGCAATTTGAGCAGACTGTTCGGGCGAGAGCTCGAAGGTAGCCGTGGGGGTACTGAGCCTGGTATTGCTTCTAGTTGAAGAAGCCTGACCGTTGGACGACTTGAGTTCGTCGAAGATAGCCACGAGGTCGTCGATCTCGGAGGGCGCCATAAAGTCACGCGCCCGGCCGTCCAGTACACCCTCGAGGGCGTTCATCGTGTCGTTGCGGGTGGTTAGGTCAGTCGGGTTGTCTCCGAGCTCCTGAAGCGCCTCCGTCATATCTTTGTAATCGGGAAGGTACTCGTCAGGTATGTTGTTTTCTGACCGGTGGGTGACATCGGCGAGCTTGCGCTCGAGGTTAGCGGCCGAGACCTCTGGGGCTTCAGCGTCTTCGGCATCCATCTGGGCCCCCACGGCGTTAGCGTCGTCCACCATCTTCTTGCCCTCGGCGTCACGCTGCGCCCGGCCCTGAGCCATGTCGCCCTCGGCACGCGAGTCCAGCTCGCGCTGCACCGCTGCCTTCCGCACAGGCTCTCCGGGAGCCTCCAGCTCCTTCACGAGGTCCTGAACGTCCATGTCACCCAGGAACGGGTCTTGCGCAGGAGCGTCAACTGGGCCCCGTAACGTGTCGTCACTCGTTGTACCACCGTCGGGGCCGTAGCCGGTCTCGTTCCACGAGCGCTCCATGCTCTCGATCGTGCCGTCGATGATGTCCTGGAACGCCGGGCTCTCGGTTCTTCCGAGTTCCTTCATTCCCTGAATCGCCGTCTCGTACTCGGACACGTTGCCCGCCTCGAGGTCTTCGCGGAGCTGATCAAGGACGCGCATGGCCTGCATCGCAACATCTTGGTCGTCGATATCGAGGTCGTCTTCAGAAGACATCGCGAGGTACTCGTCGCTCCACTCGCTCGCTTCATACGCGAAGCCTTTGAGATCGTCGCCGGGCTCTGCATCAACGCCCTCGTCGTCCATCGGAAGGTTCAGACCGTCCTCATCCTGATCCGGGAACTTACCGGAGAGCTTGAGAGGAATAGCGTCAGCGTCCGGGTCTTCGGTCGGAGCGCTCTCGGAGTTCATGCCGCGAGCTTCGAGCTCGGCGTTGATGCCGTTGAGCTCAGTAACGCGGCCGTCTGACGGGCCCACGCCCGGTTCGGCGTTGACGGCCTCGAGGGCGTTCTTGCGCGCGATTAGGTCACCGCCAGTCACGTCGGAAAGATCGCCGTGGAGCTCCTGATCGGAACCGCTGACCTGCCGGGTACCGGTAGCGCCGTCGGGAAGCGTACCACCGGTCTCGGGAACGGTAGGGCCGGCGCCCGAAGACTGATTATCGGCGAGGAATGAAAGAGCCTGCGCTGCCGCGGCCTCCGCTGACCGGCCAGACGTTCGGGCGTTGTCGAACAGATCGAGCGTTGCGTCCCGCTCTGCGTCCGAAGCGCCGAGCATTGCCACGGACTGCATCATCGCAGAAGCCGGGCTACGGCCGGCGGTGATCGCCTGGTCGTAGACCTCGGTTGCAGCCTTCGCGCGTTCTGGGCCGGTAGGCTCCAGTCCCGCTGACGCGTCGGGAACCGACTCGCCTAGAGAGAGCGCGGCATCGTCCCAGCCCTCGTAGCTCTCACCGTTGCTTTCGCCACGGCTGTTCTGCGAGCGCCACCCATCGTTACCCTCGAAGACCTTGCCGGACTTTGCTCCGTCGGGGCCATAGACGATCATGTTGCCGTTGTCGGCTTCGTCGACCCAGACGCCGGTACCGCCGCCGCTCTGAATGATCTCTTCAGCCGTGAACGGAACGCCTCTCGGCCTTTCGTCGCCGTTACCGCTGCGAGCCGAACGCGCATCTGGCCCGGCCTCGGGAAGGTCCATTGCCGCTTCGTTCCAGCCGTCGAAAGTTCCGTCCCGAACGCTCCCGTTGGGTTCCATCGACTTCCAGCCGTCGCCGTCGTCGAATACTTGACCGATGACCTTGCCGTCAGCGTCGAATACGTCCTGAGTGCCACCAGTCTCGTCTTGAGATACCCAGCGCCTTGTGGACTTGCCTCCCTGGATAATTTCGTCAGCATCGGTCGGAATATTCGCGGGACGCGCGTCGTCGCCTTCGGGGCCATCGAAGCCCCCGGCGTCGTAGTCGACGAGTGACCGAACGGCGACCATCGCGTCCAGGCCGTCAGCGTCAACCCCGATCTTGATTCGGTCCATAGCATCTTCCACTGCCGAGGTAGAAACGTCGAGCCCGCTCTCCTGCATTACTTGAACGAGCACGCCCTCCACGTCCTCGCGAAGGTATCCGCCGATCTCGGAGTTCGGATCGAAGTTAGGACCAGAATTAGGGTCTTCGAGTCCGCCGTCTGTCGGGTTGCCCTCGCGCCACATGTCGATCGCCGCGTCAATAGCAACGCCGGAGAGATCCTCGTCAAGGAGCTCATCGAAGAGGTCGGCGTTGCTCGTAGACGGCGAGCCGTTCTCCTTGAGCCAGTCCATAGCGTTTCCAAAGTCATCGGGGTCCACCCCGTCCGGTACCTCCCAGGTATCCGGGGTGCCTTTGATGGAGCCGTCGGCGTTGAAGCGAGGGTCGAGCCCGGCCTCGATGTTCTGCAGCAGGCGATCTTCGAGAATGCCCTCATTCTCCTGACCGATATACACCTTGCCACCGTGCTTAACAGCGATCTGGAAACTCTCACCCTCGAACTCGAATACCTCGCCGTCCTGCATACCCTGAAGGTCTCTAGCGTCGATACCAACAGTCTCGGCGAGCTGTTCGGCGTCGGGTTCGTAGATATCGTCGTAGTTGATCGGGCCGGCGTCGGGGTCGGTGGAGGTGATGACCGGGCCGTTGGGCCCCGCGTTCACCTCGTAGTCAATGCCGGCTCCCATGTCAGGGTTGAAGAGCTTGGCGTCCACGAGCGAGTCGAGGCCGTCCACGTCGTCACCGGAGCCAGACGTAGCGGCAGCGGAAGGTGAAACGGCCCGCGCTCCGCCGTCGATAGCGGCGTCGAGTTCGTCGTCAGTCGCTTCCGGGTACTTGGCCTTCAGGCCCTCGCGGAGATCGCCGTTGGAGATTCCGGGGTTGTCCCGGCGAGCCTCTTCCGCTTCGTTGACAAGATCGTCCGTAGTGGGCCCTCCGAGGCTCTGGGCTGCGGCAGTC
>JGI1221J13441_10001395_pt1 | contig 10228 bp, 10 predicted proteins | sample LakVidmifraction_4_FD_13441 | JGI IMG/M metagenome (IMG submission 13441) | reverse complement strand
TAGAAATTGGGGACCAATTACTAGCCAAAACTTCAGCAATTAGTTTGACCAACTAGTCAAATAGTTTTTAGATTGAAGTCTAAGTGGCAAAAGGTTATTTCGAATAATTCTTCGGCTAAAAGTTCGTCATGGCTTCTAGGATTTAGCACCTATTTTTAGAAAATTCTTTTAATTTTAAAACCAGAACCCTAAACTAAAGAACCACTCACTTTTTTTTACCTCCGGAGAATAGGAATACTTCAATTCCACTGGTCCCATTAAAGTTTCTAAACTATATCCCAATGCATAGCCTGTATAATCTGGGGCAGATAACCAATTCCCGGAAGTATATAGTTGATTTTCAACATTTGCAAAATTGGCGCTGGCTATAATATGGTTTTTTCTGAAAATTTCATAATCCAGTTCAATTAATGCTTTTATATAACTGTCTCCGGAAATGCTTATAAAATCATACCCGTAAAACGGCACAAAATTGTTTATAAAATTATTGCCGTACCCCCCAAGGAAGAAATTCAAGATATTGGTATCATCCGCTCCAATCCTAAAACCTGTTTCTGTACTGATCCGCGTGGTAAATTTATCTATCGGTGTAAAAGCATAACCGAATTGTCCCTTGGCTATCGAAAATTCAGAAAAATTTTGATGATAACCTGAGGAAAATAAATACAGGTGAAAATCTCCGTCAAAATATACTCCTTTTGTTGGAAAATACTTATTATCAAAACTGTCCAGTTTTAAGTATCCAAAGGTGCTGTAATAGTTACTTTTATCAAGGACGGAGGAAGAAAAATTGTTGTTCTGTTCATTCCCTAGGGTTTCCGAACTGATCTTTAAATATTTATGTTCCAGACCTAACCCAAACGAGAATATTTGTTGAAAAAGGGTTTCCACATAAAATTGATTGGTAACATCCTGGTGTTTTACCTCTATTTTATTGATCCCAATATCCTCCAAGTCCGAATTTTCACGCGCAAAATCAAATGACACTCCTCTTTTGAACAGGTTATATCGCGATTTTATACCGTAACTCCAGTAATAACCTTTGTCTATATAATATTGAAAATTATATCTGAAATTGTCTCCCAAGATCACATCAACTGAAGCTACATCATTGGTAAAAAAGGCGCTTTTTCTGGTAAGGTTAATCAATGCGCCGCTTTTATATAAGTTATCATAATGCAGTGCCATTCGCAAAAAGGTTTTATCTGGACTTTCCTCAAGTTGCAATGCCAGGGTATAAGAACTGTCATTAGGGATCAAATTGTAATTAATGCGGTTAAAATTGCCGGTAGCAGCCAGATTATTAATCCCATTGTATAAATCTTCCTGGGTATATTTAGAATAATATCTGAGCTTCATTTTCCCCAGAATATAGGCCCTTGGATAATTATTATTTCCTTCAATGCTAAGGGAATTTATCTGAATTTTATCTGCTCTGATCACCTTTTTTACACGTGGGGTAGTGGCACCCTGTTTAGAGGCGATCAGCTTAAGCTGATGCATTTTTTTAAGGGCTGCAACCTCGCCCGAATCAATTATTGCAGATCCTTTGTCAAAGGAAAGCACGTTAAATTTTGTGATGTCGGGTTTTATATAAAGATCTGTGAGCTCTATATTTTCCCGCATATGACTAATCGTCCTGAAATTGCTTATTTGGGTTAAAATATCGAAAACGCTTTTTAAATGTTTTCTATCTGCCAGGCTATCTTGTACATCTACTCCTATTATTATATTGGCTCCCCGTTCACGAAGTTGGGTTACAGGATAATTATTGGTCACTCCTCCATCCGTAAGCAGTTTGCCGTCTATTTTTACAGGACTAAATACCGAAGGGATTGCGCCACTGGCTGAAACGGCTTTAGCTAGGGAACCACTTTCCAAAATAACCTGTTCCCCTGTTTCTATATCGGAAGCGATACAAAAAAACGGAATAGGCATCTTACTAAAATCCCGGATATTGCCCAAGTGCATTGTAAGTCGGGACATCAAATTATAAAGATTCTGCCCCTTGGACAGGCCCGAGGGAAAGGAAATTTTAAAATCGTCAAAAGGAAGCGTGAGCGCATATTTTTCGTTTTCCTGCTTTTCATAAAATGTTTTCGCGCTTCGCGGAACTTCATCCTGAATTAGAATGTTAAAATTGATCTCATGAAAAATGGAATCCAATTGAGCCGCAGAATATCCCGATGCGTATAAGGCGCCAACAATTGCTCCCATGCTGCTCCCCCCTATATAATCAATTTCTATTCCCGCCTCCTCAATCACTTTTAAAGCTCCAATATGTGCCAATCCCTTAGCGCCGCCGCCGCTTAAAACAAGGCCGATTTTCACATCTTCCTTTTCCTGGGAAAAGGAAAGGAGAGGTAAAAGGAACAGAAAGAGAAGAAAGAATTTTTTCATTTAGTCCTGATGATAATAATTATAAATTTTTGCTGCTCTGGCCGCACCTATTACCTGAGTCAAATCTTCCAAAGCGACTTCTTTAATCCTTTTTAGGGACCTAAAATGGGTTAACAATTCAACCACGGTTTTGTCACCCACTCCCGGAATTGATTCAAGTTCAGTATTAAGGGCTGTTTTACTGCGCTTATCCCTGTGAAAGGTAATGCCAAATCTGTGAGCTTCATTGCGCAATTGCTGAATTATTTTTAAAGTTTCCGATTTTTTATCCAGGTACATTGGGACAGAATCTCCGGGGTAATAAATTTCCTCCAGGCGTTTTGCTATTCCAATAATGGCTATTTTTCCCCTTAACCCTAATTCCTCCAAGGCTTTTAACCCGGAAGTAAGTTGTCCCTTGCCTCCATCGACAATTATTAACTGCGGTAAAGCTTCGCCTTCATTCAGCAATCTTTTATATCTCCTAAAAACCACTTCTTCCATTGATGCGAAATCATCCGGGCCTTCCACGGTTTTGATGTTAAATTTACGATAATCATTTTTACTGGCTTTTCCATTTTTAAATACTACACAAGCCGCTACAGGATTTGTTCCCTGAATATTGGAATTGTCAAAACATTCTATATGACGGGGCTCTTTACTTAAACGTAAATCCAGTTTCATTTGGGCCATAATTCGGTTTACATGGCGGTCGGGATCTACAATCTTCATTTGCTTGAACTGCTCTTGCCTGTAATATCTGGCATTGCGAATGGAGAATTCGATTATTTTCATTTTATCTCCTAATTGCGGAACGGTAATTTTCACATCTTCCCCTACTTCTACGTTAAATGGCACATATATTTCTTTTGAAGTGGAATTAAAGCGCTGCCTTATTTCTATGATCCCCAACTCCAGCAATTCTTTATCACTTTCATCCAGTTTCTTTTTCATTTCAATGGTATGCGACCGGATGATCGCACCGTGGGAAATTTGAAGAAAATTGACATAACCATATCCTTCATCACTCACAATGGAGAACACATCTACGTCAGTTATTTTTGGATTGACCACAGTAGATTTAGCCTGATAATTTTCAAGTATATCAATTTTATTTTTTATTTGCTGCGCGTTTTCAAATTCCATACGCCCGGCATGAGCCTTCATCTGCTCCCTGAACTGCTGAAGCGATTCTTTAAAATTCCCCTTTACAATTTCCCGGATCGCTGCAATATTTGTGTTGTATTCTGCCTCGGTCTCCCTGGCTTCACAAGCACCTTTACAGTTTCCTAAATGATACTCCAGACATACTTTATACTTGTCTTTTTTTATTTTATCTAAAGAAAGATCGTAGCTACAGGTTCTAAGCTGGTATAAACCTTTGATCAATTCCAAAAGAGTGTTCACCGTTTTAAAATTGGTGAACGGCCCGTAATATTCGCTGCCGTCTTTTATCATTCTGCGAGTGGGAAAAACCCTGGGAAATCGTTCGTTTTTTATACAAATCCAGGGATAGGTCTTGTCATCCTTCAACATGACATTAAACCGTGGCTGATATTTTTTAATAAGGTTGTTTTCCAGCAACAATGCATCGGTTTCTGTGGCCACCACAATATGCTTGATGTCGCATATCTTTTTCACCATTACCTCAATCCGGTTACTGTCATGCTTTTTGTTAAAATAAGAAGTAACCCTTTTTTTAAGGTTTTTGGCTTTTCCTACATATAAAATTCTGCCGTTTTTATCGTAATATTGATAAACCCCGGGGCTTTCGGGCAAGGTTTGTACTTGAATTTTTATTTCGGGTGTTTCCATTACATCAAAGATATTACATATTCTCCGGAGCAGTAAATTTAAGACTTGCCTGTTAATGTTAAAATTTAAATTATTTGTTTTGAAATTTTNTTTTTTAACAGAGTTTGAGTTNAAAAAAATNTTTNTGCCTTCTAAAATGTTTATAATTAAGATTTTTATAAGAAACAAGAATTAATCATTTNATTANCTTGCACANATGGANAAAATAGTAATTGGCCGTTTTGAAAAGGCAGACTTCCCTTTATTAGATTTAGAAAACATCTCGATCAAAATAGATACGGGAGCCTATACTTCCTCCATCCACTGTGATAATATTGTAGAAAAAGAGGACCAGCTTTACTGTACATTTTTAGATGAAGAACACGCACTTTACAATGGAAAAGAGTTTATTTTTAAAAATTATGATATTGTATTTGTAAAAAGCAGCAATGGAATTATTCAAAAGCGCTACCAGGTACAATCTACCATAATAATTTTTGATAAAGTTTTTAAAATTTCGCTTTCTTTGTCTGCTCGGCAGGAAATGCGCTTCCCGGTTTTGATAGGAAGAAAATTCCTTACCAAAAAATTTTTAGTCGATCCCGAGTTAATAGACGTTTCTTATAAATTAAAACCAAATGAACATAAAAATCATTTCCAGAAATAGCAATCTCTATTCCACCCGGCGACTGATGGAAGCTGCAAGAAAAAGAGATCATACTATAGAAGTTATAGATCCTTTGAAATGCAATTTGATCATTGAAAAAAAGCACCCTTCTATTTTTTATAAGGGTAAGATGATGGAAGGAGCCGATGCCGTAATCCCCCGAATAGGAGCTTCGGTCACCTTTTTTGGTACTGCAGTTGTGCGTCAGTTTGAAATGATGGGAGTTTTTACAACTACCGAATCACAGGCACTGGTGCGCAGTAGGGATAAATTAAGGAGTTTACAGGTCTTGTCACGGGCTCGCCTGGGAATGCCAAAAACTGTTTTTACCAATTATTCCAAGAATGTGGGCGAGGTAATAGATCACGTAGGCGGAGCTCCATTGATTATTAAATTATTGGAAGGAACTCAGGGTTTAGGTGTGGTTTTGGCAGAGACCAAAAACGCTGCCGAATCGGTTATTGAGGCATTTAACGGGTTACAAGCTCGGGTGATTATTCAGGAATTCATCAAAGAAGCAGGTGGAGCAGATATACGTGTTTTGGTAGTAGATGGTCACGTAGTGGGGGCCATGAAACGCCAGGGTAAAGAAGGCGAGTTCAGGTCCAACCTTCACCGTGGCGGAACAGCAAGCATTATTGAACTTACCGATGAGGAAGAAAATGCCGCCATAAAAGCGGCAAAAGTCATGGGATTGGGTGTGGCTGGNGTAGATTTGCTGCAAAGTTCCCGTGGACCACTTATCCTGGAGGTCAATTCCTCTCCCGGACTGGAAGGAATAGAACGGGCTACCGGAAAAGATATCGCAAAAACCATTATCCGTTATATTGAAAGAAATGTTTAACCTATGGCTCATATAGATAAGAACAATATTCTTGAAATTTTAGGTAAAAAAATAATGCCGGGGCAAGGCGCCATGATCAATTTGAACATGGCTAAATTATATACCACTACTTCAGTAGAAGTTCCCGTAATTATTGAACGTTCTTTAAAACCGGGGCCTGTGGTGCTAATTACCGCAGGGATTCACGGAGATGAACTTAACGGGGTGGAAATTGTACGCCAAATTATATCTAAAAATATCAATAAGCCGGTAAAGGGGACCATAATTTGTATCCCGATAGTAAACGTGTTTGGTTTTTTAAACTTAGCCCGTGCTTTTCCTGACGGAAGGGATTTAAACAGGGTATTCCCAGGCACAAAAAACGGCTCCCTGGCCAGCAGGTTTGCTTACCAGTTTGTCCATAAAATTCTCCCGGTAGCCGATTTCTGTATAGATTATCATACCGGGGGTGCCAGCCGTTTTAATGTGGCACAACTTCGGGTAGTAAAAGGAGATCAAAAAAGCCTGAAATTTGCCGAAATATTTAACGCTCCTTTCACCATTTATTCTAAAACTATTTCTAAATCTTACCGCGAAACCTGTCAAAATTTGGGAAAAATGGTCCTTCTTTTTGAAGGAGGAAAATCCATGGACAGCAATAAGGATATCGCCAAACATGGAGTAGATGGCGCAATGCGTATTTTAAGTCATCTGGGAATGTTAAAACCCAGGTTCTTACCTCCTGAAATTACGGTAAAAAGTATAATTATTGAAAACAGCAGCTGGATGCGGGCTAAATATAGCGGACTTCTTCACATAAAAATTACTTGCGGGAATCATGTTGAAAAAGGAGAATATATAGCTACAATTACCGATCCTTACGGCAAATTCCGGCATAAAGTAACCGCTTCTCATTCCGGCCATATTATCAATGTAAATGAATCTCCCATCGTATATCAGGGTGATGCTATATTTCATCTTTCAATCGCTCTAATTCCATTAAATGAAGAACAAGCTAAGGAATAAATATCAGGAATTGCGAACCGGCATTTCCTCAGAAGAAATTGAAACCAAAAGCATTGAAATTGCCAATAATTTATTGAAATTACCTATTTGGGATTATAATTTCTACCATCTTTTTTTGACAATTTCAGAAAAAAAAGAAATTGACACCCAGCCAATCCTCCATATTCTTCAGGGAAAAGATAAAAATATCCTGCTCTCAAAGGCTGATTTTAACACTAGAAAACTGACCAATTATTTACTTACCGATTCCACCGTGATCAAAAAAAATAAGTGGAACATTCCGGAGCCTGTAGATGGAATTGAGATACCGGCTTCAAAAATAGATGTTGTCTTTGTTCCTTTGCTCGCATTTGACCAATTAGGGAATCGAGTAGGCTACGGTAAAGGGTATTACGACATCTTTCTGGCGGGATGTAAAAATGATGTGATAAAAATAGGTCTTTCGCTTTTTGAGGCCGAAGAAAAGATCACTGGGATTTTAACAAGTGATGTTCCCCTAGATTATTGTGTGACCCCACAGAAAACCTATCGTTTTAAAAAATAATAGACTATATTAGGTTTGCTTTTACCATTGCATTACTTTTAAACACTTATATCAAATAATTGATGCTCAACGACCTTCAGTTAAACAGTATTTTAGAGGATTTTGATATCGCCTATTGGAAAATCAATCTTCTCACCAAAGAAGTTACCTGGTCTGAGCATTTTGAATCCTTGGTTGGCAAACACAGTTCTGAAGAAACTTTATTCGATCATTTTCTGAATAATATCCTGCACCGAGACTATCGGTATGATTTCATTCTTGGTTTTGAAAATTTAACCCTGGATTCCCAAAATTTTAATCAGGAAATAAAACTTAAGCTTAACAACGATAAATACCGTTGGTTTGAATGCAGGAATCTAAAAAGCAAAGATAACAGTGGTAAGGAATCGGCTGTATTATTGTTTGTAAATATCCATCAGTCCAAACGCGATCAATACACGATAGAGGAAAACTTTTTCTATTACAGGGAAACTGCTGAGATGACTTCCACTGGCGGTTGGTACATAGATACCCTGTTTAAGGCAATTTACTGGGACGATGTCACCAAAAAAATACTGGATTGTCCCCAGGATTTTAATCTGGATTATAATGAACGCCTTAGATTCTATTCACTGGATCATCAGGAAACAGCATTGTCTATGTTTGATAAATGCGAAAAATACGGGATTCCCTTTAAAGTTGAGTTGAAAATGGTCACCCTATATGGCAGGGAATTCTGGGTTAGGGCAACAGGTAAGCCGGTTTATAATGAAGAAGAGTCAATTATAGGAATTCGCGGGGTTTTTCAGGATATAGACGAAAACAAAAGTAACGAGCATAACCTCCAAAATTCATTGGATATTATCGCTGCGCAAAATTCGAAATTATTCAATTTTGCCCATGTGGTTTCACATAATTTAAGATCTCATAGCAGCAATTTAAGTTTGGTCGTGCAGCTTTTAAATGAAACAAAAACAGAAAAGGACAAGCTGGAGCTGATTGATAACATTGCCGATATTTCCGAAAATTTGGATATTGCAATTTCCAGGCTAAATAACATGGTAACTCATCATGACCTCATGAAAAAAGAGCGTCAGATGGTAATTTTCCAGGATTCTTTGGATTTGGTGATCAATTCGGTCTCTTCACTTATAAACCGTGAAAGCGCCAAAATAATATCCGATTTTAAAGCAATGAAAGAAATTGAGTATATTCCTGAATATCTTGGAAGTATTTTACTAAATTTAATCACTAATGCAATTCGCTATAAACAGCCGGGGAGAAAACCTATCATTTTTATTCAGACTTACCTGATTAATGAACAGCCTTTTATGGAGATCAGTGACAACGGAATGGGAATTGACCTGAATCAATACGGAGACAAGATGTTTGGAATGTATAAAACTTTTCACAGCAACCCAGACGCGAAAGGAATAGGCTTGTTTATCACCAAAAATCAGGTGGAAACTATGGGAGGATCCATTTCTGTTACTAGCACGGTAAATATAGGAACAACATTTAAAATTAAATTCTAGATTGAAAATGGGGCAAAAAATAGAACTTGCATGTATTATTGATGATGATAAAATATACGTCAACTTAGTTCGAAAAATCATCGAAATAAAAAAATTATCAGAAAATTTATTGATCTTCAAAAATGGACTGGAGGCCTTGGATTACTTTAAGGTGATCTTATCCAATTTGACCGAAGATAAATTACCGGAAATCATTTTTTTAGATCTGAATATGCCGGTGATGGACGGATGGGAATTTTTAGGTGAATTTGTCAAGATCAAAAACAATTTCGATAAAAAAATAAGCCTGTACGTGGTTTCTTCCTCCATTGATCCCCGGGATTTGGAACGGGCAAAATCCTTCAATCTGGTTACCGATTATTTGATCAAGCCTATTGAATTGAAGAAATTTGAAAAAATCTTTAACAAAAACGTGGCTTAGATTTCGGTTTTAGAATCGGATTAATTCTTGGGAAATGCTTTTTTATTGAATAGCAAAAGCAGGGCTACCCCTGTGCTTATTGCTGTATCGGCAATATTGAATACCGGATCAAAAAAGGAAAAATATTCTCCTCCCAAAAATGGGATCCATTTTGGAAGCATCCCCTCAAATAATGGGAAATAAAGCATGTCCACCACCTTCCCGTGAAATAAAGTGCCATAACCCCCTCCTTCAGGTAAAAAGGCCGCTAACTGGCCGTAACTATGTTCAAAAATGACTCCGTAGAAAACAGAGTCAATAATATTTCCCAGGGCTCCGGCAAAAATAAATGAGATTGCAACAATCAAGACACGTGAACCTTTATTGCGCACAGAATCCCATAACCAGTAACCTATTCCCACAATGGCCCCCAAACGGAACAAGGTAAGCAGAAGTTTTCCGTATTCTCCGGGGATTTTTGCTCCCCACGCCATTCCTTCGTTTTCGACGAACAAAATCCGAAACCAATCAAAAACCTTTATTTCTTCTCCAAGATTGAAATGTGTTTTAATATATATTTTTGAAATTTGATCGATTAATAAAATCAATATTATAATGAAACTTGCTTTTTTTAAGGACATTGAATGTGGGTGTTAAAAACGGCTCAAAAATACTACTATTATTTAGTTTTCCGGCACACTTATATTTCCATTGATGGATGTGAGATTAACCTGGTACTTTCCGTATGCCGGTGACGGCAAATTTACTGTGCCATTTCGGGAACTTGCTGTAATTTTTGCATTGTAAGCAGCAACCTAAATTGAACCGCTATAGGTATTGATCATGGCATTTCCCTCCAAATATTCAAGCCTGCAATAACCAGACTTCAATTCAATTTGCAAATTTTTGAAAGTTCCCTTTCCGGTTACTGAAGCTATATTCGACCTCACAAATACCTGGAGGTTTTCAGGTATTTGTGAGGTAATTTCCATTGAAAACAACTTATTAGCACTCAGTTTATCATATCCGCCTTGTAAAATTTTCCGAAATTTTGAAGTGAGGATCATTTTATTTTGACGCA
>JGI1221J13441_10001389_pt1 | contig 10253 bp, 16 predicted proteins | sample LakVidmifraction_4_FD_13441 | JGI IMG/M metagenome (IMG submission 13441) | reverse complement strand
TCCGGCGGGAGCCACAGGAGCAGCCGGAGCAGCCGGGAGCGCACCACCCAGAAGAGAGCCGCCGCCGCCACCGCCGCCGCCGCCTGATTCGTCAGCCTCAGAGAAAACGGGTTGGTTATACCGGGGAATCATCTTCGCCTCCTTCCTCTGTGCTTTCGCCAGCTTCGCGCTTTGCTTTGAAATCGGCAGGTTTCATACCGTATTTGCTTTCAAACTGCTTCCAGTGCAGCTCGTCGATATCCTTGGCTTCCCCGTCGGTGAAGATTGGATCTTGATCGTCGGTATCGGCGTCGGAAGCAGCCACGAAAGGCACGGTATCAACAACGTCGCCGCCCTTATCTTCGAGCTTGAGATTCAGCTCTTCGATGGCGGTTTCCGACGCCGTGAGTAGATCTTTCAGGCGCGTAATCTCGCCTTTGAGTGCGATGTTGACTTTTTCGAGTGCGGGGGCGTAAGCGTCCACCTTGTCGCCCGATAAATCGCTTGCATGAGACAGCTTAGAAGGCCCAGCAATTTTGATCGCTTCTGCTTTTACGTGGCCGAATTGTTTCGCGAACTCAGTATCGCTCAGGGTTTCCGCAGATTCCTGCACATTCCATGGCGTCCAGATTCCCAGCTCCGGGTTCAGTTTTCTAGTCTCGTTATTCATTGTATTTACCTTTTTTGATGTCGTCGATTGCTTTGAACACAGCTTTGTGTCCGTCCATGTAAAATGCTTGATGCGGATTAAATCCGGAAGCCGGAGCCGATGGCGTGTCCGCTTGAAAGTAGTTGTTCAAAATACCCAGAGCCTCGCGTGCCTCGTCGGTGTCGAACACCTCTTTGAACAGTTCTTGAATGCGCTTCCCTTCCAGCCGTGCTTTCGCCTCCGATTTTTCGCGGTCGGCTTGTGGGTCAAATCCGTCGAAGTGGCTCATGAAATCATTTCCTCCATTTCTTTCATGCCCTGCGCTCCGCCAACTTTACCGATGGCATTCGCCCCGGCTTCCATCTGTTGAGCCTCAGCAGCCGCTTGTTGAGCCTCAGCACGGGCAGCGCGGATTTCCTCGATGGCTTTCTTTGCGCGTACCCAGCTTTCCGGCATTCCCTCGTTGCGCGACAGGTCGCGGGAGACGTTGTCAAAGTCCCAGTTGTCGAAAATATCAGGAGCGATTTCCGCAAGAGCTATCATCCTCGCCATTACGCGGTCAAACGCCTCGCCATGCAGAGCCTTGATAGCAAGAGCGATCCGGCTTTGATAGACCACCTGGGGATTCGGGATCGTTGCTTCCCCGTCTTCCTGAGATTCGATCAAGGACGGCGGCGGATCGGGAAACTTCCCAGCCCTCGCCAGCATGGCAAAAACTCGCACCATTAGAGGTGTCATGTCCGAGACGAATTGCGTAAAGGACGGTGCGAACATCAAAAGCTTTTCGCGTTCCCTCGCTGCAACCTCAGTGGCCGTCATTTCCTTCTCGATGCTCGCGAACATGCGGAATAGAGGGACATGAAAAAACTGTTCAATCGACTCGTGATCCTCTTCTAGAAGAGACATTCCTACGTCGTATCGGCCTTGCGTCCCCCATTCTTTGGGGAATCCAAGTTGCGCAGCCTCACGGGAAACGAAATTGACCCCACCTGCCCGCAAATCCACCTGCCTTTTCTCCCCTGCAAGCTGTAGAATGCGAGGGATTGCCGCCACTTCGCCGAGAGTCTTGAGGATTTGCCGGATGTAGTTCGCGGAAGTCACGTTCGGAAGCGCGGAGTATGCGGGCGAACTTCCCCAAAGATGATTTCCCCAACGTCGATACCGCGTCACCATGAAGGGGAATTCGTCAAATCCTCCCTCCTTGAGCGTCACTTTGTCCGTCATGCAGACGTATGTGTCCTCGTAAGGCTTGTTTTTCTGATCGGTCGCACCCCGCGCCCGCTCTTTACGGACTCGTGTGCATTGCAGGAAGTTATGTTTCGCGTGTGCAAGGGCAGGTTCTGACCCGACTCGACCCCACAGCCCGCGCAGTTTGTCGCCTAGTTTGTCCTCGCCGAATTTCTCTACCGCCTGATTCAGCGTCAAAGGAAACTCGCGAAACATCGAATCGGCCTGCCCGCCTTCGTTCTCGGTGAAGCAGTAAGTCCCCAGAGGAACGTATTTGAAATTCAACTCCGCATCCTCGCCCTTCTGGAGAAACATGTTCGCGGTTCCGGGAATGGATCGATCTTCGTAAACCGATTGCATGACCTGGTAGAAGTTGCTCGAAGCAATCTCTTCCATTGCGATTTCCGAGCATTCCTTGAAATAGGAAATGGCCTCGTCATTTTTCCGGTGGCGGCGCGGTGGCGCGTAGGAAAGCCACTGCTCATTGAGCGGCGTTATGTATGACATGTGAGCCGATACCAGCACTTCAGCCGCCTCAATCGCCTTGGTATCATGCAGCTTGGATCGGTGAGAAGTGTTCGGTGTTGGGGAGTTCGTCTCTGTAATGTCCGCCCGAAGCGGAGCCATCCATTCGAGCACCCGTTGCCACCTACCGTCCCACGAAGCAGAGCGGTCAGATTTTAGAGCCTGATACTCCTCGAGGATGCTTTGCGCGACTGTCATAGTCCGAGGGTGTCGCCCGTAGGCCGTTGGCTCATCAGCGTTGCTTGCAGCCCGCGCCGTTTCCGCTCTTCGAGTAGCTGGCCCTTTCGCTTCTCAGCGACTTGTTGCCCGGACTCGCGGACTGGTGGGATTGCTTCCGGTGGCGGTTCTGGTTTCTTGGCCTTTTTCATAAAAATCTGGATAGTGGATAGACGCGAAACTTGTTCCGGCGATCAAAGGAAATGAACGGCAGAGGGTAAGGCAGATGCGAAAGCAGCTCGCGCATGTCCCCAACCGCAACCGTAATATGCCAGCAATCAAGGGATAGCGTCAACTCATTTTCAGAGAGCCGATTGTCTGAAACATCCGTGATCCGCTCTTCTCCCCACACCAGAGCCACAGGCCGAGCAAGCACGAACTCGCATGGAGTAACCAACATGTAGCCGTGCATCGCGTGCCAGAGCATGTCTTGCGTGATGTCCCACGCCCCAAAACCACGGCCATCGTAAAGTTTGCAGGCTTGTTCGAATGCGCTCATCAGAAATCAAAGTCAAAGTTACTCACGCTGCCAGACGTCTCATATTCCCTCTCATCAATCTCGCGCAGACCTGCGGACTTAGGCACCATACCGCGCTCGTCAGCCTCAGCATACGTCCGCACCGAGTCGCAAGCATGGCTGTTGATGTCATGCAGTGGTTCGCGAGATGAAGAGTTTTTGTCTATAGGTGCGAAACGGTAATTGCTCATCGAGTCCAAGAACGAAACCCGATGCGTCCCGAACTCAAAGACTCGCCCGAGGTTGGACGAATGGAAAACCATGTTGGGTAGCCGGTCTCGCACATAGTCCAGCCCGATTGCCAGCTTAGGAATGCGCGGAACGACGTAAATGTTTCTCAGGCCGCACTCAGCCAAGCTTTCCGCAATGCTCTTGTTGTATTCCTTCCCGAGCCTTTCCCAGCCTCCATCATGCGGGAGAAAATTCCCAGCAATGAAAGCGTCATGTTTTTGCTCCCAACTCTGCACGTATCGAGCACAAGCGGCCAGCGTTGCGCCTCGCTCAAGATGGCAATCGTAAACCCGCACTTGCAGCCCGACTATCTGGATGAACGTGATCGACATGAGATCCCGCTTGCCCAAATCCCAGAACGTGTAGAACGGCTCACGACTTACCGGGAAGTCGATTACTCGCCCGTCAACCTGTGCTCGATCCATGAACGATGCGTAAACCGCACCCTCGACCGGGGAGAGGAAGATTTCAGCCAAGTGCGAAGGATATTCCTCATATCGTTTTTGGCGTTTCGGCCATGCGGTCTTGAAATACCAGAGCTTTTGCGCCTCATCTAGAATGATTCCGTGCGTGTCTTGTAGAGCCTGGAGGTAGTCGCTGCACTCGATGCTGATTTGTCTCGCGTCCCCATCGAACCGGTATCCCGGCTCGAGCCACCATCCGAAGAAATAGACCTTCCAATCTGCCTTCGTGCGCACTGATGCAGCCAGTTTCAAAGCAGGCTCTACGACCTCAGTGTAAAGCCTGCCAGTTTTCCCGCCCTTCCAAGTGGTTTCGACGACTACGATTCCCTTCTCAGCCGATGGTAAAGCACCGTCGGCGATGTCGTCAGAGCGTTTTGAGTCGTCAAACTGGATCGGCCCCCACTCCGAGATCCAGAGCAGCTGGTGAGTGCCACCACGTGCATTTTTTCCCGCGTAAACCGTCGACCCCGACCGCTTCGGCCTGCGTATCGTCAGCTCGCTCTTGTTCTGGGTGACAATCTCGTAAGATTCGCGGATGTCATCAGGCAGTCGCTCCCAAGCAAAAATCACCTTGTCCATCTTCTTTTCCGCGTCTTCCTTAGTTTGGTCGACAATCCCGCAGACAAAGCCAGCCCGGAAAAGGATCATGTCCAGGCAGATGATAGCTAGCAGCGTCGAGAAACCGAGCTGGCGAGCCTTGAGAATCCCCAACCTCACCTCTCCCCGGTCGTAGATCGCCTCCAGAATCTCCCATTGCTCAGGCTTTGGCTGGAAAACACACTCAGGAACACCGTGTTCGGCTGGGTTGATCCAGTAGAGATGGGAGAAACGCCACCGCCAATCACTGATCCGTTGCTTGATGATCGCTAGATCTGCGGGTGAATACTTCATTTCTGCAATTCATCGATGAGTTCACCGATACCCGAGATAGTGTGCGCAACCTCCGTCTTATCGCTCCATTTCCCACGCTGGCGGTTTTTCAGCCAAAAGATCGCCGCCGTTGTGTCCGGCGGGTAGTGCTTATCGTAAATCTCCCGATCCGTAATCTTCCCTTCGTGCGTTGCGAACTTCGTATCTTCATGCACGTAGCCGAGAGCGCGTTGATAAAGTGATTTAACGATTTTTCCATCAGCCTCTTCGCGTCCCCTTTTTATGGAGGACAGAAACTCAGGATGTCGCGCTTTCCAGTTTTGGATGGTTGACTCACTCGATTGGAAATATCGCGCTAAATCTTCATCAGTGGCACCGAGCAATGCGTAATTCGTGGCCAGCTCGCAAAATTCGGCACGATATCGCGTAGGTCTACCGCCCTTCGCTTTTGCTTTCTTTCTCGCAGCCATACCGATCTTTTACCAGTGCGAAAGATTAACGTCAACTCACGTTAATCTTATCGCATTTTCCAGCATTTCGAAATCTTTGCGGTATTCCCAATCGCCTTCCATCAGTTCTTCGTGTCGTTTTCCGCCGCTCCGGATTGTGCCCATTTCCCTATCAAACGCCGTCCCGATGTCAACCAGCTCATGCCCTCTTTGCGTAAGAATTACCCAGACCATGTATCGGGGATGTGTGTTCTCCGGTCGATAGAAACGTCCATGGATTCGCTTCGCGGGAACGCCCGTCAGGAGCGAGGCCGCTTTCAAGATCGCAATCGCGTCCTCTTTGAGTTTGGTTTGATCGCTCATAAAACCAAAAGGTGAGATTCGCCGATCAAACGAGAGGTGAGAGGCGCGAGAATATCAGCCGGAATGGTCTCTTTGCATATCGACGAAATATCGTCCGGGTGCGTGTTTGCTGTCCAAATAACGGTTCTTGAATCACTATATCGATCTTCCAAAAGATGAAAAAGAGTTTGCAAATACTGCACGGTTATCCCTTTCCAGATGTCATCGAGAATCAAAACATCGGCGGTCTGCATGTCGCGGAGATAGCTCCAAGCATCCTTTCCCCCACCAGATTTGTCACCGTAACGCGCCCCGTGCAGCCAAGCAAGCGCACCCGCCTTAACCCAGAGAAGCCGTCGGCCTGAACGCGCCATACGGTGCGCGTGGACGGCCACACTTCGGCTCTTCGCGTGTCCCGCCCCTCCGATTATCGCCACCCAAGGCTGTTTCTCTGGGTTCCAGTCCTGCAAATGCGCGAGCTGAATGTCGCAGCGGTTCTTTTTCCAGTCAGAATGAATCATCGTTGTCTTTCCTCCTTGATCGGCTCGACGATATTTTTTCGGGATTGTTTCCCGGTAATGAAAATCGGCAGCTTTTTGCAGCGACACAATCGCGGCAAACTCGTTGGATTTCTCGCAAGCCTCGCAAGCCTCGCCGATCTGCACCCAGCCTATCCTGTCGCCCAGGTCAAAAAAAGCATCGGGAGGCAATGGCGTGGAGCAATCTTTGCAAGTGGTTGGCGGTTTAGAAGTGGTCATCATTGGTATTGTTTATGTTTACGTAGTCTTCGGGCTTCTTTTCGGTTCCAGCTGCACAACGGGGCGATTGCGCCGGCTCTTCTGATGGCGGATCTTGCCAACGTTTTTCTCTCAACCATCTGTCGGCAGCGGGGACGTATTGCCCACCATCCTTTTTCCATTCAGGGTCTGACTTCCACTTTTCGAGGAGAATCAAGGTATCGGTCGGCGGCTTGACGGCCTGCCATGCTTTTTTCACCTTCTCCCGACTGGATCGCTTTCGTCCCGGTTGCGGATAAGCTTCCCAAAAATCAAGATAGGGTGCGTGAACGTCGGATTCATCCGACAAGAGATACGTAGTATCTCCTCTTACTCTCTTCTCTTCTCTTCTCTTCTCTGGTAACGCTTTTGGTAACGGCTTTGTAACACTTTCCGCGTTACAATTGCCGATTTTACCTGCTCGGTGCTTACTTACACGTCTATTAGCATCAGCCCTTTTCTTCGCAGATTGGCCGTTGTGCCGGTCAAAGTGAGGGATTGCAAGCGAGCCGGAGCGGGCTAGCAACCAGTCAACCTTGAGGAGCGCAGCGGAGAATCCCGGAGCGTAGGTGATACGGTCGATAACGTGTTTTGTAACGCTTATCGCGTTACCATCTAGAGTTTGCTGGTCGCACCAAATCCAGAGACGCAAGAGCTTGCCAACAACTGCGTCTGGATCAATCCCGAGAATGTCAGCCATTTCATGCACTTCCGGTTTGTCCGGCGTGACATGTTCCATTTTTATCCAGTCTCCAGCCATGATTTTCTAAATTGTTGAGTATTCCAGCACTTCGATTTCAGTTCTTTCCTGCCCCTTCTTCACCTTGGTCTGGAGGAAAAGTGGTTGATCGCAGTATTCCGCCGAGTCATCCGGGATGATTCCCAGCCCGTAGGACTTGCGCCCTTGTGGAGAGCTTAGCGAATCCTCAATCTGCTTCATACTAGCGTTTGATGGGTCGATGAGGACGGTTCGGAACGAGTGGACGATAAGGCGGTATCGAACGCGTCGCGCTCCGCTTGCTTGATCTTCATCCGCTGCCAGTGGTGGGCGGCGTTCATCGCGTTTATTGACGGCAAGCGGTGGCTTGGAATTACGAGTTTGAATATCGTCCTTGCACCACGCTCCCGAAGCATCGAGATGAAAGCCGAGTTGCTGCAACTGTGATGTTGTAAATTTTCCATTTTTATTGTTCATTTTCTAAATTTCATTTTCTCCCGCATAGATACCCGCGCAGGTGGTTTAGTGCCCACGTCCATCCGTCTGATCAACTTCGGCATCTGCGCGGCGCGTCTGTTCTATGACGTTGTGCAGAGAAGTCACGCAGCAGAGTCCATATTCGGGGCCAGACCATTCGCCTTCCCACTCTTCTAGCGTCCCGTAATGCAGAGTCCCCTTTTCTGACGTGTCCCCTTTCCATTCGGGCGGAATATAAAGATAGGCTTGGCGGTCTCCTTTGATTGTGACAACCCCGACAATAGCCAGCACTTCTTTTCCCTCCGGGGTCTTTCCGGCGTAATAGAAATCGCCGTCGCGGGCAGGTGGTTTGGCAGTCCAAGAAGATGCACAACAAGTCGGCGTAGGCGACGCCGAGGAAGCCGTGTGTTTTAATTCGGGCTTCATAGCGGCGCGCCTCCACTTTTGACGTTCGGGATACAAAATTCAGCAACCAGTTCGGCAACGCTTCGAGCCTGCTCTGGCGTTGCGAGCTTCGCTATACGTGGCCTATCTGACAGCGGGGTGTCGCCCTTGCGCTTGCGGCCTTCCCAGCAGTGTCCGCGTATCTCTAGGCGGGAGTCGATGACAGTGATCAACGTCCCGTCATCGCATATCAGCACATTGTCCATCCATTTCATCGTGCGTCGTGGATTTGTTGGAGGGTTTTCGCGCCACGCTTGGTGGCACACTTCGGGCAGACGCTTTCATCGGGGCGGATGATTGTTACCCACTCTCCTCGATCATCGCGCCGCCGGTAGTCGGTGCGCGTGATCGGGGATGGCTTCTTACAGTCGGTGCAGTTTTTCATGGCAGCGTCATTATAACATATTGGCTTTTCTGATTTTCTCGTTTCGGCCTCGTTCCGGAAGATTTCCGTCAGGAGTCCCTTGTGGGATAAGGCGGAATCTTTTTTCATTTTGTGCTTGCGGGCTTTTCCGTGGATTCAAATAACCCGAACAAGACATCGTTGGCAACCCGCTCCCGTTGTCCATTCAGGCTGTTATTTTTGGGCATCGTCATGGGATGTTGAGGCGCCCGCCGAGGGAGCGGATGCCAAGATTGGAGCGTTCGCTAAAGAAAATGAAGATATACCAACTAGAACCAAACTCCACGGCCTACACCGGGTGGAAGCACAGTAGATATAAGGGCGAGTTGGTCGTTCGCGCTGAAGACGAAAACGACGCACGCAAGATTGCCAGTCGGACTCTGGGCTGTTTCGCCACGTATCGAACGGGTGAGGAGACATCGTTTTGTCCCTGGGATATGCCACAATTCGTTTCATGCGTCCTCCTCGCTGATTCTAGGTTTTCCGTCGATGGGCGTCGCGAGGTGCTTTTTCCACCGGACTGGGATTTTGAGTTCCCGGATAGCCCGAACTGCGGCCGTGAGCATTAGCGGAACATCTTCTTCGAGCACAGCTTGAGCCTCATGAGCGCGATCCGTCAGCAACTTCCTGTAGATTATCGGGAACTCCATATTTTCGCCGTCTGCATTGACCGTCCTCCCTACCACCACCAAATCACCAAAATCAAGCGAACAAGTCGGAGCAGGCGACGCCGAGGAAGCCGTCTGATCAATTTGGGCATCACCCCGGCGCGCCTGTCCTATGGCGTTAGCGGAAGAAATTACTTTGCTCCACGGCTTGGGAGGGTTGGGAGCTGCTTGCTCTATCCCGCGCGCTGTAATCAGCCGATCCATCTGCGCGAACGTCATTCCGTTCGCGATCGCATCTCGTGCTTTCACGAGATCCTCTAGCTTCTTTCGTTCTTTTTCTCTCCGCTCTTTGCGGCGGCGGTTTGATGGTTTCATATTCTTTCGGGGCGTTTGAGATTATTCGGAAGATCGCTAACAAGGCGCAGAACGTGACGCCGAGGAAGCCGTCTGATCAACTTCGGCATCTGCGCGGCGCGCCTGTCCTTTGGCGTTAGCGGAAGAAATCTCTTTGCGCCTATTGCATCGCTTGCACCCGCCGCTGCCATCTTTCCATGAGCCCCACGGTGGGTATCCCTCGGTGACCGCTCCACAGTTTGGGCAGGGCTTGGGAAGGGTGGCGATGTTGGTGAGCGCGGCCTTTTCGGCCAGATTTACGCAGCTAAGAGAGCACACGACTGCCTCTGGATGGCGCTCCCAGAAGAATCCGCCGGATGTTTTATTTCGGCACCAAACGCACCGAGAACAAGAAGTCGCTGGACGAGCCCCTGAGTGCGTCTGTTTAAATTCGGGGGCGGTGGGAATAGAGAGCTTTTTCATTGGTTTGGATCGTTTGGGATGGGGGTCGCCAGGACAGGGGCGTTCTCTCCGGAAATTGGCTTCTTTCCAAACTTCGGGCCACTCAGTACTTTAGCCATCTTCAGGTCGCTCGGAAGAACATATGGATGGCGACCATTCTGATACGCCTCGTTGTCCATCCCTATTTCTTGGAGTAACGCACGCTTTCGGGAAGCGTAGTTTTTAGCAATCGGCCCATCAGCGGGAGATCCATGATAAGCCTCGCTAGCAGCGATGAATGCAGCAGAAGCGAGACGTAAATCGAATATCCGGTCGTAGTGACCTGCCACTGGGAATCTGTCGTGATCTTTGAAGTTTGGGGAGTTTATCATGGTTTATTCTTTTTTAGTAAGTTTTAGATTATTCGGAAGAGGATGAACAAGGCGGTGATCTCAACGGAGACCCGCCATCTGTTCAGATTTCAGGGTTGGTAGCAGGGTTTTAGGTGATCGGGCTGGCTTCGGTGCGTTTTCTCCGCCGCCGGAGCTTTGGGCGTAATCGTTAGATAAGATCATCGTCAGATT
>JGI1221J13441_10001388_pt1 | contig 10257 bp, 15 predicted proteins | sample LakVidmifraction_4_FD_13441 | JGI IMG/M metagenome (IMG submission 13441) | reverse complement strand
TAGTAAATTATAGTTTTAAACACGGTCACAATGGCTCAATCAAAAATGGCGGGGAAGCTTATGAGTAAAAGAAAGATGAATCAGGCGCTTGTACTAGGGTCATCAAATCCTGTAGAGCATAGGGCTTATCCATCAGGGGCAATTCATAATTTCTATCTGTACGGGGAAGTGACTGATCAGATTAGTGAATACGTGGATATGATTACTGTGATGGATTTAGCAGAAGAACCCGACCAGATCAATATCTATATCAACACACCGGGTGGGTCACTTGAGACTACTATTTCAATTATTCATGCTATGATGCGGACAAATGCTCATATCACTTGTCACGCAGATGGACAAGTAGCATCAGCAGGTACATTGATTTTCTTTGCAGGACATTCATTTGCAGTGTATCCTTTTGCACATGCTATGTTCCATGACGGTTCTACCATCATCGGCGGTAAATTCAGCGAGAATTTGAAGGCGGCTGTTGCTACCAGTTCTATGATCAAGAAAATCTGTATGGAAATTTATACCCCTTTCTTTTCCAAAAAAGAAGTTAAGCAGATTCTAAAGGGCGGTGATGTTTATCTTAGCTCTAAACAATTGCATGATCGGGTTGTGAGTGGGTTAGAAATTCTACAGAAACGCGAAGCCGAAAAAGAATCAGAAGAAGTATAAAACAATGAGCCACCTGTAACCGGGTGGTAGGAGATTAATAAATATGACCATCAACGAAATTGCTGTATACTACACATATATAGATATAACATCATTTCTTGCTTTTATTGTGACGTGTGTTATATACTCAAGAATCAAAACTAAACAAAGGAATCACTCTAAGTGAAAGTATCTTTTATCAATGTCAACGACATTGAATATGTAGCGCAGTACGATAAAGAGAACGTGTTCTTTACTCGAAAAAAAGAAAACCCAGATGCTAAGAAAATGGTTATCATTGAACTAGCTTACGGGGAAGTACGCAAAGCTAGGGTAATACAAAACAAGGAAATTATTCATCTTGTTGTATTGCCTAGTGTTCAGTATAATAACAATGCCCATGATATTGTACGGGCATACGCTCCGATCATTGAGGATGTGGTATTCCCATGAATAAAATTACTAATGAAATGCTTACTGTCAAGGAAGGACGAGTTGAATGCTTAGATCAGTTTATATATAGGTCTTTTGTTAATAGCCCCGCATATTCGTCTCTGGTAACAAATAATCTATTATATCAATCCAACCTTAGCAAGGACGAAATAGATGATTTGATTCGCAAAGAACATGTAGAGTTTCATAATGACTTTTTTTATGGGGAAACTAGAAAAGAGCTAATTGAAATAACCGAAAGGATTATGCAACTAATGGCACGGTATTCCGTATTGAGGTCCAACTCAGTTAATATTCCTGAGACAGAAATGCGTAAATTGTATGATGATATTCTTAATATTACAAACTAAGGAAAACCAATGCCAACATACACATACGTATGCAGAACATGCAACAAAACCGAAGATCAATTTTTGCCTATGGATAGTCGTGACAAACCGTGTGAGTTTCCTTGTAGTGAGTGTGGCAACTTTACTGTACAAAGACCTATACAGGCTCCACATATTTCATACAGTGGAAACCTCAAAACAACAAACTCATTTAATGATCGACTGAAAGATATTAAAAAGAATTTGCCACCGGGTCCAGCACAAGATAATATCAATAACCAGATTAAGTGAGTATATGAATTGGGAAGAGATTTCAAAACCAAGTGAACAAGACACGATGGGGTTTAAGCGTGAAATGTTCAACAATTTAGTTCATATGATGTGGGCAAGCTACAAAGAGTCTGGAAGCAGTGCGGAAATCGTTTCAGGTTTCCTTTCAGCAATAGAAGACTTCCCAGAGTTAAAAATCTTGTTCAATAATTATTATGAAAAAGTTGGCGAAGAAACCTTATGGTCAGATAAAATAATTATTTTAAGATTCCTAAAACGATTAACATTTGTCTATGAAAGTATGGAAGTAGAGTCTTAACTTAACTAAATAGAATTGATGAAAACAGATACGGGGTATTATGAAAACCATTATCAAAGTTTCGGAAAGTATTTAGAAATTAAAGCCCAATATGCCTTTAACCGCGTATTGGGCTTTTTTGTTATGGCGTTACAAAAATAATCATTAAAAGGTTAAACTAAAATGTCTACTAAGAAGCAAAACAAACTAAAGATCGTTGAAGGCAGTTCACCAGAAACGTACAAGTCGTATCCGGGTAAAAAGCTTACACAACATGATCTTGAATCTTTTCCTAATCCCACCACACCACAAAAGCAGTACATCGAAAGTCATTACAGCAATACCCCAGTTATTTTGCAATTGGGAAGTGCTGGTACAGGTAAAACTGCAATAGCATTGCATTGCTCATTATCAGATGTGTTTGATAACTCAAGCCCATACGATAAGATTGCTATCTTTAGAAGTGCTGTACAGGGACGAGAAATTGGGCATCTACCGGGTGACCAAGGGGAAAAGAATGAATCTTATGAAGGTCCATATGAATCATTGTGTGATGAACTATTGAAGTTCAAAAGCAATAACTATGAAAACTTGAAAGCGGCTGGGTATGTTGAATTCTACAACACTTCATTCCTACGTGGACGAACCTTTAATGATACGATTATGATTGTAGACGAATGCCAGAACATGAACTACGGTGAATTATCGACCCTTATGACTCGGGTTGGTGTACGCTCTAAAATTATTTTTTGTGGGGATGTGCGAGGCAAGCAAAATGATCTACACAAGCGCGGGGATGACTCTGGACTTGAACAGTTTCTAGCTGTAGTGTCTAAGATGGCTTCTCACACCAATGATGTTGTAATCTATACGCCTCATGATATCGTTCGGTCGGGCATCGTAAAAGAATTTCTACTAGCCGAGGAATTAGTCGAAGGGTAAAAATAAAAGGCTGATTATTTAATCGTAATCAGCCTTTTTGCTTGTGTGTTGTGAAATCCTTGTGTATAATGATCCAAACTATAACACTGATACAGGGAATACCAATGCAAGTATATGATATTATTAAAAAATTACAAGCCACATCCTCACGTAACGAAAAACAAGCCATTCTTGAATCTATCAAGGGTACTTCTTTAGAGTTAACTTTTAAAAAGGTGTGCGTTCTTGCGTATGAACCAACTATTACGTTTGGTGCCAAGGATGTAGAATGGCCTGATACCGATAATCTTATTTCAAATACACTGGATGAAAGTTCTTACTTATTGTATGAAGGTAATCTCACACTTGACAAAGCATTTGATATAGTATTGGCCGAATTAGCTACCCGTAAGATTACTGGTAATGCAGCGCGTCATCTTTTGTGTGGGTTGTACAATTCATTGAGTAACGATGATGCAAAAGTATTGCAATCTGTTATTGAGCGTGACTTAAAAGCAGGTATTTCTGCTAAGACTATCAACAAAGTCTTTGCTGATCTAATTTATGTACACCCGTATATGCGAGGATCATCATTCAGCGCAAAGAATCTTAAGGCGATTAAATTTCCATGCTTCTCGCAAACAAAAGAAGATGGGGAATATGAAGACATTATCATTACTAGTGCTAGTGGCAAACCTACTGTTGAAGTGCGCTCGCGTAGTGGTGCTATCAATAATCATTATCTATCTGATGATGTGATCGAATCATTAAAGAATCGTTCTCCTGATAACACTGTTTTAATGGGTGAGGTTCTGGTTTATGAGGATGCTACTAGACAAAAGTTAATGGAACGAGCCAAGGGTAATGGGTATCTCAACTCGAACGATGTAGACCCGGAACGACTGTTGCATACGCTATGGGATGCTGTACCCTATGAAGATTTCTTGAAAAAATCATGTAGTGTTCCATATATTGAAAGATTTGTATTATTGCAACATTATGTTAGACAATTTGCTATGGATACGGATCAAATTAAGCTAATTGACAGCCGATTTGTGGGTAACGTTGACGGGGTGATTGAACACTTTATGGAAAACGTTTCTGCTGGACTCGAAGGGGTTATGGTTAAGAATAATGAAATGCTTTGGGAAGATGGAACCAGTAAAGAATCAGTGAAAGTCAAGGTTGAATTTGAATGCGAACTTATCATTACGGGATTCAAGCAAGGCAAGACTATGGGTGAACTAGATGAAATCGTAGGCTCAATTGAATCTGAGAGCAGTGACGGCATTCTAAGCGTTAATGTAGGCGGTGGCATCAGTGACGACCTAAGAAAGCTTATGTGGGCTAACAGGGACAGCTATCTAGGTAAAATTATTACTGTTAAGAGTAATGATGTAATTACCAATGAAGCAAACCCAGAAAAAATGAGTTTGTTTCTTCCACGTCTGGTTAAGTTCAGAAACGACAAGACAGAAGCTGATTCATATGATAGAATTATGGAACAGAAAAAAGCATTTGTTCACACACTAGAAGCAATTGAGAAAAAGGGGTAAAGATATGGCAAAATCATTAATTACATTTGAGGATGTTGGGGATACGGGCGAAGTAAAAATGACCGTTGACATTCCTGATATTAATAAAGACCCAAAATACACTGGGTCTGTTCATATGATTCTATTATTGAATTACATCATTAAAAATGAGTATCATAAACAATTTGAAAAGGAATATTTTGACAATGAGGTTGCGGGGTCAGTTAATTAACCCCGCAATACCTTATCGCATGAATGAATAAGAGTAATTTGAGTAACTTTCACGAAACGATGGGTCGGGATTGCTAGTATTGTTAGCAGTCTCTACCCTAGTATTGTTACTCACGTTAGTTGTGCTTGAAGGCGCGTTAACAATGTTAGCAGACCCAACTGCATTTTTCTTATTTTCTTCCCTCATACTTCTATTTGCTTTATTCATAGTCTCTGATGTTTTGGAAGAACCAGAATCTGTGTTACCAAATAGTTGCTTATATTCTGGTTCTAATGAATTTCTAGCACTATCTGTTTTATTCATCATCGACTTAGTAGTTTCATCAATAAACCCATCAGACCGTTTAATATCACCACGACTTCTAGGAGAAGCGCTATCTTCTGAATCACCCCCACTAAAGAAAGATATAATACCATCAAACTTACTTTTAATGAATCCACTAATACCATCTTTTATACTTGATATTACTGAGTCAATTGTATCCCCTATAGATGACATAAAATCACTAGCTTCATCAAATGATGGGATTGCATCAAATATACCAACCACTAAATCAATATACCCATTGACATAAGCAACAACGCCATCAGCAATACTTTTAATGCCGTTGCCAACTGTTTCCACTACATTAGCTCTGGTAATCTCATCAAATCCAAATAATCCAGCCACAGCGTTTAAAAGATACATAGGCAGCGCAGTTACTGCATGAACAACAGAACTAATACCCTTACCAATCGTGGTTTTGATATCTTCAAACGAAACCTTTTCCATTCCAAACATACTACCAATAGCATTAAACAACATTAAGGGTATAGCAATAACTTTAGTAACAATGCCTTTAATCCCCTCAAAAATTGATTGCTCTTGTTCAGGACCAAACCCAAACAAAGACAAGAAATCATCGAATATACTCAGGTAATAATCAAACACACCCTTAATTGCATTAGATATTAATTCTTTTGAATTTTCTGGCATGAAATCAACATCCATACCAAACCAACCGAGTACAGTTCCAACAATAGAGTTGATAAGACTTAAAAAGCCGTCAACAACTGATCCTATACCAGCCGCAATTCTATCACTAATGGTTACGTCTGATTCACTCATACCCAGAATACTAGCAGCATTAAAGAACCCTTCGATGAACTGGTATATGCTGTATATGATAGCAGGGATTATAGCGGCCTTAGCAGCTAATTTAAAGATCAAGCCTGACGATGCCATGATAGGACCAAAGAAGCTCGCAATACCCGTCACAGCAGCCATGATAGCACCACCCATACCACCGCCAAGGATAGAATTAAGAAACCCGCCGTCTCCATCTGCTTCTGGATCAATTATAGGACCACCGCCCCCAGAATTGGCTTCTTCCTGTCTACGCATAGCCTCAATATGATTTATTTCATCCTGCTCTCTTTTCAATCTTTGCTCGTCTTGCATTTCTTCTTCAACACGCACAAGGTCAGATAGTGTATCATTAGTTTCCCTAGTACCATCCCCCCATACATCATTTAGAGTTACAAGTTCTTTGTATATTCGATCCAAATGCTCATTCACAACAGATGAATCTCCACCCATATTACTACCACCAGAACCGGGGGATTCTTGAGTTAAATCTGAAACTTCGGCTTCGTCATCGTCAAGGAATGAAGATGCTCTAACTTGATTATCGCGTTCTGTCCTTGATCGTTCAAGCTTTTTTCCTTTGGCGCTTTTTATGCTCTCTCCAGCAGTTTGTATCATCCGGGCACCATAGCCCAGAGCAGGGTTTGCAGTCATGATAGCAGACGTAATATTATCAAAGCTTGGTAGGAAACTACTACCACCACCACCAGACGACGATGAACTAACACCGTCTTCTAATTGTTTGGATAGATCATCACTTAGGTTGGTTAGTTTGCGAACAATATTCTTTTTAAGTTTATCACTAACACGAACATTACGATTAACTAAATCCAGAACAGTTTGATCAAGTTCTTTAATGCTTGTCTGCATCATTCTGGGTCGATTGGTGGTCTGTGCAACCAAGGCAACTTCAACTATCTGCTTTATAACAGCCTTGATGTCTTCATCCGTTTCAGCAGAACGAAGAGCGATTNCTCTTTCCATCTGCTTTTTCTGCATAAGACCTTTTATCATTGTGCTTGCGGACATTTTACTTACCTGCTTCGATTTCTTTTACTAAGTTTTGTGCCATTGAAAGGTAAATCTCTCTCTCATACGGCAGCATATTTTCAAGATCATAAAGTGTAAAGTTATTCATTATATTAAAATTCTGGTTTGGGTGAAACAAAATGCTAAAGTTATTAGTGTAATAACTTTCAATTGATTCATGGCAAACCATTAGATAAAAAAATCATTTATACCCTTGAATGTGATAGTCTCTTTCTTATTATCCAGCTTGGGCATAGTTACTTCAACCTTATGTTCTACGCTTGGCATAGCAGCAAAGAATTTATTAATCTTACCCATATTCAACATATCAATATCCTCAACAAACTCAATCATTTCTTCATCGGTAGTGTCTTCACGATTATATACATTTTCTGAGTCAAATACACAAACAATGCATTTAGAGATAAGTTCGATATCATCATTCTTATCCTTCATGGCACTAATAATATTAAGGGTTGGATATCTTAGCTGGACACCGAGATTTGTTTCTTGATCCAGTATAATCTTGTTATCAATTTTCTTTGCAACTTTTACTTTAATGTCATCAATATTTATTTCTACTTTAACAAAATCACTTTTCTCTATTCCTTTTTCATCTGTATACTTGTAACTAAACCGTGGGGTAATTAATTCACCTACGGACTTAGCACGAATTCTTAGAAAGATATCTTCCATATCAAATGAAGTTAAGTCACCTACATCAATATCATCTAGGATACAATTCTCAAGGACTTGTATTACCGCTTGGAATATTTGATCGGTATCATCTTTTTGTTGTTTTGCAAGTAAAAGAATTTTCTGTTCGGAATTCGTAAACGGTCTAAATGTAACTTTCTTGTTTAATCCAACCAAGTGATGTGTATACTTCGGGTGTTTAATTTTCGGTAACATGTTTTATCCTAATTTGTTTAGTGTGCCATCAATCAAGTCGATTATTTTTGCTTTCTGTTCATTAGATATTAATCCATTCAAGTCAAGGCTTGCTTTAATTCCATTCAACAGAGAAACAGATTTATTGATAGATTGACCGGTAGTGCTTTTTACTATGTCATCTACCTTATTATATATATTAACAGCTTCGCCTTCTAAATCAGCCCCACCCAAGAAATTTTCTTCTACAAAGTCTATACCACGCTGTACCGCTGGGTTAGATAGAATGGGTGCTAGTAAAGGACCAAATGGAGTTTGTGCCAAACCACCCACCCCAGAAGGTTGTTTCGTATCATCACTGGTCCATCTTCTATAAGTAAATGTGACATTTATTTTGTGATATTCATCAGCACTTTCGTTAGATAGCTCCATAGAAGATATATCAGTTGGGTATGCGTCTTTAATAATTACCTTATGGGTAACTTGATCCAATTCATTAAGTTGCTGAATCTCTATACTTGGTGATATATAATCATTATAGTATGAAATTTCATGAGTGTTTGGATTAACCACCATATCCATCCACTTATTAATAATGTTCTTTTCTAGAAAGTCTCGTGAAACTACAAAACCAATCTCGACCGGTGTATACGTTATACCTTGGGCAGCATTAAAATAATCTGAATTATACTTTGTTTCTGATACAACCAAAGACTTTGACGGGAATTGTGCTGTTACACACATAATATCCAAACCACGAACAATTTCTGTACCTGAGCCTAGATAGGCTTTTATTAGGTTAATACCAATTTCCCCGATTAGAGGTCTTAAGAAGTTTCCCCCATCTTGATTATCGGACTTCTCCCCGTTAAGAATCTGTTGTAGCTTCTCTGGGAGGCTTATGATAACATTAAACCTATTGGTCCTAGCTAAACCATGCTTGGTTATATGTTTCACTGATTCGTTTAGCGTAGACATATACGTTTTAACCATTTATAAATAAATTAACTATACAGGTATTTATAAGCAGAAAACTATGGCAGAAGACACAGAGTACAAAAACAAGACCGGTACAGAGCTAAAAGTATTACAAGACCTTGAAAAGTCATATTTTGAAAGTCAGGGTCCAAAGGCAAGACGTAATATTAAAAAGAGTATGGACTGGTTCAGAAAACGTGTTACAAAGAACTTTAGTAGCGTAAGAACTGCTAGAATGTTTCGTGATCAAAGCATGTTCAAGTCTGGTATGACATTAGGAAAACTATATTTTTTTGAATATGATGCAAAAAATAAAGATACATTACCCGTATGGGATAGATACCCGCTGGTAATACCATTTAATGCCTATAGAGCAAAAGATGGGGCAGAAATCGTTCTTGGATTGAACTTTCATTATTTGCCTCCAGTTTTGCGTATGGCTGCATTCAGGGCATTGTTGAAGTTCAAGACTAATGATCGGTTTAATAAAAAGACTAAGTTAGATTTTTCATGGAAGATTATATCCACACTTGCACAAAGTAAGTATTTTGAACATGCAGTTCATGCGTACAGAATGGATCATGTCAGATCAAAGTTTGTAGATATACCAGCACAAAGCTACGAACTAGTGCTTTTTTTGCCCCTTGCGCGCTGGCAGAAAGGTTCAAAATTAGAAGCTTGGAAGATGTAAGCACACACAAAAAAGGGAACCNNNNGGTTCCCTTTTTTTACATCCTACATCTTATACTTTCTTGACGCTAGTTGTTTTCAGTGTCAATGCTTCTTTTGAATCAGCCAAACCCATTTGCTTTGCAGCTTTAATAGTTGCTGATCGAACATCAACAGCCTTAACAGTGATAGGCTTTGATGTAAACTTTACACCACTTGCAGTAGTGGGCTTAAAAATAACTTCCCATTCTGGCTGGGTTGCTTCTTCTAGAAATTGCTTATACGGTTTCATTATTTTATCCTTATATTAATTTGTATCTCTATTTATAAATCAATTCATCCAAGCTTATCATATTTATGACAAGCATTATCTTTAATCAGTTGTCGGTGCTGAATCCAGCCAGAAAAATTACCTGACCAAAGAATCCCATCACCATCACAATGTGTTGTCCCCTCATCCCAATTCTGGCTAACATTTTCGTAGATAGTTAATTCCATTGGACTTGCTCTTTAAGCATAATTGAATTAAACGAAAGTGTCATCATAAATTAATCTCATAGAAACGAAATCCCCTTACTATAAGGATATTATCTCATAGCGAGGGGAGTCAAGAAAAAATGCTTGTAATCCTTTTAAATGATGATTATACTAAATAGAGTCGTAGAACAATTTCAAGGAAATTTTATGTATAAATCATTACTGCATTCTTTACCACACAATAAACATTATTTAGACAGATATATTATGTTTATAGAATTTTGTATTAATAAAAACACAAACTACAATAAAGAGAAATTACAAAAGCACCATATATGCCCAAAAGCAAATGATATGTTTCCTGATTATATCTGTTTTGTTTCTAACCCTTGGAACAAAGCCCCA
>JGI1221J13441_10001384_pt1 | contig 10304 bp, 5 predicted proteins | sample LakVidmifraction_4_FD_13441 | JGI IMG/M metagenome (IMG submission 13441) | reverse complement strand
ATTTCTGAGATGACTTTTCAGTAAAACCGGGATAGTGGCGACATCAGCATTTAATTTTATCGCCGCACTTTGCCGGATTTCCTCTTTGACCCCATTTTTGGTGGTGTTTAAAACCCCGTGAATATGCGCGAAATCCTCGTCCTGCACAAACTGCAAAGCAGCTATGGGATAATTTTTGAGATGGAGTTTGCCAATTTCATCTTTGAATTCAGGTGCAACAGCCTCACTTAAAACTGATTTAAAATTGGACGAATTAGCCACAAAAAGCAGGGATGACGCACCCGCTAAATTTGAAAGAGCGGCCTGGTAAGATTCCTCTTTTTCCAGAGTGGCATTGTTTTGATAATTTAAGATGATCTCTTCCAAGGCTTCGCTGGTTTCAGCAAAAATTATAAACTGATCCAAAAAACCATTAAATTTCAAATTAAGGTCAGTTACCAGCGGATTTAGGTAGTCAGAAAAGCGCAGTTCTTCTGTGTTTTTAAAGATTGTAATTCCCCTGAATTCGGTTATACGAATTTGGGAAGCTAGAAGTGATTCTTTAGCAAGTTCCGGATCTGTGGCGGTCAGGGCAAAAACGTTTTTGTTTTGGCTGAAAATAATTCCCGCTTCCCTGGTAAAGTGCAAAAGATGGTTTTCTCCAGCTTTTAAAGAATCTCCACGAAACACCTTTAGGTTTTTCTGAAGTTTTTCAAAATTTGCATAAGTAAAGGAATAAAATCCTGCCGCTGAGTTAGGGGTTATTTGAGCGATCGCATTTTTTTGGATACCAACTTTATTGAAGATCTTTAATAGGGTTTTAGACTGTTTTTCTGAAACTGCAATACCGTTTATCAAAATCTTTTCCGATCCTATTTCAAGATCCAAAACGCTCCAGTTTGCTAATGATGTTAAAGGGAGTGTGCTTTGGGGAAGGATCTTTATATAGGAAGTGTCAAAAGCACGATGATTTATTAATAAAGAGGTTTTGGACCTGTCTGCACCGATCCGGGCTTTCTTAAAACTTTCACTTTGTATGAGCCTGCTTTCCGGTTTGGTGATAAGCGCTTCAAGTTGGGATTTTGAATTGCTTGCAAGGAAAACTTCTTCTATATAAGTGGTATAGGTTGTTATATCTTCAGTTACGTATTTTTTGATCTCATAATTTTTGATCTGAAATGTTTCTACAGATTTGTTTTTTATCGAATCGGTTTTTAGCTGCAGCGGCTGGTTTTTGCTGATAAAAGTATAGTCAAGCAGTTTGTTTTCCTGTTTCGAAAAGCAAATCAAACTTTGTTCCGGATTTGTAAGTTGGGCCAAATTGATTAATTGGTCTTTCAGTTCAGGATTTGGCAAAAATGCATTTTCCTGAAAAAACGAGCTACTGTCAATTTTTTCAAGGAATGCTTGAAGTTGATCTGTTTGCAAGATATAAGCCGAATTGGCAGGGATAAATTGGTCCAAGGTTGAATTGTTTTGGAAATCCTTCTTACAGGAAACCAAAGTAATAACAACCATGCAAGCTATCAGTAAGTTTTTCATAAGTTCATATTAATTTCAAATTCGAAAAACCTCATACTTCAAATCTACAAAGAATTCAATTCATCGGGAAAAAGCCTATAACTAAGTCGGTGGTATTTTGTGATCCCGTATTTGATTATTGCCGCCCTATGCTCGGCGGTACCGTATCCTTTATTCTGTTTCCAGTTGTACATGGGGAATTCGAGATGGATCATTTCCATATAAGCATCCCGATAGGTTTTTGCGAGAATGGAAGCTGCTGCAATGTTCATATATTTTCCATCGCCTTGAATAACACACAAATGGGGAATATTTTTATAGGCTTTAAAACGGTTTCCGTCCACCAAAATATGTGTCGGGATCAATTTTAAGTCGTCTATACTATGGTGCATTGCCAGGATAGAGGCATTTAAAATGTTAATATCATCTATTTTAACATTGTCAATAAACCTCACCGAATAACCAAGAGCTTCTTTTTCAATAATTTTTTTTAAAATTTTTCTGTTTGAGCTGGAGACAATTTTTGAGTCCTTCAAAAGCACGTTCTTAAAATGCTTTGGGAGTATCACTGCTGCAGCAGTAACAGGCCCTGCGAGACATCCGCGACCGGCCTCGTCGGTACCGGCCTCCATTCCCGTTTTTATATAAGAATTTAATAACATAAGATTATTTTAACATTTTATAAACAACCTACGCAACCTTTCTAAAGTTAATGCATCTAAATGTAAACGTAGTGTTAATAATTTGCACATCAAGACTCAAAATAAATTAGGTATATTAAGAATTTATTATGACTTTAGTTGCAAGCTAATTTAAAACAACAAAATAATGAGAAAAAGATTACATGGATTTCTAACGCTTTTCCTTGCGTTGGTCGTGCAATTAAGTTTTGCACAAGTAAGTTCCGTTACGGGTACTGTAACGGATGAGGATGGCTTGTCTGTTCCCGGAGTTAACGTTATTGTTCAAGGAACAAATAAGGGTACTCAAACCGACTTTGATGGTAATTACAGTATTAATACTGCTAAGAGTCAAATTTTAGTTTTTAGTTATGTAGGATTTGCTACTCAAAGGATTACAGTTGGTGATTCAAACAACATAGACGTAATCTTGGCTGTAGATGCTGCAGCTTTAGATGAAGTTATTGTAGTTGGGTACGGTACATCTACGAAACAATCTTTTACTGGTACAGCAAAAGTTGTTGATGGTGAATTGTTGAATCGTAAAAACGTTTCAAACGTTTCTCAGGCTCTTGCCGGGGAATCTGCCGGGGTGCGAGTTATTAACACTTCTGGTCAGCCAGGATCTGAAGCTGAGGTGCGTATAAGAGGTATAGGTTCTGTAAATGGTAGCTCTGAGCCCTTATATGTTTTGAATGGTGTTCCTTTTACTGGTAATGTTAATGCCATTAATCCTGCAGATATTGCATCTACCACAATTCTTAAAGATGCAGCTGCTACAGCAATTTATGGGTCTCGTGGTGCTAATGGGGTTATTCTTATTAACACTAAACAGGGTAGAGCTGGAGAATCTAGTATAGAGGTTTCTACTAGTACAGGTGCTAACTTTAGTCTTTTGCCACGTTACAATACCATTGAATCTCCTGAGCGATATATCGCTTTAGGTTGGGAAGGTCTTTATAACCAAGGTCTGGGTTCGGGGGAGGTAAATCCTACAGCCTTTGCTAACTCAAACCTTTTTGGAGATAGTGGTTTGGATCCAAGATATAACATGTGGAATGTTGCTGATGGTGGGGAACTAATTAACCCTGAAACCCGGATGGTTCGGGATGGAGTTACCAGAAGATATGATCCTGAAGATTGGGAAGATTTTGGTTTTCAAGCTTCATTAAGAACAGAAGCCAACTTAAGAATAAGTGGAGGTGATGAAACAACAAATTATTTTACTTCATTTGGGTATTTAAATGATGTTGGGTATATCATTGATTCAGATTTTGAAAGATATACCGGGCGATTAAGCGTTAATCACCAGGTAAAAGATTGGTTGTCTGGATCTATGAATATAGGGTATACTTTGGCTGAAACCAATAACAACGGTCAGTCTGACGACTCCGGAAGTGTTTTCTGGTTTGTAGATAATATACCACCTATTTACCCATTATTCTTAAGAGATGAAAATGGAAACCCTATTGAAGAGCCAATTTACGGTGGGTTTCAATATGACTATGGTGAAGGTAGAGGTTTTGGTGGTTTAACCAACTCTATTGCAGATGCTACCTACAGTGGTAGTAATACAATGAGGCACGAACTTAACTCTAGTGCCAATCTTACAGCAGATATCACAGATTGGTTAAGTTTTGAAACTACCTTTGGTACACAGTACTATAACAGTAGTTTTAATAGTTTGCAAAACCCATTCTACGGGCCTAGTGCAAGCCAGGGAGGATCTATTTATAAGGAGAAAGAAGAATTGTTTTCATACAACTTTTTACAATTGTTAAGGTTTAATAAAGATTTTGGCGACCACAGTTTTGATGCTTTAGTAGCTCATGAAAGTAACTCTTGGGAGCGACAAATTTTATATGCAAGTAAGAACGAACTTATTAATCCTAACGGTACAGAGTTGAACAATGCTGTTGTAGTAAGCTCACCTCCTGGGTCATATACTGAGGATTATACATTAGAGAGTTATTTTGGTCAGGTTCAATATAATTTTGCTGATACTTACTTTCTATCAGGAAGTGTGCGTCGAGATGGATCTTCCAGATTTGTGCAAGATAAATGGGATACATTTGGTTCTTTGAGTGGTGCCTGGGTACTTTCAAATGAAAGCTTTTTACAAGACCAAAATGTGTTCGACTTTTTGAAATTAAAAGCTAGTTATGGTACTCAAGGTGAACAGGCTGGTGTAGGTTTCTATCCTGGTTTTAATAGTTTTGATATTGGTTCTCTCAACGGCATGCCTTCATTCGCATTTAACACTCGTGGTAATCCAAACCTTACCTGGGAGACTTCAACAATGTTTCAGGCCGGTTTAGAGTTTAGGTTAGGTACTTGGTTAGATGCTTCTTTCGATTATTATCGTAAAAATACGGACAATCTTCTTTTTGAAAGAAGAGTTGCTCCTTCTACAGGTATAGCTATTATAAATGTAAACGACGGGGAACTACTTAACGCAGGTTTTGAATATGATGTGACAGCACATCTTATCAGCACCGAGAATGCATTTCTGGATCTTACCGTTAATGGCGAGATCATTAAAAATGAATTGCTTAGAATGCCAATTGAGCCTGCAACCGGAGAGCCAAAAGTGCTGGATCAGGCTGGTATTTATGGTAGAGCTGAAGGGCAGTCAATTTATGATTTCTATACCCGGGAATATGTTGGTGTAGATCCCTCAGATGGTTTGTCTATGTGGAAGGTGTTCTATGTAGATGCCAATGGAAATGGTGCATTTAATGTTGGGGAGCAAATCACTAACCTTACTGACTATAGAGCTACCAACCCGGATGTTACTGATGCTGATGTAATGGAGGCTACTACAAAAACGTATGCGCAAGCCACCCAGTTTTTTACAGGACAATCGGCCATCCCTGATGTACGCGGTGCTTTCACCCTATCCGGAGGATTAAAAGGATTTACCTTAAGTGCTCAGTTCCTTTATCAGATAGGAGGTTATGCGTATGATGGTGCTTATCAAACCCTTATGAATAATGATGTAGTTGGTGGTAATAACTGGCACACAGACATTTATGGAAGATGGCAACAACCCGGTGATATTACAGATGTTCCCCGCTTAAGTAATGATTTTGATGTAAATGTAAATTCTACTTCAACAAGATTTATTGAAAAGGCCGATTATCTTGCGCTTAACAATATACGTCTTGGGTATACAGTACCACGGGTTTTCGTGGAAGATATGGGTCTTAATTCTCTTTCAATTTTTGTATCAGGAGATAACTTATTTTTGGTATCAGCGCGTGACGGATTCAATCCATCAACCAATATAGCCGGATCTTCCAGTATGTACAGATATTCACCATTATCTACCGTTACTGGAGGAGTTAGAATAAACTTTTAATTAAAAAAAATGAAAATGAAAATTAAATATTATATAGGGCTTGCAGCAGCCACACTAACTTTGGTGGGCTGTAGCAAAGAATTTCTGGAAACTGAACCAACAGAGTTCGTTAGTAGTAGTCAAATAGCCGAGTATTCAGAGGATAATCCTGCATTACAGGCGGCGAACGTTTCCGGGATCTATTCACTCATGTATCAAACCGGAACTGGTGGGACAGATTTGGATCATGATGATTATGGTCAAAAGGGATATGATGTGTATTCTGATTTATTATCTTCAGATGCAGTATTGGCAGGTTACACTTATGGTTGGTATTCTGGGATTTCCAAGATGCAAGCTACTGTAAATTATACTGATTTAGATAACTATAAAGTTTGGAGATACTATTATAGAATAGTATTTTCTGCTAATAATGTTATTGAAGGTTTAGGGGGAAATGATGTGGATGAGGAACTGGAAACTCCTGAAGCTAGGTTATATATGGGGCAGGCTAAAGCGTTGAGAGCTTATGCTTATTTCTACTTAGCACAATTCTTTCAGGAAGGTTACGATCCTTCAGAAGCTATCCTACCCATTTATTTGGATACACAGACAGATGCGCAGCCATTAAGTCCAGCGTCTGATGTTTACTCTTTAATGGTTTCAGATTTAAATGATGCTATCGCATTATTAGATGGTACCACGAGAAATGGACTCCAGGAAGTAGATAAGTCTATAGCTCAAGGATTATTGGCTTACGTATATGGGGCTATGGGTGAATATGATCAGGTTAAAACTATAACTCAAGATGTAATCACCACTGGCGGGTATTCTATCTTAACTGCTGAAGAAGTGGTTTATAATCCGGAGACTCAATCTGGCGGAGGTTTTAACGATGTAAATAATTCAAGCTGGATGTGGGGTGTTGACCTTACCAGTGATCAAGGACTTGACCTTGTTTCCTGGTGGGGACAAATGGATGTCTTTACCTATAGCTATGCTTATGTAGGAGATCCTAAATCTATAGATTTAGGTCTTTACGATGCTATTCCAGATAATGACGTTCGTAAAGGTCAATTTCAGATCGTAAGCGGTTATGGAGCAAATCAACCTCTGGCAATAAACAAGTTCTATGCCCCTGCGAGAACTTTGGGAGGGCAACGAAATGTAACCGCAGATTATGTGTATATGAGAATTGAAGAGATGTATTTATTACATGCTGAGGCTTCTGCAATAACAGATCCAACAGCTGCAATTACAAGTTTAAAAGCAGTTTTAAGTGAAAGAGTAGATGATGTATCTTACCTTGATGCACTTAGTGGTCAGGCTTTGAAAGACGAAATATATCTTCAGACAAGAATCGAGATGTGGGGAGAAGGTAAATCCTACCTAGCAATGAAACGTAACCAGGCGACTATCGTTAGAGCTTCAAATCATCTTTCAGATGTGGGTGCTGAAATTCCATATGACGATGATAGGTTAACATTTGAAATCCCGTTAAGTGAGATTCAAAATAATCCAAACATTAATTAAAACTTGAACAAACATAAATTTTAATTATGAAAAATTTTTTAATATTATTTATAACGGTCTCAACCACTTTGTTGGTTGGGTGTGATTTGGATACGGAACTTACAACACCAAATTATGTAACCTTTGAAAAAGGACCGCTACCTATTGGTGTTGAAGTGAACGGAAGTGCATCTTATGATGTTACTGTTTATACTGCTAATATCACAAATGAAGACAGAACCTATAACGTAAATGTTCTTCCTACTACTACTCTTAGTGCCGATGGATATACTGTTCCCGCAACAGTTACTATTCCAGGAGGCACCAATGAGGGAACTTTAGGTGTTTCTGTTTCTGATGTTGGCTTAGGCGTTGCTGGAAAAAGTTTGTTCCTTGGATTAGGAGTAGAGCCTGGTTTTTCTGTGGGTGCTCCTGTAAGATTGAATGTTGCCAGAGTATGTCCTGGTGAGGAGTTTGTTGTAGATCTGGTTTTGGATGCCTATCCAGGTGAAACTAGTTGGCAGTTGTTAGACGCTGATGGTGTTTCTGTTATTAGTGTAGCAACTGTAGCTGCAAGAAGATCTTTATGTTTGCCTTCTGGTACGTATACCTTTATTCTTAAGGATTCTTATGGAGACGGTATTGCTGAAGGAAGCGCTACTTTAACTTATGCAGGTACTGTTCTTGCAACGGTAAGTGGAGATTTTGCAACGGAAACTAGCGTTGAAGTTACTTTCTAATTTTGTAATATTAATAATAATTATGAAAGGTGGTTTGATTAATTTCAAATCACCTTTTTTGTTTTTATACTTATGAGAGTTAAAATTTTAATTTTTTTATTGGGTATTAGCCTTTACTCCTGTCAAAGTGAAGATAATTTTCAGTCTAACATTGAACAAGAAGAAGAAAAGGAAGAGGTCATTGTAGATACTGTGGCTACAGATATTGCCGGCAATGTGTTAGTTTTTAAACAAGAGCGAGTACAAGATGGATATGTTTTAGTTAACGATGCCAGTAACAATCGGGTTTATTTAATGGAGAAGAAGAAATCAGAAATTTTATACGAATGGAATCTTCCTTCAGGTATTGGTAACGATGCTGAATTACTAGAAAACGGAAATCTTTTAGTTGCCCTAACTGTAGAGGATCCGGATTACACCTTTGGAGGATACGGCGGAAGATTGGCTATAATTGCTCCTTCTGGTGAATTGCTCTGGGATTATACGTATTCAACTGATGTAAATTTAGCTCATCATGATTTAGAAATGTTGCCAAATGGTAATGTTTTATTCGTGGCCTGGGAGAAAAAAACAGAGGAAGATTTAATTGCCGTTGGTTATAGCGGTGAATATATGCTCGTTTATGCGGAAAAAATCATTGAGATCAATCCCAATTCAAATCAAATTGTATGGGAGTGGAATGTATGGGATCATTTAGTGCAAGATGAAGATAAGCTTTTAGATAATTATGGTATAATTTCAGATTTTCCTGAAAAGGTTAATATTAATTATGAAGACCCACTGAAGGATGGAGATTACAAAGGTGATATTTTTCATGCGAACGCTTTAGAGTATGATTCAGAGAATGATCTTATATATCTTAGTGTAAACTATTTTAGTGAAGTCTGGGTAATAGATCATAGCACAAATCAAGCAGAGGTTTATACTTCTAGTGGCGGAAACTATGGAAAAGGTGGTGATCTTGTTTACCGTTTTGGAAACCCTGAAGCCTATAATAATATTGGGGAAAGAATGTTTTTCCATAACCACAATCCAAACCTGTTACCTGGAGGAAATTCATTATTGGTGTTTTCCAATGGGCTTATAACACTGGATCCACACTCCACTATTTATGAACTGGAAATTCCTGCTAAATTTGAATTGAAAGCAAACCAAGCAAATAAATTAGAGGTTAAATGGAGTTTCAGTGATCAGGATCTTTTTTCACCAAAAGTATCTGGAGCCTATAGGTTACCTAATGGCAATACTTTAATCACCCAAGGGACTTTTGGATTTTGGGAGGTTACGGAAAGTAAAGAAGTGGTTTGGAAATTTGAGGGTGATGGATTTTTTTGGAGAGGTTACCCTTATGAAAAGACTAGCAATGGAATTATCAATCTTGGATTTTAAGAAATAGAATCTAATATTTAACCACCCAATCAGGGTGGTTTTTGTTTTAATAAATTTCTGTTGTCTTGAAGGAATTATTATACTTTTGCTTTACATATAGATTTGCATGAAAAAACTTATTATTTTATTTTTTTTAACTTTAACTACTTTGTCTTTTGGGCAAAGGAAACTTGGATTGGCAGGCGGGGGATCCAAAGTAGATAAGACTAGTAAAACGGCAGAAAAAGACACCCTTCAAAAACCCTTAATTACCGCCTATAAAATTATAGGCGTTCAGGGCGATTCTACCTTTGTAGATACTACCTTAACTATCCAAAAGGATTATAAATTCAATTATCTCAGAAAAGATAATTTTGAATTGTTGCCTTTTAACAATATTGGGCAAACCTATAATTCACTTGCATATAACTTAAAAGGGGAAGAACTCATCCCGGAATTTGGCGCAAGGGCAAGGCATTTTAATTTTATGGAAGCCCGGGATATCTCATATTACGAAGTTCCCACGCCTTTAACCGAAGTATATTTTAAAACAGTCCCGGAGCAGGGACAAAACCTGGATGCATTTTTTACTGTCAATACTTCAGACAGAGTTAATTTTTCAATAGCCTATAAAGGTTTGCGTTCCCTTGGAAAATATCAAAACAGCCTTACAAGTACAGGGAATTTCAGATCGACCTTAAATTATAGCACCTTAAATAAAAGATACCGTTTAAAAACCCATTTTGTCTCCCAGGATCTCCTGAACAGGGAAAATGGCGGATTGAATGAGCAGGCGTTGCAGCAATATATTATTAAAGAACCCGAATTTGAAGACAGATCCCTTTTGGAGGGTAAATTTGAAAATGCCGAAAATGTTCTTTTTGGCAAGCGTTTCTATTTAAATCAGGAATTTGATATTGTACAGGGTACTCAAAATAAAGTNACCCTAAAGCATGTTCTTGATTTTAGCGATAAAAAATATATTTTTCGTCAGGACGCACCGGTAGAGTTTTTTGGAGAGTCGTTTCGCAACAGCGACTTGCGGGACGAGGTAAAGCTTAGNCATATCAACAACGTGGCAGCCCTTTCTTTTCAAAACCCCACCCTCGGAAAATTAACCGGAAAGGCAGGAGTCTCACATTATAACTACGGCTATAATTCGCT